>PVBE012534905.1_pt1 | contig 48182 bp, 39 predicted proteins | sample 1631181 | NCBI WGS metagenome assembly PVBE01 (sample SAMN08397723, study PRJNA350692) | Marine metagenome, whole genome shotgun sequencing project. | isolation source: water | place: Pacific Ocean | collected 2012-04
CAGCAGCGACCAGTTTTTTCGCCTCAGCATCCGTGCCGATTTCACATTCCATACCCCCTGCATACACTACTATCCCAAAAAGCGCAAGTCTGAATAATCGGAATCTGAAAATTTATTTTTCTTGATTGAACACCAATCAGATGCTACTTTCATTGCACGTCAGTGAAATGTTACATGTGAACTTTGTGTCCAGGCCAAATGGGCGGTAACGTTCTTGCTGTAAAACGTTTGTGAGTAAATGTGCGGTCGGCTCGCTATGGTCACAGCGACCGGCGGTGTGACATGTTCAAAAGGTTCGGGCAAGCCGGACCCCAAGGCGATATACTGGTGTAGAGTCGGTTCGGACAGGGTTGGCCAGCCAAGTTCGTTTGAAACCTGGCGCGGTTGGCTGCTATGATGTTAGTGTTGCTCCTACCTTATGTTCATGCCCGGGAGGGCTGTAATGAATAATGAAAAATGTCTCCGTCGGCCGGGGTTGCTGCAGCTTGGTTGCCTTGCGCTTATGGTCGTGGCGATTGTCGCCCCGAGCCTGCAGGCCTGCCAAACTCCCGTATTCCGATACGCTCTTGAGAAGTGGCCCGGCGATTATTATCCGCTGCTGATCTACCACGACGCGCCGCTGGGCGACGAAGACAAGGCGGTTGCAGACTGGTTGGATGAAGTTCAGGAGACTGAAGGGACGCAGGTGTCGGTCTACGTGCTGGACGTATCCAAGCCGGTGACGACTCAACCGGCGACCCAACCGACCACTCAGGCCACAACCCAGCCTGAGCAGTCGCCCGCCGACGCACAGCGAGCGTATCTTCTTAAGCGATTCCCTCCTCCGGCGGGCGTTGCCATGCCGGTGATGGTGCTTCGTTATCCGGCACGCCCGGGTCCGAAGGGCGCGACCTGGCCGGTGGTTCACTCCGGGCCCCTGGACGGTAAGCTCATCAAGTCGGCGATCGACTCACCGGTCCGCAAGAAAGTCGCCAAGCGCCTGCTTAGCGGCGATTCGGCGGTCTGGGTGTTGCTTGAGTCCGGCGACAAGGCCAAAGACGATGCGGCCGCCAAAACGCTGGAGACCGAACTTGCCCGCATGAACAAGGAGCTGGAGCTTCCCGAGCAGGCCCCGACTCCCGAGCCGGACGGCTACGAGGAAGAGGGCGTCGAGATCGAATTGAAAGTGGCGTTCACGGTGCTCAGAGTCTCGCGGAGCGATCCGGCCGAGGCGATGTTCATCAAGATGCTTCTGGGCAGCGAAGAGGGTCTGGACGAAGGTAAAGAGCCCGTCGCCTTCCCGATTTTCGGGCGGGGCAGGGCGCTGGCCGGTTTCGTTGGCAAGGAGATCGAACCGGAAAACATTGAAGATGCGTGCATCTTTCTGATCGGTCGTTGCTCCTGCCAGGTCAAGAACCTCAACCCGGGCACGGACATGCTGTTCAGCGTGGACTGGGACGCCGCACTGGCCGGCCAGGAGATGATGACCATGCCGGACCCGCCGAAATTCATCACCGATGAGGTCGATGCCCAGGACGTGACTCTGGCGACGACCCAGCCGTTCGAGCAGGACGCCGTGGTCGAAGGCCCCTCAGGAAACTTGTTGCTTGTTATCGCGATTTCGCTTATCGCGGTTGCTGTTGTAGTTGGAGTTCCCATGGTTCGGGTGATGCGTAAGGAGGCGGGGCGTTAGATGAATATTTGGCGACTTGTCCGAAAGGAGATGGGCTATCGGAAGCTCAACTTCGCCTTGGCGGTGCTTGGCGTGCTGGCGGCGACCGCGGGCCTGATCGCCCAGACCACGCTCCTGCGAGCTTACGACGTTCGCACCGAATCGTTGCTTTCCAGCGATATGCAAGAGGCGGTCACACGCCTCAAGGCCATGGAGAACGATTACCGCAAGAAGACGCTCCAATACGGTTTTAACGTGCGCGTGCTGCCGGAAGGCCAATCCCTGGCGGACTTCTACGATGAAGGTTACGCCGCGAAAACGATGGACCAGAACTACGCCAGACGCCTGGCGGATTCTGAATTCCTGACCACTATCCGCCACCTGGCCCCGATTCTCAGACAGAAGATCACCTGGGCCGAGCGGAAACGAAAGATCGTGCTGATTGGGACCCACGGCGAGGAGCCGCTCAAGGAGCGGAAGCGCCGTAAGAAGGCGATCATCAAGACGATACCCGAAGGCAGGATCGACGTCGGATACGATCTGTGCAACTCTTTTGACCTCAAGCCCGGACAGGAAGTCACGCTGCTGGGACGCAAGTTCACCATCCGCACCTGCCAGACCGAACGCGGTTCACAAGACGACATCAGCATTTGGGTCGATCTCCAGGCCGCCCAGGAAATGACCGACATGGCCGGCAAGATCAACGAGATCCAGGCCGTCGACTGCAAATGCGCCGAGGCCAGCCCGACGAAGATACGCCAGGAGCTGGCCAAAATTCTTCCCGGCGCCCAGGTCACCGTAAAGGCCAAACCCGCCGTAGCCCGGGCGGCGATCCGCGTTATCGCAGAACAGGGCCGCGTCAAGGAACTCACCGCCAAGAAAGCCAACCGGTTGCAGCTTCGCAAAGGCCGGCACGATCTGATGCTCGTAACGGCGCCGCTTATCATAGCGGTGGCGGCGATCTGGATAATGCTGCTGGCGTTCAGCAACGTGCGGCAGAGGACGATGGAGATCGGGGTGCTGCGTGCGATAGGCCTGTCCGGCGGAAAGATACTTTCAGTGTTCATCGTTCGTTCTCTGCTGATCGGCCTGATCGGAGCGATCGGCGGGGCGGTTCTAGGCGGTTGCCTGGGCGCCGCGGTCGCCGCGGCCTGGGGCGAACTAACCGATCTGTCGCAGGCCGGAGCCCTGTTTTCTCCGCTAGTGCTTGGACTGGTCGTGTTCTGTTCGCCGGTTCTTTCGGCGATTGTGAGTTGGCCGCCGGCTATGTCGGCCTCACGCCAGGACCCCGCAGTTGTGCTGTCAAGGGAGTAGACTCCAGATGCTCGATATTCGTGAAATATCCAAAACTTATACGACCGGCGGAAAGAACGTTCCGGTTCTCAGCGACATGTCGCTGAAAATCGCACCGGGAGAGTTCGTCGCCGTTCAGGGCCAGAGCGGGTGCGGTAAGTCCACGCTGCTGCTGGCCGCCGGCGGACTGCTCCGCCCCGACAGCGGGCAAGTGCTCGTCTCGGGTGACGACCCGTATGCACTGTCGTCTGAGGCTCGCGCCGACTTTCGCGCGACGCACGTCGGGTTCGTGTTCCAGCAGTTTCATCTCGTTCCGTACCTCGACGTGCTGGACAACGTTCTGGCCCCGTCTATGGCGCACGATTCAGCCGGCGCCCGCGACCACGCCCTGGAGCTTATAGAGCACTTCGGAATTACCGATCGAATCGGGCACCTGCCCGGCGAACTCAGCACCGGCGAGCGACAGCGAACTGCTCTGGCCCGCGCGCTGCTGAACCGCCCCAAACTGCTTCTGGCCGACGAGCCCACGGGCAATCTCGACTCCGACAGCGGGGCGATAGTGTTGGACTACATAAAGGAATTTGCGACCTTGGGCGGGTCGGTGCTTATGGTGACCCACGAAGCCCAAGCGGCGGGGAAAGCCGACCGCGTAATAGAACTAGTTAAGGCGTAGGGAAAGGACAGATCATGAAAAGGTTCGGACTGATCATGATTCTTGTCGCCGGGATGATGCTGTCCGGTTGTGGTGATAAGGACGAGGACACGCTGGTGTTCTACGTTGGCGGAACAATGCAGCCGGCGATGGCGGAACTGGTCAAGATATACGAAGCCAGAACCGGGCAAGCCGTCGAGATAGACAAGTCCGGGTCAGGCGTGCTGCTGAATCGTATTCGCCTGGAGAAATCCGCCGACGTATTCATTTGCCACGATCCCTTCGTTGACGAACTTATGGAAGGCAAGAAGGGCAAGTTCGGCGTTGATTCCTGGACGGTCTCGCAGATCACGCCGGTGATCGTCGTTCAGCCTGGCAATCCGAAAGGCATCAAGACCATCGGCGACCTTGCGGGCAAGGACATCAAGGTCGCCGTGACCGATCTGGACTACTCCACGTGCGGACACATGCTGTCGAACATGTTCGACAAAGACGGCGTCGACATCATACAGGAGGAAAAGAGGGTGTACCTGAGAAAAGACGGTGTCGAGAAAGAGATTGTGACCTATCGATCCGGGGCCAGGACGTGCGATACGGTCAAGAATCGCAAGTTCGACGCGGCGATAGTCTGGAACGCCGTGGCGCACCTTCGCGGCGACGGCGTGCAGGTGATCTCGATCGGAAAGCACCTGCCCGTGCCCGGCGTGGACACCGTAACCAGCGCAACCGATAAGATCAGGGACTTAGGCCGCATCCGAGTGACCGTGGTGACCCTCTCGTGCTCCAAGAAGCCCGAGGCCGCACGGAAGTTCGCCGAATTCATAGCCTCCGAAGAAGCGCAGAAGACGTTCAGGGAATTCGGTTTCACGGACGTTGGCGGCGTGGTCAAGGATTACGAAAACGGAAAGAAGATCGCCCCGGCGACAACTCCGGCGACGACTCCGGCCACGACGCCGGCTACTGCGCCGGCGACGAGAACCGAATAAAAGGAACGGGCTCATGAAAACCAGGATTTCTACGATACTGTTGACCACTGCGGTCCTCGCTGCGATGTCGCTATGCGCCGCGGGTTGCGGGAAGGGCGACGGGACGGCGGTTGTCGACAAGAATATGGTCAAGCTCTACGCCGGCGCCGGAATGCAGGACGGGGTGGACGCGTTGATCAAGGCCTTCACCGCCGAATCGGGAGTGCTGATCGACGTGGAGTACGGCGGCAGCGGTCCGATGATGACCCGCGCCAAGATAGCCAAAGACGGCGACCTGTTCATGCCCGGCGACGTAGGCTGGGTCGATCAGCTTCACGAAGCTTCGGGTATCGTAGAAGACCGTAAGCCGGTGGCGTTTTTCGTGCCGGTGATAATCGTGGCCAAGGATAATCCCAAGAAGATTTTCCGCCTCGACGATCTGTTTAGAAAGGACCTTACCATCGCCCTGGGCAACGAATACTGCCAGGTCGGGAAGGCCAGCGCCAGAATCCTCAAGAGGAACAGTCTGGACATCAATAAGATCGCCCCCGAGCGTCTGATGCGGTCCAAGACGGTCAATGAACTCGGTCTGTTCGTAAAGACCGGACGGGCCGATGCGGCGATAGTCTGGGACGCGATCGCATTCAACAACGCCCCAAGAGTGGATGTTGTCAAGATTCCCAGGGACAATAACCTGATCTCCCGCGTAGTCGTCGGTATGTTGAGTACAGGCTCTCACAAGGCCGACGCTCGCAGGTTTGTAGACTTTATCGCCAGTCCGACCGGTCAGGAAATATTGTCCAGGCACGGATACCGTACGAGCGAGCCCTAGCCCGTCGGGCCATCGCCAGGAGCAGAGATTGAAGGCAGGTCGCAGAACAATACCTGAGTTCCCCCCTCCAGCCGGTCCGAGGGCCAGCGCGCTTAGCGTTATAGCGATGTCTTTTCTCTCGCTGTTTGTGGTGATAATCCTGACGCTTATCATTACCGGTCTGCGATACGAGTATCTCACGTTCAAGACGTTCGGCGAGATCATCACGCGTCCGGACGTATGGCACGCTATCAAGTTGAGCATTATCAGTTCGTCGATCACCCTGGCGCTGGTGATCGTGTTTTCCGTTCCGATCGGTTACTCGCTCAGCCGTCATCGTTACCCGGGCCATTCAATCGTCGATACTATCGTTGATATTCCCATCCTGCTCCCGCCGGTGGTTATCGGCCTGCTGCTGCTGATCTTCTTCGCGTATTATCCGGGAGATAAGATCGAAGACGGCGTCGAATGGCTGACCGACATGAACATGCACTCGATGATCGGCGTGGTGCTGTGCCAATTTTTGGTGTCGATCTCGTACGCAATAAGATCGGCCAAGTCGGCCTTCGATTCGGTCGACAGGCGCCTGGAGCATGTGGCGATGTCGTTGGGCTGCACGGATTTTCAGGCGTTTCGACGCGTGACCCTGCCCCTGGTCAAGAACGGTCTGGTGGCCGGTTCGATAATGGCCTGGGCTCGTGCGGTGGGCGTATTCGGTCCGCTGGTGGTCTTTGTGGGCACGTCGGTTCGCGTACGTGTAATGCCCACGCTGATCTACCTGGAGCTCAGCAACGGTCATGAGGAAGTCGCATTGGCGGTCGGGTTGGTGATGGTGGCTATGGCTTCGGTGGCACTGGCGATAGTGCACTGGATAGCGCCCGGAAGGAAGTGGCAGTAAGAATGCTTAAGGTCTGGAATCTCGGTTTTCGAGTCGGCGACTTCGAGCTGCAGGACGTACAGCTTTACGTACAGCCTCGGGAGTACTTCGTACTCATGGGCGCCACCGGTTCGGGCAAGAGCCTGCTGATCAAGGCGATCTGCGGTCTGCTGCGAGCCAGGACCGGGATGATCGAGATCGGCGGACGCGATGTCACCCAACTGCCTCCGCGTTTGCGGTCGGTTGGTTACGTGCCGCAGGACTCCTGCCTCATGCCGCATCTGAACGTGCTGAGGAACGTGACTTTCGCCCTGGAAGTGGCCGGCAAGTCCAAACGGGACGCCGCCAAAGATATCAAACCTATCGTCGACTCGCTGGGAATCGAAAACCTGCTTGACCGTTCGACTGTGAATCTCAGCGGCGGCGAGAGGCAGAAGGTCGCCCTGGCCAGAGCCCTGGCCAGCAAACCCAAACTGCTCTTGCTCGACGAGCCGGTAAGTGCGCTTGACGAACCGACACGCCGCGAAATATGCGAGGTGTTGCTCAGAGTGCAGCGCCAATTCGGCGTGGCGACGATCCATGTATGCCACAGCCGCCGGGAAGCCGCCGCGGTTCACGACCGCGTGGGGGTAATGTCGCAGGGGCGGTTGGTCCAGGCCGGCACGCTGGACGAGTTGACCGCTGATCCCGCCGATGCGGCCGTGCAGAGGTTACTTTGCCCGCCCGACGATGAAATGGTAAAATAAATACACATCCGCACCCGGAGTTGAACGAATGATAAACAGGTTTCAAACGTATGTCTCGTACATCATCTGCCTGACGGTTCTGTTGTCGATGGCCGCCGGACCGGCTCAAGCGGGCGATTGGCCTCAGCAGAGATACAACAACGCCAAGACCGCCGTGGCGCCTGACGCGCCTCCGACCGACCTGAAGCTAATCTGGTCGCGTAAACTGGCCAAGCCGAAATCCGCCTGGCCCACGAGCCAGGACCGCCTGCAGTTTGATGCATCCTACCACCCGATTATCGCCGGTAAGCTGATGTTCATCGGTTCGATGGTGTCCGACAATGTCACCGCGTACGATACCGAGACCGGCGCCGAAAAATGGCGATACTATGTCGACGGGCCGGTGCGGTTCGCCCCGATGCACGATAAGGGCAAGATTTACTTCACCTCAGACGACGGATATCTCTACTGCCTGGGAGCCTCAGACGGAAAGCTGGTCTGGAAGTTCCGCGGCGGGCCCGGCCGGCAGAAGGTCCTGGGCAACGATCGCCTGGTGAACATGTGGCCGGCGCGGAGCAGCGCCATGGTCTTCGAAGGCAAAGTCTATTTCGGTGCGGGGATATGGCCTTTCATGGGAACTTTCCTACACTGCCTCGACGCCGAAACCGGCAAGGTGATCTGGACAAAGAGCGGGCTGGAGTGGAAGAACCTGCCGCACGGCGGGGCGACGTCGTTTTCGTCGATAGCGCCGCAGGGCTACATCGCAATTGACGGCGATACTCTGTACGTTCCGTGCGGGCGGGCCGTACCGGCGCTGTTCGATCGAAAGACCGGCGAGCTGATTCACTTTAAGCATTCTTCCGGCAAGGCCGGCGGCGGGGCGTTTGTTACGATCTTCGGCGACTTCTATTGGATCCCGGGCTACATAGCAAAGACGAAAGACGGGAAAGGGCTTCTTGCCGATGTTCGTGAAGCCGTATTCGACAAAGACGCCGTCTATCGGGCGTCGAAAAAGGGGCTCGAGATTCTCAACACCGAGCCGAAAAAATGGACCCATTTCGTTTTTCGAGATACTCGAAAAAGCAAACGCACCGACTACATGCTGGAACCGCAGCACGTGGAGAAACTCAAGCCGGCGCTTACGAGCGTATTCTTCAAGGCCGGCGATTTGCTCTACGGTTCGGCGGGAGACAAGAGCGTTGTCGCCGTCGACGTATCACAGACCGACAAGCCTGAAATCGCCTGGACCGCTCCGATCGGCGGCGATGTATGGACCATGATCACTGGCGACGACAAAGTTGTCGCCGTGACGCTGGACGGCGGGGTTTACTGTTACGGTAAAGGCGGCGACAAGCCGGTGACGCACGAACTGGAAGCTGTGTCGGAGATAAAGGAAAACGCCAAGTGGGCTTCGGTCGTTAAGAAGGCGATTGACGCGGCGGGTACGGATGCGGGCTATTGCGTTCAGTTGGGTCTCGGCGACAACGGGATGCTGGACGAACTTGTCAGGCAGTCGAAATTCCACATTATGGTGGTCGACAGCGACGCGGGCAAGATCGACGTGCTGCGTCGTCGAATGGATGTCGGCGACCTGTACGGACGTCGTGTCTCGGCGTTTGCGGGCGATCCGGCGACGTTCCCGTTCCCCAAGTATCTGGCGAACCTGATTATCTCACCGTCGGCGGATCTGGCTGGTCGGTGCAAAGAAGGCAGTCGACCGGCCGAGGCGCTGCGCCCTTACGGCGGGGTGCTCTGCATCGCCGCAGGCGGCGACGATATGAACGTAGTGCTGAAGCGTGAAGGTTCCTTGCCCAGCAGCGGATCCTGGACTCACCAGTACGGCGATTCGGCCCGGAGCGTCGTGTCGAAAGACAAACTCGAACTGCCCCTGGGTCTGCTCTGGTTCGGCGGTCCGTCGAACGATGCGATTCTCCCTCGCCACGGACACGGACCCTCGCCGCAGGTCGTCGGCGGAAGGCTCTTCATCGAAGGGCGCGATATCATGCGGGCGGTCGACGTCTACACAGGCCGGCTGCTATGGGAGCGAAAGATAAAAGACATCGGACTGTTTTACGATAACGTGCTGCATCACGCCGGAGCCGGGCGCATCGGAAGCAACTACATTTCACTGACCGACGGGGTGTACGTTGTTACGCCCGAATCGTGCCAGGTCCTCGATCCGGCCAGCGGTAAGACCGTGCAGACGCTTTCGCTTCCCGACCAGGACGGCGCCAAGGCCAAGTGGGGATGGATGACTATCGACGACGACTTGCTTCTGGCGACGACGAAACTGCTCGAGGTTCGCCCGCCGTTGCTGAAAAGAGGTGAGAAGTACCCGAAGGTAGTGCTCGGTAAAGCCTTTGAAGATATCATCGGCGTGGAAAGAGATCCTGACTACGCCTCGTCGGGCAAGAAGCTGATCGTAATGGAACGCAAGACGGGCAAAGTGCTCTGGTCGCGCGACGCGGAAGTCAACTTTCGCCACAATGCGATTCTTCTGGCCGGCGGGAAGGTGTTCTGCATTGACGCCATGAGCAAAGGAAAACTCGGGTGGATCAAACGTCGCGGATTGAAGCTGGAGCGACCGGCGACACTTTACGCGTTGGACGCCCGGACGGGCGATGTTCTCTGGAAGACCGACGAAGATGTGTTCGGCACGTGGTTGGCGTATTCGGCTGAGCATGATGTGCTCATTCAGTGCGGTAGTTACTATCGCGACCGGGCTTATGATGAGGTCCGTAAAGGGATAACCGTTCACCAGGCCAAGACAGGCAAGGTGGTTTGGACCGATGCGAAAATCTCGTACGGCGGACCGTTGATTCTTCATCACGATCGCCTGATCACAAACGGTTCGAGCGGATTCGCTCTGGATATGATGACCGGCGAGAAGATCGATTGGGCCTGGAAGCGAAGATACGGATGCAACACCGCCATCGCCTCGGAGAACATGCTTACGTTCCGCTCAGGCGCCGCGGGATATTACGATCTGAAGACCATGAGCGGTACGGGCAACTTCGGAGGGTTCAAGTCGAGTTGCACTGCCAACCTGATAGTGGCCGACGGAGTGCTCAGCGCGCCGGACTACACGCGAACGTGCAACTGCAGCTACCAGAATCAGACTTCTCTGGCGCTGGTCCACATGCCGGGAGTTGAAATCTGGACCTACGAGGGTCATCTTAAGCTCGGCCGCAGCATCGGTCTGAATCTGGGCGCCCCGGGCGACCGTCTGGCCGCCAGCGGGACCTTCTGGCTGGATGTGCCGGAAAAGGGGTTCAAAAAGCCAAAAGACTTCAAAGAGCCCAAGCCCACGACGAGACCCGATAAGCCTCCCATTCCGCCGGCGCCTTACGTCTTCGTTGAGATCGACGGCGAGAAGGAAGAATGCTTCAATAATCACTCTTCGACTTTCGCCAAATCCGAGTATGACTGGGTGGGCGCCTCGGGACTCATCGCCGCGTCGAGTATTTCAATAGAAACCAACATCAAGCCTGTTGCGGTGCGTTTGTACTTTGCAGAACCCGACAAGGGCGCAAAGACCGGTCAACGTGTCTTCAGCGTATCGCTGGACGGGACTGAAGTGCTGAAGGACTTCGATCCGGTATCTGCGGCCGGCGGGCCGCGAAAAGTGATCGCAAAAGAGTTTAAGTATTCACAGACCGACGGGCCGATCGAAATAAAACTCAACGCATCATCGGGTAAAACGCTGCTGTGCGGAATCGAACTGCTGGTCGACAAGAAGTGAGTCTCCAGCGGGCAACTGCGAATGGAAAACAACATGATCAGGCAAACTGTACTGTCGCTTGTAGCTTGTGCGTGCCTAGCCGGGGCGGTTCTGGCGGGCGACCAGCCGCAATGGGGCCGCAAGCACACGCGGAATATGGTCTCCGACGAAACCGGCGTTAGCGACAACTTCACCGCCGAGGGCAAAGGCGTTAAGTGGTCCGCTCGACTCGGATCGATAACCTACGCCAGCCCGATTGTGGCTGAGGGCAAGGTGCTGATCGGAACGAACAATCGCAGCCCGCGCGACGAGCGGCACCGCGGCGATCGCGGCGTAATGATGTGCTTCAACGAGTCCGACGGCAAGTATCTCTGGCAGTTGATCATACCCAAGCTCAGGTCCGTGCGGTACGGCGACTGGCACTATTGCGGGATATCGTCGACTCCTGTTGTCGAAGATTCGAAAGTGTACGTGACCTCCAATCGCTGCGAAGTGCTTTGTCTTGACATCAACGGGCTGGCGGACGGAAACGCCGGACCGTACAAGGACGAAGGTCAGCACATGGCCGCTTCCGGCGCCGAGGCGTTCAAGGCCCTGAAGGCCGACGCCGATATCATTTGGCGAGTCGACATGAAGACCGAACCGATCGAGGCCGTACCGCACAACGCGACTAACTGCTCGATCCTGCTGGACGGTGATCTGTTGTATGTTTCCACCGCCAACGGAGTGGATTACACCCATAGAAAAGTAGCGAACCCCAAGGCTCCGAGCATAGTCGTGCTCAACAAGAAGACCGGCAAGCTCGTCGCCGTAGACAACGCAAATATCGGCCCGGACATTTTCCACGGTCAGTGGTCGTCGGCCACCCTGGGCAAGATCGGCGACACCAGGCAGATATTCTTCGGCGGCGGAGACGGTCTGTGCTACGGGTTCGACGCACTCGATCCGAAGCTCGCCACCTCGGGAAACACGCTGAAGATGAAATGGAAGTTCACGTGCGACACTACCGCACGCAAGGTCGAAGGCGGCGCCAGCAGCTACCCCAAGGCGCCCGACAGCCCCACGGTTATCGTCTCGATGCCCGTGTTCTACAAGAATCGCGTTTATGTGGCCGCCGGCGGGGACCCGTGGCACGGAAAGCTGCTCGGCGGGCTGTACTGCATTGACGCCACCAAAAGCGGCGACATAACCAAGTCGGGCAGGATATGGTCGTACATGGGGCTCGGCCAGTCGATTTCAACCGTATCCATAAAAGACGGATTGGTCTACATCACCGGTTATCGCGGGCGGGTTCACTGTCTCGACGCCGAAACGGGCAAGCTCCAGTGGTCCCACGACACCGGAGGCGAGATATACGGATCGACGATGGTGGCTGACGGGAAAGTCTACTTTGGCATCGGCGCCAGGCGGCGGGGTGAGTTGTGGATATTCGCCGCCGGCAAGACCAAGAAGCTGATCCGCAGAATTCAACTGGACGCGGTGATCCACTCGACGCCGACGATCGCCAACGGCATGCTCTATGTCGCCACGGGCGGAACTCTCTACGCGGTGGACCCCAAGAGCTCCGGCGACAAGTAGGCGATTGTCAGGCCGTCCAGACTCCGGCGATTGGCGTGTCGCAGGATTTGCACGCGCCCTTTTCGATGTTAACCTGCTGAACCCTGTATCCCTTGCGTTTGACAACGGTCTTTCCGCATTTGGGGCAGAAGGTGGTTTCTGAATCCTTGACCCCGCGAACATTTCCAATGTACGGATACCGCAGCCCGGCTTGTTTGGCGATGTCTCGCGCCTTGATAAGCGTTTCGATCGGCGTACCGGGCAGGTCGGTAAGCAGGTGGTTGGGATGGAAGCGGCTGAAGTGGATCGGGTAGTCCGGTCCGATATTGTCGACCAGCCAGTCGCACATCTTCTTGATCATGCCCAGATCGTCGGTGTAGGTGGGCACGACCAGATTTGTGATCTCGAACCACACTCCGTGGGCCTTGAGCGTTTTCAGCGTGTCGAGGATCGGTTGGAGTTTGCCCGAGTTGAGTTTGCGATAGATCGAGTCGTCGAAGCCCTTGAGGTCCACGTTGGCCGCGTCAATAACTTCGCACAGCTCCTCCAGCGGCTGGGGGTTTATGTACCCGCAGGTGACCCAGATGTTCTTCACGCCGCGGGCCTTGGCGAGTTTGGCGGTGTCGTACATGTACTCGTACCATACCGCCGGCTCGGAATAAGTGTACGCCAGCGACTTGCAGCCCCTTTGCTGGGCCAGATCCACAGCGTCGTTGGGGAACATGCTCATGCGGTCTTTCGCTCCGGCCTGTCGAATCGCGCCGAACGTTACGGGCCTAAGTCGCAGCTCCGGGCCGCGAGGGTCTTTGGTCTCTTCGGGTTTGCGTTGGGATATGTCCCAATTCTGGCAGTTAAGGCACCTGAACCCACACCCGGAGGTCGCCAGGGAGAACGTCCAACTGCCCGGAAGAAAGTGGAACAGCGGTTTCTTCTCGACCGGATCCTCGTTCAGCGAGCACGGGTTAGCGTACGCCAGGGTGTACATTTTCCCGTCCTTGTTAACGCGATTTCTGCACCGCCCGCGATCCTCGGGCTCCAGCAGGCAGTCGTTGGGGCAGAGCTTGCACTGAACGTTCGGTCCGAGTTTTCGATAGTGTCTCGCTTCGGCCGCCCAGCGTCGGTCCTTCCACTGGATCCATAGTTCGCCCGAGGGGGCGTCGCGTTTGAATACGCTTGCCGCGACCGAATCCGCAAGCCGCTGCATGACATGCCAGGCGGCCGCACAAACGCCCGATATTGACGCCACGGCGATCGCACTGTACTTAACAACGCTCCTGCGAGACACTTTTTTTGCTGGCGGGGCGGTCATGTTTTCTTCCGCTTTCCGATCCATCCCCACCTCCTCATAGCCATGTAAGTACTTGCCGCTGAATGTACAACAACCACGATCGCCAACGGCCAGACGAACGTAAGGTGTATCGCAAGGGCCAGGTCAGCGTCAAGCAGCCTGTTCATGCCCAGCGATCCGTTCATAGCGAAACCGCTGACAATACATAATAGCGCCAACGGAAGCAGTAACCATCCGGATAATCGGATAGTCTTGATCATGTAGAAGCTCAGAGTCTTTCCAGGCATTTCAAGCTCTCTTGCAGTTATTTACGCCTGCCGACCAGCAGCACGCCTCCGCAGGCCAGCTTCATCGCACAGATCGCAACGCACAGCCAGACCACGCCGATCAGCGGGATCAGCAGCGTGCTTACCAGCAGCGCTCCGATCGCCGCGCCGATCAGGTCGGCGGTGTAAAGTCTCGATGCGGTGGTCTCCAGGCCGGCGAAGCTGGTCTTGCCCGCCAGCGGGAACTCCATTCCCGCCAACACGCCGAGCACCAGGGTCGCCGTTGGTATCGCTGTCTGCGAAAGCACTTTTGTCAGTGCGGGATCCGTCACCGCCGCCAGCAGCGTCAGCATAACAGGCAGCAGCCCGGCGAATATCGCCAGGGCGAACTCCAACCCCGCCAGGCCGCCGACGCCCCAGCGATTCAACATCCGATTCATCGCAAACGAGCCCAGCGACAGGCCCAACATAAACATCGTCACTATCAGTCCAATATTATGATACAAGCTGCCCATTAGGATTTGAAAGCCCAACAGGAGCACAATCTCCAGCGACGCGGCGGCAAGGCCCGTGGTGAAAATCGTCCGCTGAATCGGACCCAGTCGAATCGCGTAAATCGCCAGCAGGACCAGAAGCACCGCCTCAAGTACGCCGGTCTGGAATTGGAATCGACTAAGCCAGTATTGCAGGTGCTGGTAATATCCAACCGGGTGCAGGTCCCTGTTTATCGGAGCGTCGGGGTCGATCGCACGCCGCACGTCGACGATTCGCTCGGCGGTCAGCACGCCGGTCAGGTAGTCGGCGTTAACGTATTGGTTGCTCACGCCGGCCGCTTCGATCCTGCCGGCGATATCCATATCCAACTGGCCGTCCGAAGCCAGCAGGAACGTTCGACCGGCCGGGATTATCAGACAGTTGTCAAACGCCTGGCTCAGCGTTCTATGTGCCGTGCCAATAAGACGCGACAGCTCTTTGCTGAGGTAGTTTCGATACTGGCCGGCCGATATGCACACCACGCCGCCGGGCCGGAGGATTCGCTTGACCTCCGCGAAGAACTCGGCGGTGTAGAAACGGTTCAACTGCGAGGTCGACGGGTCGGGAACGTTTACGATCACCACATCGTACTTGTTGGCCCCCTGGCGGACGAACATCCTTCCGTCGGTGTTGAACGTGCGTATTCGCGGATCGTCCAGGCCGCCGGGAAGGTGCTTTTTCGCCATTTTTAGTATCAGCGGATCGAGCTCCACGTAGTCCACTTGAGCGCTGGGGTACTTCAGTATCTCGCCGGCCGCGCCTGCCGCTCCGCCCGATATCAGCAGCACGCTCGATGCGGCGGGCCGCTGGGCCATCGCGTAATGCACCGACTCTTCGGCGCCGATAATGTCGTGCGTGGACATTACCGCAAGACCGTTCTGTATGAAGTTGTATTGCCCCGATGATTCAGTGACCACCAGCGATCCGTACGGCGAGTTGCCCCGAAAGACCACGTTCTGACCGGCGTATTGCATCTGCGTTGACATCCCGTCGAGATCCGTCGACCATGCCGCGGCGACCGCGACCGCCCCGAGCATTACCAGCGACAGGGCGCGGACTTTCGTACGCAGCATTGTCGCGACGCAGGCGGCCATCAGCAGATTCACAACAGCCGGCACGTACAGAATGCCAAAGTGTCCCAACAGATAAATCAGCACGAAACTGAAAAGTACTCCTCCGGCGATCTCGCCTATGCTGTCGAGGAAATACACCCGCCCGATGCCCGCGGTGGTCTTGTCGGACGTGAGAATCCTGCACGACAATATCAGCAGGTATCCGGTGATAAGGCAGTATGGCGCCAGTATCACCAGACAGCTTACCACGGTTCCGGTCACGCCGACCGACGCGCCGCGAATGAACACCACGTTCCTGAGCGTTCTGATCGCAAATACCGAAGCGATGGGCGCCGCGGCGATAGCGACCTGCGCCGCCAGCAGCACCCACAAAGGGTTCCTGAGTTTTTCGGCGGTTCGCCCCAGCCGCGCCCCGAGCCCCGCCAACAGCAGCCAACTCCCCAGGATGATCCCGTAGATCATCTCGTTTCCGGAGAATACCGACAGGAACTCGCGCATCAGCGTAAGCTGCGTGATAATCGACGAGACGCCCAGCGCGCAGACCGACAGGAACAGCACGACCCTCCTCCGGCCGGCGACTTTACCGGAAAGCTCAGTCATGTTTGTCGCCGATGGTCTGGTGTTCATGGAAGGCTTCGACCTGATAGGTCATCACGACCAGTCCGGACTTTCGCCACTCGTCGGGGCTCATGCCCGCCTTGCGCGACAACTGCGACAGGAACATTTCCTTTTCGGGTATCTGGGCCCAAACCTGGGGAAGATACGTAGACTGGTATTGGCCTTTGCGGAGGATGACCCCGTCCACGTGCGGGCGGAGCTTGGCCAGCAGATCTTCGGGCGACTTGAATTTCAGCGCTTTTGGGACGGTAAGAACGCTGATTTCTATCTCGATGCTGTCGAGCTCCTCGGTAGTTACGGGCTTGAATCTACGGTCCTTCGTTGCGGCGTTCAGCGTTCCTCCCAGCACGGCCTGGTAAAGCGGCTGGACCGGGAAGAATCCCCCTATGCACCCGCGTAACTGTCCCGATTTCTTCAACGTAACAAAGCAGGCCTTCGATTCGATGAGCTGTTTGGGGACCTCGTCGGTCTTCAGGTCCGGCAGGCTCTGATCTTTCGTCACTTGCACAAGTGTCTTGCGGGCCAGTTTCATCAGGTACTTCCGCTCGGCCGGGCCGTAGATGTCGCTGACCGCCGCGGCGCCGCTGTCCGAAGCATTCGGATCGTAAAAAGCGATTGTGGCGTATCCGACAACGCTGGTGCTGTTCCCGGCGGTGTCGCCGCTGTTGCACGCATCAATAAGGCGGGTCTTCCAGCCCTTTATTCGGGCGAGATGCATCAATGTCAGGATCGGTTCGGACCCGCACGCCGACTGCGACGCCATCGCATCGACGTCGAGTTTGCAGATCGCCTCGACGCATTTGGCGTCCATCCGGCGGGCTTTGTCGTAGGGGTTGTGATGGCTCAGGTCCGAACTGGCGATAACTATGGTCTTGTCGCTTACGTGCTCGGCCAGCGCGGTGGCCATGGCCTTGGTGTCGGCGTTGCGAAGAACGGCTGGGACCAGTTGAAAATCCTTCAGCGTCTTCTGGAGGAAGGGCAGTTGGACTTCCAGCGAATGTTCCCAGGTGTGTGGGGTGTCCTGCCCGAAGGGGGGGAGTTCCTTGCGGGCCTGGCGCCACCAACCGGGTCGCTGGACTATGCAGAGCGGTTGGGAGACGAACGAACCTTTACCGATCAGCTCGCCAGCCAGCGGAGACAGCTCTATATCGCCAAGCGGCGTTCGATAGGCTTCAACATCCGGTATCGACGCACCACGGTATCCGTCGGCGTAATGGCTTGGCGCCAGAACAATCGCGGTTCGTATGTCCCTGCCCTCGAGCTGTTTGTAACCGGCCGCTGCGGTCTTGCCGGAATAACGATAACCGGCGTGCGGGCAGATCAGGCCGCGTAAACCCTTGATCCCTAACGGTTTGGCCCCGCCAAGCAGCCCGTCGACCATATTCGACAGCTTTTTGGCTCCTGCGGGATAAAACATGCCCGCAACCGCGGTGTCGCGAACCTTGGTGAACGCCGGGGCGGGTTTCTGCGGGTCCTTGGCGGTCTCGCTGTCGGATGGAGTTCCGCAGCCGATGATCATTCCAATTGACGCGATAACAAGAGCAGTTGTTCGATACATGGCGTTGGTCCTCGCGCCGTAGAAGGAGGCGTATAATTTATTATACTACCGAAGACAGGTTATTTTAACACGATGTCGGCAAAGTGCGGTTATATGCTTGAAAGATACCGCCCGGAGCATAATATCTTATAGCTATGAGTGATATTAGATTACAGATTGCATTGGATTTTCTCGAACTCCCCCGAGCGATGGACGTGGCCAGGCAGGCGGTCGCCGGCGGAGCCGACTACATTGAAGCCGGAACGCCCCTGATCAAGTCCGAAGGGCTCGACGCGGTAAGGCGTCTGCGCCAGGAGTTTCCCGACAAGACGATCATCGCCGACATGAAAACGATGGACGCCGGGAAGATAGAAGCCCAGGCCGCCGCAAAGGCCGGCGCGAACATTATGACCGTTTCGGGAACTGCTTCCCTGTCGACCATAAGGCAGTGCGTGGAAGTTGGGGCGCATTACGGTATAGAAGTGGCTGTCGATCTGCTGGGAGTGGACGATCCGGTCGAGTTCGCCTCGCGGGCCGGTGATCTGGGAGTGGCGTGGCTTGACGTGCATTGCCCGATCGACCAGCAGATGACCGGACAGGACCCCCTGGCGGTTCTCAAGCAGGTTCGCGGCGTGACCGACCTGATTCTCGCCGTCGCAGGCGGGATAAACAGCGAGACCGCTCCGCTTGCGGTCGCCGCCGGAGCCGACGTGGTCATAGTAGGCGGGGCGATCACAAAGGCGGTCGATCCCACGCAGGCCACGATCGATATCCGCAACGCGATCGAATCTGGTCAGTCTGTCGCCAGCGATCTGTTCAAGCGGGTGTCGGCTGACACTATCCGCCAGGCTCTCCAGGCGGTGCGCACTTCAAACGTATCGGACGGAAGCCATCGACTCGAATGCCTCGAAGGCATCAGGCCTTTGGCGCCCGGTCAGTTCGCCTGCGGACCGGCGGTTACCGTGCGAACCCTTCCCGGCGACTGGGCCAAGCCCGTCGAAGCGATCGATATCGCCCAGGCCGGCGACGTGATCGTGATCGACGCGTGCGGTAAGCCCCCGGCGATATGGGGCGAACTGGCCACCGAGAGTGCAAAGGGCAAAGGAATTTCCGGACTGGTTGTAGACGGCGCCGTTCGCGATACCGGCGATATCCGAAAGTTGGAGTTCAATGTCTGGACGCGTCACGTGACCAGCCACGCCGGCGACCCGCACGGGCACGGCGAAATCAACCAACCGATACAAGTGAGCGGTCAGACCGTTTGTCCGGGCGACTGGATTGTGGCCGATGATGACGGCGTGATGGTGCTGCCCAAGGCCAAAGCCGTCGAAATGGCGAATCGCGCCGCCGATGTGCTGGAAGCGGAGAACCGCATCCGCCAGGAGATCAGAGACGGCAAAGGCACGCTCGGACAGGTGATAAACCTCTTGCGATGGGAAAAACAAGGAGGCGGCGGTGGCATTACAGGATAAAAAAGCAGTCCAGGCCGCTGGAAAAGGGCTCCTGGACCACATAGGCGCGGTTATGGCTGAGGCCGACTGGGGCGGGTTCGTCGAACTCGCCGACATGGTCACTCAGGTCGACAGGACATTCCTGACCGGCGCCGGGCGAAGCGGACTTGTCGCCAGGAGCTTCGGCATGCGACTCATGCATGCCGGTCTTCCGGCTTTCATTCCCGGAGAAACCGTTACCCCCGCGGCGGGGGCCGGCGATCTGCTGGTCGGCGTCAGCTGCACCGGAACCACGGGTTACACTGAGTACCTGGCCAGACGCGCCCGCGAACTTGGCTCAGAGGTGATTGTTATTACCGCCGAGCCAAAGTCGCCGATGGCGATGGGGGCCCACAAGGTCATACTGGTTCCGGCGCGAGGCGACAATATCGTAGTACGCGCGGCGATTTTCGAGCACGCGGCAAGCCTTTGTCTCGACTCGGTTTTCAATATACTGGTTGACAGGCTGAAACTCGATGCCGATTCGCTCAGGCAACGCCACGCGAATCTTGAATAACAATCGGGTTCTAAAGTTAATTAAAATCGACATTTGTGGTCGATGAATACAGACGGGTCTCAAGCCGCGCCATGCCGGTGAGAATTGCCTTGCATGGCATCGGCGTGAGTCTATAATTGCAGAGGTTGATGGACTTTTTGAGCCCCAACGGGAGTTGTATGCCTGAATCGCAAGACAGAACGCCAGTTGCATCAAACAGGCCGGCGGCCCAATGGGCGCTGGTTGCCGTGCTTTCGATTATCGCAGCCTGCCTCCTTATGGAGGTCGGGTTTGGCGCCGCATCGGCGACCGCACAGGTTACATCCGTAGGCGGAGGCGACGTGCTGGTTGTCGGCGGTCAGATCACCAAGGATTCCTACGGCCTGTATCTGGTGGACACCAAGAGACAAGCCCTGGCGGTGTATCAGTGGTTGCCCGCAAGCAGGAAGCTGCGTTTGATGGCCGCCCGCACCTTCAAATTCGATATACAACTTGACGAGTACAACGCCGATAAGCCCACACCCAGTGAAGTAAAACGCCTGGTCGAGCAGAGCAAGCGACTAGGCCAGTAAGAGATATAGCAAGACAGGCGAACTCGGATGACCGATCGCCAGTTATCAGGACCAAGACGACAGGAGTCTGATGCCAATGGCCCGCAAGATGTATTATACTGAACAGGAAGTCGCCGATTTACTCGGAGTCAGTCTCGACGAACTGGCCCAGTATGTTCGAGACCAGCGTTTGCAGGTCTTCAAGGACGGCAACAAGAACATGTACAAGGGCGACGAAGTTGAGTCGCTGGCCGACGGCGCGGCCTCTCTGGGCGACGCGGATCCAATGGCCCAGACAGTTCTCGATGGAGCAGGCTCCGGAGAGATCGAACTGACCCCAGTGGACGGATCTCTGGGCGATGCCGATCCGATGGCCAGGACCGTTATGGACGCACCAGACGCTGTGACGCTGTCGGACGCCGATGAAGTCGGAAGTTCCGGCGGTAAGGAAGACACCGTAATCACCGCGGAAGGCATCAGTATCTTCGACGAAGAAGATCTGGAGATCGAAACTGCCGATCCGATGGCCAAAACTCAGATCGCTCCGAGCCTCGAAGACCAGATCGCTCTGGACGGCGTGGGAAGCGGTTCGGGTCTGCTGGACCTGACCCAGGAAAGCGACGACACCTCGCTCGGCGCCGAACTCCTGGACCACATCGATATTGAAGAACCCGTCGAACCTGTCGCGTTTGACGCTGCAGATCAGCCTGTCGTGTCAGTTCAGCCCGTAGCCACGGAATACGTGATAGATTCAGATAATGTTACAGAGGTCCCTGACGCGACTTCCGGTCTGTTCGCGGGGATACTTGTCGGTTGCGCCGCTGTTGCGTTGCTCATCGGAGCCATCGCCATCGCCGGGATAACCGATGTCCTTCCAGAGTACCTCAAAACGCTCGATGACGAACTGACGATGGTCATGGTTGTTGGCGTAGCTTTCGCTCTGCTGGCCGGCGGTCTGGGTCTGATGCTGGGAAAGGCTAGTGCGTCAAGGCGCATCTAGCCGATACGACTCAAAGACCGGCGCCGTACCCGGTCCGTGAGAGACAAGACCCCTGATTTTTTGGAAAGGACTACTGAGATGAAGAAGAACCTTGTGATTCCTGTCTGTGTACTGCTAATGGTCGGTATGCTGACCGCCAGCGGGTGCGTGCCGAAAGCCGATCTCGACAAGGCGCTGGATTTGAACCGAAAGTGTCGCGCACAACTGCAGGCCGAAATGGCCAAGAACCAGCATCGGACGCTTACCGAACAGCAGTTGCAGGAGCAGCTGGCATTATCACAGGCGCAGGCTCGAAAAGCCGAAAACGACGTGGCCTCGCTCAGTGCGGCTCGTGACGACCTGCAGCTAAGGTTCAGCGAACTCTCAGGTAAGTTCGAAGAGCTGCTCAAGAAGGGCGACGCTCCGCCGCCGGTAGCTGATTTCGTTCTTCCGATGCAGGTTAACAAGGCGCTCCAGGCTTTCGCACAGGCCAATCCTGATCTGCTCGAGTTCGACCCGAGGCGCGGAATGGTCAAGATCAAGTCCGACCTTACGTTTGAACTCGGTTCGACCACCGCCAAGCCCGGAGCGGTCGCGGCGCTGACCAAGCTGGTGGCGATTATCAACGACCCCGCGGTTTCGAGTCATCACATATATATCGCCGGTCACACCGACAACGTCCCGATCTCCAGGGCGGTCACGAAGAAACGACATCCGGACAACTGGTACCTTTCAGTACACCGTGCTGTTGCGATAAAGAAGGTCATGCAGAAAGCAGGCCTGGCGCCGGCGAGAATCGGCGTTATGGGATTCGGAGAATATCACCCTGTGGAGCCCAATAAGTCCAGCGGAGGAAAGAAACGCGGAAACAAGGCCAATCGTCGCGTTGAAATATGGATCGTTCCGACAGATAGATTTCTGACCAATGCGTTGTGACAGACGCCGGGTCAATGAATAATAACCAGCCCAGATAACTGGAATACAGGGCCTCGTTGCGATAGTGCAGCGGGGCTCTTGTTTCCTGACAAGAACTATGCAGAACAAGACACCCCCGCCAATCCCCCCGAAAGACGAACTTCCCGACAATTCACCGCAGCCAGATGAGAATCGCAGTCTGGGCGTGAGTGTCTGGCGCGTTGCTTCCAGCACGTGGCTGGGGGTGGTGCTCCTGGTGGTTCTGGCGGCGTTTTACGGCGTATTGTCGCTCATAGAGCGATCCCAGCAGCAGGGGCCCCAGTCGATACTCCCGTCTCTGGGCGGTCTTTACTCTCACTGGACAGTCCTGGTTGTAACTTTTGCGCTGTGCGTGAATCTGCTGTTTGCAACCGTGCGAATTCCGGTTAAGTGGGATCGAGCCGGCGCCTGGTGCAGCCATCTGGGGCTTATATTTCTGGTTATTGGGTCGGTGTACTTCTGGCGCACGCGGATAGAAGGGCAGTGTCTTATCCCGCGTTCGCAGGATGGAAGTTGGCCCGTGGTGAACTATTTTTTCAAATCTACGGACCAGGCGGCGTGTTACGTTTCGACTTCCGAGAGGATCACTCCGGACTCGGCGGTCGAGACTCGATTTGACTCGCCGGCGGGGCTCAAGCCCATTGATATGGACATTCCGATCGACGGCGGGCCGCCGGGCGTTTCAATGAGGATTTCCAAGATATATCCCCGGGCCGAACTCAGGCAGCAATGGCTGGACGACTCGCCCGCTTTGGTTCCCGCTGTTGAGGTGCAGGTTTCTCACGGGCGGGACACCGCTCGGACGATCATGTGCCAGGTCTACCAGGACACGTTCCAATTCGAACTGCCCGAGGCCGTTGTTATGTTCCAGGCCAGGGGCGCCATGAGCCAGGAAAGAATTGACCAACTAAACGCAAACGCTCCGGCGACAAGTCAGCCGGCGCGGGAATGGTTCATAATTCACTATGACGGAAGAGGCCCGGCCGTGCTGGTCACCCGCAATGCCGCGGGCAAGATGGCCCGTCAAATGTTTTCGCCAGGCCAGACCGCCTCGACCGCTGGTCCGCATCCGTCCAGCATCAAGCTGGTCCGTACGATGAATCACGCCAGGAGAGGCGTGAACGTGGAGGTCCCTCCAGAGGACATGCCCGGACAGGTCTCGGCGGCGATGGACCTGGAGATTACTTCGGGGTCCACAAAACTCATCCGTGCGGTTCCGTACCAGGCTTATCTCTCCGGGCGTCCGACCAGTATACGGTTGCCTTCGGGACGGGAGTTTTACGTTATGTTTTCGCACTGCAGCGAGGAGTTGCCCGAGGCGATAAGGATCACCAGGCACGAATTCAAGACCGCCCCGGCCTCTCGGATGCCTGAAGACTACATTTGCGATCTGGAGATCGGAGGCGGCATCAACACGCGAACCGAAACGCTCAAGCTGAACTTCCCGGTAAGTATCGGACAGTTCCGCCTGCACCAGTCCACCTGGCGCCCGAAAGAGGAGACTCCGTCGGACTATAGCGATCCCTCGGCGATTATTCTCGGCGTCGCCGACCGTCCGGGAATATTGCTGATCTTCGTGGGCAGCATCGCATTATGTATGGGCTTCCCGTATGCGTTTTACGTTAAGCCGCTGATTTTGAAATACAAGTCCAGGAGGGCGGCGTCATGAACTGTCGCGGACTGATTCTTGCTGTTCTGTGCCTGACCGCGGCGTCCGTTTGCGGATGCGGCGGGGGGCAATCGAAACCCGAAGATCGTATGTTTGACGATCAGACCGTCGAGTTCCTGTCGAAGCTGGACACCGACTCGATGCGAATGCTCGCCGCCCAGTACGGAGGCAGGCAGGCCGGAGCCCTCGACTCGGTCGCGACCGACACCGTGCTGCAGATAACCGGGACCGAAACGCCCGAAGGCGTGCATGCGGCGGGGGCTTACCTGGAGTTCTACTTCAACGCTGGAAAGTACCTGAACAAGCCTGTTATCTTCGTGCGATCCGGAAAACTTCGTAAAGTCATCGCCGACAATCTGGAAGGTTCGGATCTGGAAGTGTTCGGTCGTACTAATCGCATAGCTCCTGCGGCAATCATGCTGGGTTCCCAGGAAGTAATGATGATGATGGTGAACAGCAACGCACACGTGCGACGAATGGTCATGGCCGGCAGGATCTCCATGGAAGACGTAAAGGCCACCCGGCCGGTCGGCACGCTGGGCGACCGTTGGGGGCGTTTGATCGAGCGGGAGGCTTACAGGGTTCTCCTGTCGCGTCTCACCGGGCGATACGAAGCGTTCTTGAGCATCGAATTGCGTCTCATCCCGGGCGAAGGCTCTGACTGGCCCAGCGCCACCGACTCGTTTGCAGGATCCGAAGGACACGTGCACTCAAGCGGATGCGAACTGTTGAACAGTCTTCGCGACGCCTGGTCCAAGCGCGACGCTGACGGCGTTAACGCGGTGATCGCCAGGATATCTGAAACCGGATCGGCCAGCGACAAGTATCCCCATGAGTCACGATTGCGGTGGGAGTTGCTGTACAACGACTTGCACAAGGGACATCCGGCGTTCATTGGATTTGTTATCGCATTCCTGCTGTTCATCCAGGCTGTCGCAACTGACACCCGCTGGTTCCGCACCAGTGCGATGGCGATACTGACGCTGTCGACAATCTTTATCGGCGGAGCATGGGTCATGAGATGGATCATCGGCGGCGAGGCCTGGTATCTGCCTCCGATGATGAGCCAGTACGGCGCGCTGATCTCCTCGGCGGTTCTGGCGGCGGTTCTGGCGATATTCATCGAACTGCATCGCAAATACAATTACATCGGTATGGCCGCCGCGTTTTACGCTGCTGCAGTACTCGTGTGGGTCTACTTCGGAAACGTGCTGTTCCCCGGACTGGTCGACAGTTCGATAGGCGGCGTACGGGGCATACTCAAGCATAGTCTGATGATCGTTCACGTTTCAGTTATCGTGGTGGGGCACGCGCTGGCGGGCATGACTCTGGTTACGTCAGCGGCTTACGTGGTGATGGCGTACTTCAAAGGTCTTGGCGGCAAGTCGCCGAGTTCGGCTCCGGGCCTGTTCGGTCCGGTGGGCGATTCGCCTCTGGCGTCGGCTGACCGATGCAACCTGATACTCGCACAATCGGCGTGCTGGACTCTGATCGTGGGAACGCTGCTTGGCGCCTGGTGGGCCGACGACGCATGGTCGCGGTGGTGGGGCTGGGATCCGAAAGAGACCTGGGCGTTGATAACCTGTCTGTTCTTCCTGGCGGTGCTGCACGTGCGCCTGGCGACGGCCGCGAAGTATCGCGGTTTGCTCACCGCGGTTATCTGCATACTTGGCGGGCTGGCGATGCTGTTCAACTGGTTTATTGTGAACTACGTGTTCTCCGGCCTGCATTCGTATGGTTAATCGCTTACGAGCAGAGCGACATCACGAGTTCCTGGAGTGCTGACTTGGGGTTCTGTCCGGACTTCATGCCCAGATCCGCTGCGATCAGCGACCGCATGTCGGCCTGGAGTTTCGCCTGTCCCCTGCGTTTCAGCATGGCGATAAACGCGTTCCGCTGATCGTACGGCATGCGAAGGTTAGGCTTTCCGACGGCGATCATTTCCTGCTGTGCCTGCAGTGCTCGGCGAAGGTGCCATGCGATCGAGCCCAGGGCCTGGAACTCGGCTCCGCGTATTCTCAACGCGCCTTCCAACGCTCGAAGCGCCCCGGGCGTGTCGCCGGCGGTTATCGCGTTGGTAAGTGCAAACGCAGCCGGGCCGGCGGTGGCGGTCACCACGTCCTGAACGTCCTGGGGCGTTATCGTTTCGCGATCTCCGATGTAGAGGCAGAGCTTTTCTATCTCGGCGTTCTGGGCGGCCAGATCCCGTCCGATCCACTGTTCGAGCATGTCGGCGCTCTGGGGATCAATCTTCTTGCCCCGTTTGCCCGAGGCCTTTGTCAGCCACTGCTGCAGAGAGCTGCTGTCGGGCAGCTTGAAGTTCAGGACTTCCCCGATCTTCTTGACCGCCTTGGCCAGTCGAGTGTTGCCCGGGAACGACGAGACAATCATCACCAATGCGGACGTTTCGCACGGATTGGCCACATATTCCTCGAGCTTCTGGCGGTGCTTGCTTATGAAGGCGTCGGCGTTTCGGATCATCACCACCCTTGCCGGAGCCAGAAACGGAAGGGTTCTGAGTTCGTCCATTACCGCCGCGAGTTCCGGATCGTCGCCGCTGTCGAAGTTGGCGATGCAGGTTTGCGGGTCGGCCTGCCCGACTACGCGCGCTATGATCTCGGCGCGATAGTGATCCTGCAGGAATCCGTCGCTTCCGGAAAGAACATAAACGGGTTTGAATTCGCCAGGGGGCATGGTTTTCGAATACCGGGGGCAGTTCGTTCATATGCACAAAAGCAACCGTAAAGCCCGGGAATTCCTCAATAAACGGGAAGCAGGGCTACGGTTGCAAATGTGAGTTGACTTTTGCGTGATTCGAAATGACCGGCTTACATCTGCTTGTCGCGATACCTCTTCCAGAAAATCAGCACGCCGATCAGGGCGACCAGCGGAATGACCTGCCACCATTCGAAAATACCGAAGAGCCCTAACATATTCAGATTAGCCATACTACACGCTCCTGGACAAAAACTAGAAATTAAGTGTTACATATACAACACGTTAATTAGTGCATATCCGGCATCTTGGGTCAAGAGAAAAAGCGATGTCGTGCGGATATTGGTTTTGCCGGGATTAGAGATTCGCCAGTCTCTGGGCCTTGTCGTGTGAGACCAGGGCGTTGAGCATGGCGTCCAGGTCGCCTGATATTATCCGATCGAGGTTGAAGTTGGCGCCTTCCTGGCCTTCACCTTTCAGGCGGTGATCGGTGCAGCGATTCTGCGGGAAGTTATAGGTCCTGACCCGCTGGCTGCGGTCTCCCGATCCGATCATGGTTTTTCTGGCGGCCGCTTCGTCGGCTCGCTGCTTGCTCTGGTGGTGTTCGTAGATTCGGGTGGTGAGAATTCGTCGGGCCTTTGCGCGGTTCTTGTGCTGGGATTTCTCATCTCTCATCGACACGGTTATGCCGGTCTCGATGTGCTCGAGCTTGATCGCCGATTCGATCTTGTTGACACTCTGGCCGCCGGGCCCGCCAGCGCGACTTACAAATTCGTTTACATCGTTGGCCCAGTCGATTTTTATGTCTATTTCTTTTGGTTCTGCCAGTACGGCTACGGTCGCGGCCGATGTGTGCACGCGTCCCTGCGACTCGGTTTTCGGTACCCGCTGCACCCGGTGCCCTCCACCTTCGTAGCCGAGTCGGCTCCATACGTCTTTTCCGGTGATGTTCACAACTACTTCGCGAAAGCCGCCGATCTCTGTCGGTCTGACGCTGAGCACTTCGAATTTCCACTTTCGGCTTTCGGCGTAGTGCTTATACATTCCCAACAGGTCGCCGGCGAACAGGGCGGCTTCGTCGCCTCCGGTGCCCGCGCGGATTTCAATCAGGATCGAGTCGATCGCAGTGTCTTTGCTCATTACCAGCAGACCTTTGATCTCCTCCATGGCGTCGTGGGTCTGGTGTTTCAGGTCGTCCAGTTCCGCCGACGCAATCTCCTTCAAATCGGGATCGGCGTCGGGATCGTCGACTATGTCCTGAGCCTCATCGCGATCGGCGCAGATTCTCTTGTAGGCTCGATACGGTTCCACGATTCTGGCCAGACTCGAGTGTTCCTTGGACAGTTCGATAATCTTGGTCGGATTGCAGGCGACTTCGGGATCGTTCATCTGCTCGCCAACGTCGGTGAAGTGACGATCGAGCTCATCGAGCTTGTCGATTAATGTGTTTGAACTGGCCATTGTTGGTCCCGGTGTGGTAGGGGTGTGTGCGGTTTGGCGGGGAGTAGCTCTTTATCAGAGCGCAAAAACGCCGACGCGCCCTGTGGGGCTAAACGTCGGCGTTATAGTGGGTTGGAGCAGCTATTTCTTGTTAAAATAGTTTCCGCCAAACTTCTTCTGGAACTTTTCTACGCGTCCGGCGGTGTCGACGAACTTCTGCTTACCGGTGTAGAACGGGTGGCAGCTTGAGCATATGTCGACCTGGACGTCGTCTCCGGCCGAGGCGGTCTTGAAAGTAGCACCGCAGGCGCATCTTACGTTTATTTCTTTGTATTCGGGGTGTATGTCAGCTTTCATGGTGCTACCTCTTGGTCTTCTATAGTTAAAGAACGCAGAAGTATACCGACAAAGGCGGAGCGAATCAAGTGGAAATTCGAGCCAATCGTCGCATTACGGTCGGTGTGGTCGGGCTCCGGGGTCTTAGCTGGCAGGTTTTTCCGGATGGCGATGGCTGTCGTGATAATCCCCGACCTTGTTCTTCATAGGTCCCCAGTCGCTTTCGATGGCTTTTATGGTGGCTCGTCGCACTGCCGGCGGTCCGGTCGGATCGAACACGTAACGTCTGCCCATTATGCGGGAAACGGCGTGGTGAGCTTTGCGTCGCACCGAAGCGTCAGGGTCATCCATGGATTCTAGCAGAAAGGGCACTGAATTGTAGTCGTAGACCCTTCCCAATGCGGCGGCCGCTCCGCCTCGCACCGCGGCCGATTCGTCGTTGGCCAGGGCGGTCACTAATGTTTCGGTCATTTTCGGCGGGATTGGCTTTCCCTTCTTGACCGCTTTAAGAATCGGCTTGAGCATCGCCCCGACCACACGCTCCCTGATCTTAGGGCGTTTGTCTTCCTTGAATACCTTGTCCAGCAGCGGAAGGGCCTCTGGTCCAAGTCCTCCAAGCCCTTCGACCGCCTTTTCGGCATACTTGGGCGAGTAGGTCTTGACCTTTTCCACGAGCCCGGTCACATTGCCGTCGGCCTGGTCTTTGCGGATGGCGGCCTCCTCGGGCGACAGGACCGGGGCCGGGACGTTAGACGAGAAGAACATTCTCCATATCGCCAGCGGCGTGAGCACGACTCCCAAGGCTATCAGAATGCGAAGCCGCATAGAAATATAGTTCACTTCTTATTGCTCCCGGAGATTGAGTCCGTCAAGTCAGGTTCCCCGATCAGGGCAGCCAGTAGGTTCGTTCGACGTGCGAGTTCTTCGGGTCGAGGTCGTAGGGGTCCATCGACCTGACCGAACCGTCTACAAACACCGTGTTGATTCGCCCGCTGTGTCGTGCGAATGACGGTACGCCGCTGTTGAACGGATTCGGATAGTCGGACCATATGTCGTTGGGCGCGGCCATCATCCAGTGATAATCCAGGACCATCACAGCCCCTGGAGTGTCCAGAACATCCGGCACCGCGGTGTTCATTCCGTAGCTGGCGATCACGCCGGCTGTTGTCACGGGCACCGGTTCCAGCGTACCGGCCGGGCTGTTGCTGTATATTCGCTGGATCTGTTCGCCGGTGAGTTTGTCCATTATCGAATTCTGGTGCCCGGTGAATCCGGATTCGCATTCCAGGAGATAGCCTGTTGATGTTATGGTGACCTTGACCATCACGTCTTTGTAGTCCCAGTCGCCGCCGAAGTCCTCAAGGCACAGCCAGTAAGGATTGCACGTGTTCTCCGACCCGTCTTCGTAATTCGCTCGCGGGAGGTTGTTAGCGCTGTTTGCGTTTCCGAAGTAGTGGTTGGGATGGCTCTTGGCCAGCGCGTAGTTCGTAGGCGATATCTTGACCACCATCGGGCCTTTGTCCAGATCCTCGTAGAAGGTCTGCCCGCCCTTGACGACCTTGAACTGGACCAGGTCCTTCAGCGGCATGGGGAGCTCTTCTTCCTCTTCGTCGTTATACAGCACTGTCATGATATACGTGTGTTCGGGGCAGATCATTGCCGATTTGTCGCCGCCGAGATACTTGGTCAGCAGCGTCTGCCACATCAACGCCTGTATTTTCTCCCGGCCTTCCTGAGCTTCGGCGAGTCTGACGGCCTTTCCGATCTCCTTGAGCCTGCTGGTGCACTGGGTGGACCGGGCGACTCCGAATACATTGCCCAGAGACGGGTACATTATCATCGCCAGAATCGCCAGGATACCAATGACGACAAGCAGTTCGACCAGTGTAAAAGCGCTTCGGCCGTGGTGATGAGGTTTGAGCGAGAACTGACGGCGAACTTCAACCGCCGCGCGTTTGCGTGATTTCATGATGTTAACCATAGAAGCCACTCCTATTAGTCCGATAAATAACCTACATTGTATTATATCGTCTTTCCGCCGTGTCGAGCAATGCAATAAAAACGTAAGGGCGGCGAAACATGCAGATTAGGTCCCAAAATGTCTTTTTCAATCTTCGTAAGACTCTGGCGGCTTGATCTTACCGGTGACTTCAATGCGTCTTGGCGAGGTCACTTTTCCGGGCAGCACGAAAAGAACTGATCCGTCGTTCAGAGTGGTTATCCTACGCAGAGGCAGGCCCGCTGCGTTTACTGACACAGTCTTTTCCCAGGGGCCGGCTATGTGGAAAACAGCGTCGCGTTTTCCGTTTTCAGGCGGGTGAAAGGTGAATCGGCAGTGCCCGGCGTTGTTTGCGGCCAGACGGAAGCAGCCTGTGGACTCGTCGAAGCGATCGTTATTGGCGTCGGGCGGGCTGGAGTCTGTTCGTCCCATGTGCATTTCAACTCGCCCCGGCCTGATGTACTGCTGCAGGGCGGCGTCCTGGTTCATGTCCGGAGCCGGGGTCATGTAACTCCATCGAGCTATCGGTCCGGTGAAGTTTGATTCGATTTTTTCGGCCGCGATTTTTCCGTCGTCCCATGCGGACTTCTGGTCGAGGAACAGTCCGACCTGGCGGATTTCCTCACCGCCGGCGTTATTGAGCCCGACGTTGGTTAACCAGATACCGTTGGCATAGATAGTGTACGACCATTTGACCTGCCTGATCGCCAGCGAGGCCCACTCTCCGGCGCGGGTTGGGAAGTACCACGTGTTGGACAGACGAATCCTGAGCTTGTTGTGCTCGAGTATCTCGACGCGTCCGATCTTACGCTGGCCCAACACGGCGAGATCCTCCTTGCCTCCGGTAAGCCGGGCTTCATTCAGGCTGAGCTGCAGGGCGCTTTTGCGTCCTCTCATGCGCCACAGTCCGTCGGCGCCTTGGGCCAGGGAGATCGGTTTTTTTCGGCCCGGTACGGTCAATTCGTAGTTCAGACCGCTCTTTAGGAGCTTCAGGCCCGGAGGGGTCGGTCTGATCTGCCGACGGTTGTCTATGAGCATTATGTCGTCGAGATTGAAAGTTACGTCTCCGACGGCGTCGGCGAATGCTATGTGAATCTCCCTTACCGACATGATGCTGAAATTTCGAATGTCGGCCAGTCGCTGTATGTCTATGAGTACGTTGTTCCAGCCCGGGGTGACCAGCGTTCGCTCGCTGGTCCATTTTCCCTGGTCGGAAACCAGCGTGACCCGCAGATCGTCTCGCAGCGCTTCGCTGTACAGCGCCATGGTCAGCAGCGTATACCCGGTGAAGTCGTGTATTTCGGGGCTGGTGAACTTCAGACTCGCTCCCGGCCCGAGATTCGCCTCCAGTGCCCCGGCGCCGGTGCGCGTGATATTGACTACGAACTTCTTGAGCCCTCGTTTGGTTGACGGTACGATCGAGAACTGGGCGGCCTGGGCGTGTCCTTTCTGGCCATCGGATGCATCTTCAAAATCCGCCAGAGATACGAACAGTCCGGTAACGGTTTCCTTGTAGGCTCGGGCCTGCTGCAGGGGCAGGGGGGGCGGAGCATTTGCAGGCGGCGGGGGGGGCTTGACCGGTTGGGGCGTCCGGCACCCGGCCAGGAGCATGCAGATCGTCGAGATGATAAAAGCCAGTCTCATAGTACGGGGATTATACTCTCTTGTCCGGTTATCGTCCAAGAATGCAAAAAACGGCCCGGGCAGGTTTTAATGCTGCCCGGGCCGATGGTGCTTTGCTGCGGTTGCGGTTAGGCGATTATTTCTTCCTGCCGCCCACACCGGCCGTTCTGGCTCGCAAGGCTTCTCGCTGTCCCATCGTCAGCGGGCTGGCGATGGCGATTGACGAGTACGTTCCGAACAGGACGCCGACCAGCAGCGCGAAGCTGAACGGGCGGATGGCGTCGCCGCCGAGTATGTACATTATAAACAGCACTATCAACGTGGTGATAGAGGTCAGCAGCGTTCGACCGAGCGTCTGGTTGATCGATGCGTTAAGACCCTCGACCGATACGAGTACGTGGGCGCCGCGATTCTCTCGGATACGGTCGAATACAACGATTGTGTCGTTAACCGAATAACCGACGACTGTCAGTAGCGCGGCGACCATAGCCAGGTCTATCTTGAACGAGCCTATGCCCAGCAGGTTTCCAATTGTCGTGTCGGTCAACCAGACCGTGGCGGCCAGTAATCCGACTACTATCACCACGTCGTGGATCAGGCAGACCACCGCGGCGAGACCCCAACGGAATGATCCGAATCGCAGCCAGATATAGGCTACGATTACTATCCATGACATGATGATCGCGAGAATGGCGGACCACGCGGCCCCCGATGCGATCGCCGCGTCGAAGTTGATCGCGACAATTGCTTCATCTCGACTCAGGGATTGTTCCACCAGGTCCAGAAGATCGGCATGGAGAGCTTCGGAGGGCCTGGCCGAGCTGCCCGCGGCGGCTTGTCCATCACGCGAGAAGATCGCAAAGTCCGACTGCAGGGCGTCTGAGCCCTGTCCCAATGCGACAACACGTGCGCTGGTGGGGACCTTGTTGGCGAAATCCGGCTGCATCTGAGTGTTTTCGATTCGCTCCTGGAAATCGCGGGTCGTCATCTGCGGGGTCAGTCCCCGCATTACAATGACCACTCCGCCGTTGAAGTCCTCGAGCGTTTCGGTGTGCGATGTGGAGCTTCTGGTGGTTACCGCTGCGTAACCTTTGCTGTTGGCCTCCAGATCCAGCTCCTTGACCATCTTGCCTGTGACTATATCGTATCCGCTGACGTTTTCGGCGGATTTGCGAGCGTAGCTGACTCTCCGGGCCAGAGCGACTCCGAACTTGTCGGTGGCGACCTTGCTGAGTTTCGGTACGGACTCCTCTGTTGTTGTCACCTGGTAGGACGACTCGGGAATATTATTCTCGAGCTCGTCGCCGGACAGGACATTGTCGGAGTTCGTGTCGATGAGTTTGAAGAAACCGATATTGGCCTGGGGCAGGGTCTTGAACTCGGCTATGGTTACCTTTCCGTCCGAGTCGCTGTCCCGCTTGGTGAGGAACCTCTCGACCTTCTTGTAGTCGTATCGAGTTTCAATCCTGGTGGTTTCGGACAGTTTTGCGAACTCTTGGTAATTCTCTTTGGCCAGTTCATTTACTCTGGCCATGTAGTGTTCCCGCACGAGTTCGGCGTTGGGGAGTTTGCCGTCGACCAGAGCGTCGTCCTTGAAGGTTATAACAGCCTGAGTTCCCGCCGAGAACTCGATGCCAAACAGGTTCTTGCCCTGTCCGACCATCGCCAGCACGCCGATGACCACCATAGCTGTCGACAGGAGCCAGAAGAACTTCCTCTTGGCCATCCACTTGACTTTCGGGACGCCGATGATCCTCAGCATCTTCATCTTCATCTCTTTGCGGAGCACGCCGAGGTTAATCATAATCTGGAATATCCACCGCGTAACGACCAGTGCGGTGAACATCGAGAACATTACGCCGAATGACAGCGTTACGGCGAATCCGCGTACCTCTTCAGTGCCCACCCATCCGAGTATCAGGCAGGTTAGCAGTGTTGTTATGTTTGCGTCGAAGATAGCGCTGGACGCCAGCGTGTAAGCGCGGCCCATGGCTATACCAATGGTGTCATATTTTTCCTGCTCTTCTCGCAGACGTTCGAATATCAGCACGTTTGAGTCTACGGCGATACCGACAGTGAGGATAATGCCCGCGATTCCCGGAAGGGTGAAGACCGCTCCTATAAGGCTCATGACGCCCAGAACTAGGACTATGTTGAGGACCAGGGCGATTACGGCTACAACTCCGGCGCCCATGTAGTAGATGCACATGAAACCGGCGACTGCGATCAGCCCGATGACTGCGGCCCGGAAGCCCATCGTGCGGTTCGCTTCACCGAATGTCGGTCCGAATGAACTCTCGGCTACTGGCGTTTCGATCAGCTTTGCAGGAAGCGATCCTGCTCGCAGGATCTTGATAAGGTTGTTGACTTCCTCTGAGTCGAACGTGCCCATCGTGATGATGCCGCTGGAGGAGATAGCGGCCTGGATTACCGGAGCCGAATAGACTTCGTTGTCCAGGAGAATCGCCATGTGCTCGCCCATATTGTCGCGAGTCAGGTCGTGAAGGAACTTGGCTCCGGCTTCATTCATGCTGAATCCGACAGCCGGCAGGCCCTTGCTGTCTGAAGCCATGTAGGCGTTAGTGAGCGCCCATCTGTCAGAGTCGCGCTTCTGCAGAAGAGTTTTTCCCTTGTAGTTGCTCAGCAGGATGTATCTCTTTCCGCCGTAACTCGAGGTCACCACCCTGTTGTATCCGCTCTTGCGTTCTCCGCGTATCGGGAACCACATATAACGATCGATTCGCCTGGACAGGCCCTGGGGGCCTTCTTTGTCGAGGGTGTTGCGAAGAATCTTGACGTATTTTTCCCGTTCGGTCGCCGACAGTACAACCTGGTTTTCCTGGGCCTGTACTTCGGCGGAGATCGGAGCGATTCGGAACTCCAGGGCGCCGGCCTTGGTGATAAGGCGTTTCAGGTCTGAGGGGTCTTCCAGTTCCTGGCGTTGATCGACCCAAGTGGTGTACAGCTCGATTATGTTCTCGATCGCCGCGGTTCGCTGGGGGCTGTCTTTGTGCTTGCCCAGGAACAGTTTGACCGAGTTATCGTATCCCTGCTGCCGGACCTTCAAAGACGCCAGGGCCTTGGGCTTGCCCTTGACCTTGGCCATATCCGCAGGCCTGATGTAACCCGACAGGATGCTCCGGAGAGCCTGGGTCCCTATGTTGTGCTTGAGGACTTGTATTTCAGCCAGCTCCCATGCGCTGGTGCGCTGCTGGATGTTGCTGTTGTCGGCGGCTTTGAGCTTCTCGAAAGCTGATATGAACTCGCCCAGCAGGGCGGCGAGCGTTTTGTCGTCACCGGCGAGTTTCGCGATTGTCGTGCGCCCTTTTTCGAGGTTGCGCAGACCGCTCTTTTCGACATTGCGTCTGTCGAGGGCCTGTATGGCGCGACGATAGGCGTTCTTGGCGTTCTGGGTCTTGGCCTTTCCAGCGGGCATGCGGACCTCGAAGCGGTTTGCCCCGACCGGACGCCATTCGAGCATTTTCAGACCCAGCGGGTCGACTCGTTCTTTGAGAACGCGAATCATATCTTCGGCCAGCGAAGCGTCTGAAGCTGCGTCCCTGGTCGCCTGGAACAGGTCGCCTTCGAGTCGCTTAGCCGCTTCGGTCAGGGCCTTCTTTTCTTCTTCGTTGGCGGTCTGTTTGATCTTTTCGGCCAGTTCGGCCTGTCGGATCTTAAGACGGTTGACTTCGTCTGCATTGCTGCGGATCTCGAATGTCAGGCTGTGTCCGCCGCGCAGATCGATGCCTTCATTGAGACCTTTTACAGACAGTGACCATATGCAAACAGCCACCAGCATTGACAGTAATGCAAATTTAAGCGGTAAGTTCTTAGCGTTCATTCACGGAATCTCCTGATTGGAACCGCGTATTGTCTGTGAGTCAGTGTTATCGGTCAAGCTAAAGTTCGACCTTAAAAGGCTTTTTCTGTGGTTTTTAGGTGGTTACAGCGATACCGCCGATGGTTGTCAGGCATGGAGGTAGATATACTACTGCTGTTCCGGGCGAATGTTACGTTGATTTACCGTTGGCAGGCTAGTGGTTAAAATGCCTCGTTCCGGTGAAGATCATCGTAAGTCCCAGTTCATCGGCTCGGTCGATCACATCCTGGTCTTTCTTCGATCCGCCGGGTTCTATGACCGCCGAGGCTCCTGCCTCGACCGCCCAGTCGAGGCTGTCGGGAAACGGGAAGAATGCGTCAGAGGCCAGTACGCAGCCCTTTGAATCGATCACGCCTCCGCCTCCGTAGCTCTTTGCGAGCATACCGGCGAGCCTGGCCGAATTCACGCGAGACATCTGTCCGGCCCCGGCGCCGAGCAGCGCCATGTCCTTGGCCAGCACGATTGCGTTTGACTTAACGTGCTTGCAGACCAGCCACGCGAATTTCATGTCGATCATTTCCTGGTCGGTCGGCTGTCGCTTGGAAACTACTTTCCAGGCATCTTCGTTCAGGCCCACCAGGTCGCGGTCCTGTACGAGCACGCCGCCGACAACGTATTTCAGGAACTTCTCTTTGTTCCTTGCGCCGGTGAGGTCTCCGACTTCCAGCAGGCGGACTTCAAGGCCCCAGCCATCGCGTGCGCGGATTATGTCGATCGCTTCGTCGTTGAACGACGGGGCGATTATCATTTCGGCGTAGAATCCGCCGGCTCCGGCGGGTTTGCCCCATCGCTTGTACGTTTCGACCACGGCGCTGGCCAATTCTGCGGTCACCGGGCGGTTAACCGCCACGATTCCGCCCATGCAAGCGTTTACGTCGCCGAAATACGCTTTGCGGTATGCTTCAACCAGATCGTTGTCGATGGCGCATCCCGCGGGGTTGGCGTGTTTGATTATCGCAACCGCCGGCTCGTCGAACTCCTTGACCAACTCCAGCGCTCCGTTGCCGTCGAAATAGTTGTTGTACGATACTTCCTTACCGCCAAGCAGCTTGGCCCGCCCGATGCACGGTTCGCTGGCGTCGTCGCCAACGTAGAAGGCGCCTTTTTGGTGGGGGTTCTCGCCGTAGCGAAGTTCGCATGTCTTGCGATAGGAAAAGCTGATCCGGTCGGGCAGGTCGTCGCGTGATTGTCCGGTCAGGTACGAGGAGATCGCCGTATCGTAGTGGCAGGTCAGTCCGAACGCCTGGCGGGCGAGTTTTTGTCTCAGCTCGGAGCTAACTTTTGCTCCGTTAGCCCGCATTTCGTCGAGAATCAAGTTGTACTGGCTCGTGTCGGTCACCACAGACACGAACTTGTGATTCTTGGCGGCCGCTCGGATGAGAGTGGGACCGCCGATGTCGATCATTTCAATGGCGTCGGCCAGGGTGCAGTCATCGGCGGCGATGGCTTGTTCAAACGGATATAGGCTTACGCAGACCAGATCTACCGGTTCGAGTTCGAATTTCTCGATATCGGCCTGGTGTTCCGGGTCGTCGCGAAGCGCCAGTATCGCCCCGTGTACTTTTGGGTGAAGCGTCACCACGCGGTGTCCGAGCATTTCGGGGAATCCGGTCCATTCCTGCACGTATCTTACCGGAATGCCCGCCGCTTCGATGGCTTTTGCGGTCCCTCCCGAAGAGATGATCTCTACGCCCATTTCAGAAAGGGCCTTTGCAAACTCCTGAATTCCAGTCTTATCGTAGACGCTGATTAGAGCTCGTCGGATTGCGATTTCGTCCATTTTCGCCCTTTCCCGGGGATCAACAGTTTGGTTTTGCTCGAAACTGAATGCTGCTTTTTATTTCGATTTCTTTTTCAACATTTCCGCCGTGATGTGTCCGGCGGTGATAAGTCGTACGCAGTATACTTTTCCGTTTCGCGTGGCGCCGTATATTCCCGGCACGGCGGTATTGGCGGTAAGAAGGTCGCCCTTGGGCATGTCGATTGACGCCTTGATCTCACCGAGTATTTCGTCGACCTGCAGAATCCGGTTGTCGGCGTCCTTCAGGTATACGTTGCCTTTCATTGCGGCCAGGACAGAGCGAGCTTCGGACGATGTCCATCGCAGTTTTCCCGAGACCAGTGCAAGTGCGTGGAACTGTCCGCCTTGTGCGTATTGGAATACGCTGACATCGCTGAGCTGCGGGGCGTCGAGCAATGGTTTCTTGCAGTTATAGGGCTCCCACAACCGTTGTCCGGTGGCGGTGTCGAAGGCGTACAGGAGCCTGTCCATGCAGGGTACTAACAGGTGGTTTGCGGTGGCGAGTATGGGCGCCTCTATTCCGGCTTCCAGCACTCTGGTCCAGACTCTCTTTCTCGTCTCGAAAGTGTTGGCGACCTGGATGTGTCCGTCTTCGAAGGCCACGACGACCTTGTCGGCTACGTATCGCGGGGCGACCTTGATCGCGCCCTCGACCGCCAGTGACCAGCTTTCCAGCATTTCATGCATGAGCAGGGCGTGGTACGTGCCTTTGGAATCCGGGACGAACAGGAGCCTTCCGTTAGTGCATACGCCCGCCGACGCGGCGGTGGCGAAACTGAACTTGATGTCGCGGATCACATCCCCGGTCTTGCGATCGATGACCAGCGCGTTGGTTCTGGTGCTGATTACGACCAGGTCTATTTCCTTGATAGTGCGGGTGGGCACTGATCTTGGCTGCAGGATTTCCTTGCGCGTCGGAGGCGTCCTGGTGATCGTTACGTCTTTTGCGTGCGCCGGATCGAAAACGGTTACGCCCGGTTTGGCGGCATGGACCCACTTGCCCCATCGCAGCGTGCCGTTGGCCGCGTCGATCGCCATCAGACGATTTTCGGTGGTGAGACAGTAGAAGTTCTCGTCCAGCAGGTAGGTGCGGGCGATTCTCTCGCCTCTGTTGAGGAGGCTGGTGAGTTTCTCGCACTTCCAGTAATACCGCAGGCCAGCGTCTTCCAGAGCCTTTGCGTGCAGAGCGGCCTTTTGCTGAGGTGTGATCGCCGTCTTTGCCTTGGCGGCGTTTGTCAGCGACGGCGTCTGGCACCCAAGAAGGGCGCCTGAAACGATTAGAAGGACTAGTAGTTTTGTCAAACCACGCATGAACTGCTCCTCAAAATCATGGTTGCGGCCTCGACGCCGCCGGTTGCTAGGGTTTCAACTCGATGTAATCGCTCAGGTCCACATTATTTTCCCGTTCGAACTCTTCGAGCTTTGTTATGCGGTCAATATCGTCAGTAATTCGGGTGGCTAGTTTGAAGATGTAGGGCTTGTTGTTCAATCTGGCCTGGAGGTCAGCAAGCATTTCATCCCAACTGCCGTCGTACAGCTCTTTTTTCAGCACGACCAGAAGACGCTCCTCGCTGTGCAAGGCGTTCACAAATGCACGCATCTTTTCGATCTTTTGGTCTTTGGGCTGTGTCACTATCAACGCCTCAGACCCGCCGACATCGACCGCCGACGGACCTCAGGGGTCTCAACGGTCAATACTCTAGGGTTCATCGGGTGTTTTTGCAATGGTATTGTTGGTTCCACGCTAGTTGCCGAGTTCTCGGCTCCGCTCTGCGGCCGCACGGACGGCCTGGGTAAGGACCTCCTGCACTCCCGAGTTTTGCATCACGTTCAACGCGGCCTCGGTCGTGCCGCCTGGGGTCGTGACCTGCCGTCGCAACAGCGCGGGCTGTTTCTGTGTGTGGTGCAGGAGCTGTCCGGCGCCTATGCATGTTTCAACCGCCAGCAGTTCGGCGACTTCCTCGTCGAGGCCCTCAGCCACTCCAGCGGTGGTCATCGCTTCGATCAGGTAGAAGAAATACGCAGGTCCGGACCCGGACACCGCAGTCACCGCGTCGAGCATGCTTTCTTTGACGACTACCGTCCGCCCGCTGGCGGCGAGTATCTTCTGGGTCCACTGTATGTCGTCGGAGGTGGCTCTGGGACCGGCCGACAGGGCCGATACGCCCCAGCCTACGAACATCGGCGTGTTGGGCATTACCCGAACGATTCTCCCGCGGCCGCCGAGTGTCTTGTCTATGAATTCGCTGGTGACGCCCGCTGCGATCGATATCACCGTGGTTTCTTCGGTGACGACCGGGGCGATCTGCTCGAGGGCCTCCTTCATCACCTGCGGTTTGACCGCAAGCAGCACGTGCGGGCAGGCGCCCGGTACAGTGTTGTCCTGCGCGCACATTATGCTGAACTCCATCGCGAGGATCTGCTGGCGTTTGGCCACCGGATCGAACGCGACGATCTCGTTGTGCTTGAGGCAATCTTCGCGCAGGACGCCGCGCAGGATAGCTTCGGCCATGTTACCGGCCCCGATTACGCCCAATTGATATTCGATCATTTCTCAGTCTTTCTGAATAATTCAGGATTCTTCCATAAAAGTGTAACGGTAGTCCGTGGGGGCTGCAAAAGTCTCTTTGATCGTTCGCGGCGAGAGCCAGCGGAGCATGTTGAGCATGCTTCCGGCTTTGTCGTTTGTGCCCGAGGCCCGCGAGCCGCCGAACGGTTGCTGGCCGACGACTGCGCCGGTCGGTTTGTCGTTGATGTAGAAATTACCCGCCGCATTGGTCAGGGCCTTGGTCGCCTGGACAATTACGCCCCGGTCGCGTGCAAAAATCGCCCCGGTCAGCGCGTATTGGGAGGTCTTGTCGCATAATTCGAGCGTTTCGGCGAACTGGTCGGCGGGGTACACGTAGATTGTAAGCACGGGTCCGAATATCTCTTCGACCATCGTTTTGAAGTCGGGCGTCTTGGCCAGGATAACGGTCGGTTCGATGAAGTAGCCGACCGAATCGTCGCACTTGCCTCCGACCAGGATCTCGGCGTCGGGGCTCTGGGCGGCGTATTCGATGTATTCTTTGATGCTCTCGAACGCCGGGCGATCTATCACCGCGTTGATGAAGTTTGTGAAATCTTCGGGCGTTCCGGTCTTCAACTCGCCGATCTGCTGCAGCATGTTTTCACGGACGCCTTCCCAGAGCGTGTCGGGTATGTACGCTCGCGAGGCGGCTGAGCATTTCTGGCCCTGGTACTCGAACGCTCCGCGAACCAGTGCGGTGGCCACCTGTTTCGGATCGGACGATTCGTGAGCAAACACGAAATCTTTCCCGCCGGTCTCGCCGACGATGCGCGGATACGAGCGGTATTTCTTAATGTTCTCGCCGACGGTCTTCCACATCGACTGGAACACGCCGGTCGAGCCGGTGAAGTGGATGCCCGCCAGGTGTTCGCTGTCCAGGGCGATCGGTCCGACCGCCGAGCCCTGGCCCGGAACGAAGTTGATCACTCCGGGCGGCATGCCCGCTTCGATCAGCAGTTTCATCAGGAAGTATGACGAATAAACCGCCGATGACGCCGGCTTCCACAGCGCCACGTTGCCGACCATCGCCGGCGCCGTAGGCAGGTTTCCCGCTATTGACGTGAAGTTGAACGGCGTGACCGCCAGCACGAACCCTTCCAGCGGGCGGTACTGGCTGCGGTTCCATATCCCGGGCGCCGAGTCGGGTTGCTGGGCGAATATCTGTGTTGCGAAGTAGCAGTTGAATCGGAAGAAGTCGACCATTTCGCACGCCGAGTCGATTTCCGCCTGGAACACGTTTTTGCTCTGGGAGAGCATGGTCGAGGCGTTCAGCAGGTCGCGGTAGGGGCCGGCCAGCAGGTCGGCGGCCTTAAGGAATACCGCCAGACGATCGTGCCAGTCCATTCCCGCCCATTCCTGGCGAGCCGACATCGCTGCTTCAATGGCTTCGGCGACCTGGTCGGGTCCGGCCTTGTGATACTGTCCCAGTACGTGCTGGTGATCGTGGGGGCATACGCATTGAGCGGTTTGCCCGGTGCGGATTTCCCGCCCGCCGATTATCAGCGGTATGTCGACCTGCTCGGACTTCAGTTCGGCAATCTTCGCCTTAAGCCGCAGCTTCTCGGCGCTGCCGGGGCCGTAGGCGTTGATCGGCTCGTTTGCGGGTTTGTCGATCTTGAAGAATGCGTTTGGCATGGTGGCGCCTTCCTGGTTGGGGTTGTGGCAAATTCGCTATTTCTTGAGTTTCGGATTCTTTTCAGCCTTTTTACGGGCCAGATCTATTGCAAGTTGGATCGCCGCTTTCATACTTGACGGGTCGGCCAGACCTTTGGCGGCGATATCGAACGCCGTTCCGTGATCCGGGCTGGTGCGTATGATCGGAAGGCCCAGAGTCAGGTTGACCGCGTCCCGCCAGGCCAGCAGCTTGATCGGTATCAGGCCCTGATCGTGGTACATGGCGACTACCACGTCGAACTGGCCGTCGAGGGCTTTGAGGAATATTGTGTCGCCCGGCAGGGGGCCAGTGGCGTTTATTCCCGCCTCGTTGGCCAGCAATATCGCCGGAGATATGATTCGCTGTTCTTCGTCCCCGAACATTCCGTCTTCGCTGGCGTGGGGGTTCAATCCGGCGACGCCGATCCTGGGGTTCTCGATCCCGAACCAGTCCCGCAGCGCCTGGTCGGCCAGGTCCATCGGGTTGAACACGCACCCGATCGTAAATGAGTTGCGAATATCGAACAGCGACTGGTGGATGGTCGCCAGCACCACCTTAAGCTGCGGCGCGACGAACATCATCGCCACGTTCTTGGCTCCGCACCGCTTGGCCAGCAGTTCGGTGTGTCCGGGGAACCTGTGATGCCCGGCGAGTTTCCATGACGCCTTGGAGATCGGCGCGGTGACAAGTGCGTCGATCAGGCCTCTGCGAGCCGCGGATATGGCGTCTTCGCAAAATGCCATGGACGCAGCCCCGCCCAGCTTGCTGGCTCCGCGAGGCATAGCCGCTGGCGCTGAAAACTCGTCGTAGTCCAGCACTGTTATCTGGTGATTGTACGCTCGGATGTCTTCGTGATGATCGCGGAAGAACACGAAATCCGCATCGAGTCGGTCGGCGGTGTAGCTCATCTGCTCGGAGAATCCGAAGACGATGAAGCTGGCCTGCCGGCGGAGGTCGCGATCGGCCAGCGCTTTGATTATGATCTCGGCGCCGATCCCGCAGGGGTCGCCCATGGTTACGCCGATTATCGGTTTGTCGGTTTCCACGGTCCGCTCGGGCTAAATGAAGCCCGCCTCCCGCAGTTTATCCAGCGTCACCGCGCCTGAACCGGAGCCCTGTCCGATCATTTGCTTAAGGAAGGTCACCACGTATTTTCCGATAATGTCGGCCTCTATGTTTACCGTGTCGCCGGCCGACAGCTCGCCCAGCGTCGAGTCAGTGAGTGTGGTGGGTATCAGGCCCACGCTGAACCGGTCGGCCGAAATGTCCACCAGCGTAAGAGACACTCCGTTGATCGCCACCGAACCCTTTGGCGCCATCAGTGCCGTCAGTTCCCTGTCGGCCTGGAGCTCCAGTATGCAGGGCTGGCCGCGGTCCATGCGGCGGACTGTCGCCGTTGCGTCTACGTGTCCTTGGACAATGTGCCCGTCGAGCCCGTCGCTAAGCCTCATCGCCCGTTCGAGATTGACTTTAACGCCTGGGCGAAAGGCGCCCAGCGTGGTTCGCTTGAGGGTTTCGGCGATTACATCGAAGTCGGCGATCTGGCCCGACAGATCCGAAGCGGTAAGGCACGCTCCGTTGACCGCGACGCTGTCGCCGCGTTTCAAATCGCTTGTCAGCGGTCCGATATCGATCGACAGGCGCGCTCCGTCAGCGGTGTTTCGCACCGCACGGACAGAACCCACATGTTGTACTATGCCTGTGAACATACCTCTTTATGTTATCGCATTAGCGTCATTTTCGCCAACCAAAACCGGTTTCGTTCGCCGCGGTATACTGTTAAGCTGTTGGTTTGACGTTCTATCGCTATAATGGGATTGCTGATGGTGGAAGGGGCGGCCTTCCGATTGTTCAACATCGCCGGATTCGTGAGGAATCTACTGGTATGATGCGGTGCAGATATAGAACGGCGATTACTCTGTCTTTGCTGGCGGTTGGGGCGATTGCTTCATCTGTTTCGGCCGATGTTCTCGTAAGAGGGATGCTCTCAACGGGGCAAACATTTGGCGGGAAGCTGCTTAGAGATGATGGGCGGCGCCTGAGCGTCAAGGGCGAGAAGCGGACCTATGCGTTAATGGCCGCCAATGTAGTGCAGTGCACGATCCGACTTTCGGACGAGAAGCCTCCGCCGGACGTCCAAATAATACCCCAGGGCCGATTCGCCAAATTCCTGCTGACCAAGGGGCACAAATTCCTGGCCGAGTCGTTGCTGCTTTGCGCACTTACGCGAACGGTCAGGACCGGCCCGGACGGGGAGGTTACTCTCATGTTGTGGGCTATGGAGCGTGCGCTTGATCGCAAGCCGGTAACGCCGGCCCAGACGAAGGCCTACAAGATGTTGTACACCGCAACTCGCCAGAACCTGCCCGTTCGTCTCGGCGGCGTTAAGACCAGGGCCTGGCGGCCTCGCCGGTACCAGTTGGCCTCGCCGAGAAGTATAGAGGCGGCGCTCAAGAAGATGGATGACTGGGGCGGGCGAATGAAACAGATCGCACCAAAGACCCATCGCATTGAAACTCCGCACTTCTTCATCTATTCGTCGTGGCCGGCCGGTGACGATGCAAGGCTCAAGGGTATTTACGAAAAGCTGTATACGGCGCTGTGCAAGCAGTTCGACGTTCCGGTTACGGATAATATCTGGATCGGGAAACTGCCCGTCTTCGCCTTATGGGAGAAGAGCCATTTCGTGACGTTCAGCATAGACGTGGCTGGAATCTCAGATGAAACAGCCAAGAAGGCCGGCGGATTTGCAGGCTATCGAGGACAGTATCAGTTTGTGAATCTCGGGCCGGTTATGCGGAAGGGGATGAGCAAGACCCAGGCCCGGACATGGTTCTATGAACTGCTGGTGCACGAATCGACTCACGTCTTCCTGATGCGATATATCAGCTACAGGCACATCGACAGTTGGTTGAACGAAGGCATCGCCGAAATGCTCGCTTCGACGTTTGTGCCGCAGGGAGGAACGTCGCGAAAACTCAAAGCCGCCCACGCACTTGTCAAGAAGGGCAAGTCCGAATCATTCCTGCCGATGTTCACCGCTGAACAGATTCCGATCGAATCGACATCGTACGGCGCGGCCCAGAGCCTGGCTCGCTTTCTCGTGTTCAAGGGCAAGTCGAAGTTTGTTGAACTTGTGCACAAGATCAAATCGGGCGCAGACAGCGAAAAGGCGCTCGAGGAAGTCTACGGGCTGACGTACGAAAAACTTCTGCAACAGTGGGCCAGGCAAGTTCGCTGACCCCGTCTGCTACTTCTTGTTTTCTTCGAACCTCTTCCGGCGACGGACTTTTTCCTGCTCCCAGGATTTCTTTTCCTTCTCGTACTTTTCCTTGTTGGCGTCGATGAACGCCTGGGCTTCTTTCAGGCGACGTTCGGTGTCGGCCAGGCGGAGGTCCCTCTGGGCCAGCCAGCGGAGGCGGCGGCTATACTCGCGGGTCGGGGTGTTCTTGTCCCATACGTACTTCTCGGGCACTTCCTCCTGCTTCCAGTTATCGCTTCGCTGGGTTGCAAACGGGACGGTCGTGTGATCGGCCCGCACGAGATTGCCCATCGGGTTGCGGCCCCAGGCGTAGCGGAAGTGGATCGGTTTGGCGATATGCTTGCTGGTAAGCACCACGGTGCGGCGATCGTATTGCGGGCGGTTGTGGCGGTCCTTGCCCCTTACGAACCAGTTGGTGTCGGCCGGTTGGAACTTGCGGTCGGCTCCGGCGATGGCGAAGCCCTGGATTCCCGCATCGTCGAGCTCCCTGAGCCACGTGTCGAGTTTCAGGACGATCCGCCCGTCTTCGACCTTCATTTCCGTGATCATCGGGGGCAGCCACTGGATCTCCTTACCGTACTGCGTAGCCAGGGCCCATGCGGCGGTCTTCTCGCCTACCGGGACCTTCTTCTGGGGATGATACCACGAGCGACGCTGATCGAAACTGCTGACAAAGCCGATGTTCTTGTCGCCGGCCTTGTAGAAGTCGATGAACGTTTTGTACTGGGCCTCGCGGATGTAGATGCCATCGTCGAGCATTCTTTCGAGGTAGTCGTCGCGCGTCTGCGGCTTGCCCCCGGTGCAGAGCGAGATTATCCCGAAGGGCATGTCCTTGTCGCCGAACGCCGCCCGCCATGTGGTGATCATCTTCCCGAATATCTAGTAGTACATTTTCGAACCGGCGGTTCCTCCGTTGGCGTTGTTGTAGCCTTGGTGGAAGATCGCGCCCTTTACCGACAGCCCGGCGATCGGGTCGATCATGCTGCTGTAGCAGTTGCCCGGGCGGTTCTGGTCCATCGTCGGTCCGGGGCGCAGGTCGGTGGGGGCCTTGCGGTCGGCGGGGATCTTTTCGCCTCGCTTCTTCCTGTCGGCCACCCAGCGATGGAAACCCTTGACGCGGTTCTCGAGGTCCTTCTTGGCGTCCCATTCGGCGATTTTGGTGTCCCAACTCGCCAGTTTGGCCTTCACTTCAGGCGTGTCGATCTTCTTCAAAACGCTCATCGGCGTCCAGGTCTCCACCGTCGTCCCGCCGCGCGATGCGTCGATCACGCCGATCGGGATTCGCTCGGCCATGTGAAGTCGACGTGCGAATACGTAACCTATCGCCGACAGCGATTTGACCGTTTCGGGCGTGCAGACGTCCCAGTCGCCTTTGCGGAGATGGCGGCCGAACCAGCTTGACCACTCGTGCAGACGCGGGAAGCCTTTCTTGGTTTTTGGCCCGTTTTGTGCGGGAATCGTGAGTATTCGGATCGTCGGGAAATTCGCCGAGATGATCTCAAGTTGTCCAAACTCAACGTTCCGGATCGGTTCTTCCATGTTGCTCTGCCCGCCGAGTATCCAGACATCGCCTACCAGCACATTCTCGAGCGTAAGGGTCTTGCCCTTGCCCTGTACGGTGAGCTTTCGGCCGGTGGCGTCGGCCTTCATCGCAGGGAGAGTAACTTTCCACGCTCGATCCTTGCCAGCCGTTGCGGTCTGCTTCTGACCCGCAAACGTTACGGTGACTTTTTCGCCCGCTGACGCCCAGCCCCAGACAGGGATAGATTTGTCGCGCTGGAGCACCATGTTCGTCTGGAAGAGATTATGAACGCAAAGTTCCTTTCCGACCGACGGGAATTCGATGACGTCCTCCCGGGGCATCTTCTTCTTGTCAGCGCCGATCGCTTGTGCGGCGATTAGTGCGACAAGAAGGATCGCCAGGGCGTTAAGCGGGGTTCTGTGCGTTGTCTTCATGATGTTGCTCCCGTATGGTTTTCAGCCCACGATCGCCGCGAGCGGTCCAACGATGATAGCCCCGCTGCGGCGGAACGCAAGCCCGGGTCCGGTTCCGCTCTTGCTCGCAGACTCCATACCGCGTAGGATTCAACTCAGCTTTGATGTCTTCGGGTCGTTTTATGCGTGAGGAGATCAGGATGGTCTTGAGATTGAGATCGCGGGTTGGGATCGCCGGTGTCCTGATGATGCTGGGCGTCGCTGTGACTCTGGGCGCCCGTTCGACCAGCCGCCGGTCGCCTGAGACCAGGCCGGGAACCAGCAGAACTAAGCCAGCTTCCGATTCGGAGTTGAGCCTTACCGTTGCTGCTGTCGCCAATCACAAAGGCGACGGGCCGGACGGCAAGGGGAATACTGCTGATGATACGTGGCGGTTCTGGTTCCAGTTGATTCACGCCAGGGGCGAGTATCGACCGCTTGACATCGCCACCGCGACGATGTCGCCGAAACAGAAGAAAAGCGGGATCAGGCGTAAGGTCCGCGGGCCGATCGGAAGCATGCTGCCCAACCCAAAAAAGACCGAAGGCTGAATATACCATTCCGACTGGGACGGTCGTTTCGAGGGTTTCTGGGGCGACAGCAAGGCCGGTCACGTGCTCGCACATCCGTACATGGAGAAAACATCCGGCGGCGCAGTTGCGGTGACCTGCAAGGCGCCGGCCAACGGAACGTACCGGATTTCCGGAAAGATCACCGACGTTAATGTCGCCAAGGTCAAACATCGCTCTATTACGGGGGTCAAATGGTCTCTGGATGTAGTTGCAACTAAAGGCCCCAACGCAATTGTCAAAGTGGTCAAGCCCCTGCGGCGGGGCGGTCCGATCGGCGATGCGGTCGGTCCGGCGTCTGCGGAGTTTTCTGTCGACGGCGTGGTGCTGAAAAAGGGGCGGCTGATTCGATTGATGATCGACCCCAACGGATCGTGGGGCGGCGACATGACCCGGATCGACTACTTCAAGATCTCGCCATCGGCCAATCGTCTGCAACCGCGAAAGATTCCGATTAAGAACAAGAAACGAAATTTGCCGACCCGTTAGCGTTGCAGAGCTGTTTGAAATAAAAGGTTCTAGTCCCAAAAAGTTGGTGTTAATGGTTGCATAATAATGGACATCGCGTGATCCTTGGTGTGTCAAGACACTTTACCACAAATACTTGAGCACGAAAGGAACAACGCGATGTCCACGCTGAGTATATCACATTA
>PVBE011152426.1_pt1 | contig 48136 bp, 30 predicted proteins | sample 1631181 | NCBI WGS metagenome assembly PVBE01 (sample SAMN08397723, study PRJNA350692) | Marine metagenome, whole genome shotgun sequencing project. | isolation source: water | place: Pacific Ocean | collected 2012-04
AGCGGAGGCCTGCGCATCTCCCAGGATGGACTCCAGGCGGGTGTCCTCGCGCTCCACGATGGCCAACAATGCACAGGCACCAGAGCGCAAGATCCACCGATCTCCAAAGGCCAGAGCCAGAAGTGCATCGGTGATGACCGGATCCTCCCGCTGAGCCAGGGCCTCGATGGAGCGCCGTGCAACTCTTGGGTACGGGTCATCGATCAGGCTGAGGAGCAGGTCGGTTGCCTCGACGCCCGAAATTGAACTGAGCAGATCCGTCGCCTTGTACCGAGCATCACCATTGCGCGAACGCAGGATCGGGCTGAGCGCTGAGAGGGGTGCAGGGTGTGGAGAACCCGCCAAGGCCCGGTGGGCTGCAGTGCGCACGGGATTCTGCGGATGCTCCAGTAATTCACACAGCAGCGCAGGCGTGGCGTGCACCGGATCGAAGGCCAGAAACTCATCAAGGGCCTTCCCTCCCAATCGTCCGGGCATGCGTGTGCGCAAACGTCGTACAACCAACTCCGCGTCCAGCGCACGGCCGCCGCGAAGCAGTACTCGTAATCCGGTCATCGTGCGCGTCGGCCAATCGCTGGCGAGCGCCAGGCGCGCCGCGTCCAAGCCCGGCTCCCCAAGCGAGAGAAGCGTCTCCACGGCCTGCATGGCCAGGGGATCGTCACTGCGCTTGATCTGGTCGAGCTGGGAGAGAATGTCGGCCGCCGCCCGCGCCATGGTGGGGCTGCCGGAAATGGGCACGGGGGTCTCCTCGCCCGCGGGATTGCCGCCGGGCACGATGCCCCCCTTCTCCTTCGGCTCCCCTGGCTGGGGAAGGTCCAGTCCGTCCCCTGGACCACCCTTTACCTGCCGGTGGAGCATGACCCTACGGCAGACACCGCACTGGGCCTGTTGAAAACCGTCACGCGCGAGAGGGTCCAGCTTGGTCGTGCGGTTGGTCTCTCCACAGACGGTGCAGATCAGGTGCGGTCCCCCGGGGCGTGACGTGCCTTTGCCGGAGCCTCCGGAGACCTTGGGCAGGTCCTTCCCGCGGGGGAGGTCGACCTGAGCCTGGGCCTGAGAGGAGAGCAGGGAGGCCAGAAGGATGGCCAAGCCGAGCAGGCGGTGTGTGGAAACGTGGTGTGTGCGCATGGTGCTTTGTGGGCAGGGTTACCCCGGAGCAACCGCAGAGGATACGGGAAGAGTGGGTCGGGATGAGTTCGTGAGGTGCCGAAATGGTCTCCACGTGCTTCGACAGAGCGTCCCATCGACGGGAAGGCCCCCACGCCTCTCCTCAGCGTCGCGGGGAGGGCGCCCCTGGAGGCTGGGTCAACCCGCTGCCTGCGCACTCACGGCGTGATCCGCTTATCGAGGCCGATGTACATCCGGCCCAACCCCTCCTCTTTGCGAATCAACTCGCGAGCCACGATCAGCAAGCCCACGTCCGCCTCCCCCGCACCCTCCAGGTTGACCCCCGACTGTCTCACCCCGGCCAGGTCTCCCATCCCTCTCGCTTCCATGTCCGCCTCGGCCAGTTCGAACCCATCCCGACTCTTCTCCAGCAAACGCAAGCGCTTCTCTGCCTTCTTGTCTCCGAGCAGGTAGCAAACCGAATCCCCTGGTCCACGCCCCACGCGCCCGCGCAATTGATGCAGCTGTGCGAGGCCCAACCGCTCGGCATTCTCGATCACCATGACGGTGGCACCGGGAACGTCGACGCCTACCTCGATAACCGTAGTCGCCACGAGCAGCCCTACCTCCCCGCGCCGGAAGCGGTCGAGTCGGTAGCTGCGCTCTTCGGCAGGGACCCGGCCATGGGCCAGCTCAACACCGAAACGGGAGAGGTCCGAGGCAAGGGCCTGCTCGTACCTGCGCTCGGCGGCGGCGGTTCGACCACCCCGCTCGCCGGAAATGCGCGGACAAACCCAGAACACCTGTTCGCCGCGCTCCAAGCGCGGCAGGAGCTTCTTGGACAGCCCGCGCCGCTCCTGCCCCCGCAGCCAGTGCGTCGTCAAGCTCCCACGCCCAGGAGGCATCCCCTTCAAGGTGGAGACGTCCAGGTCTCCATACACCGTCATAGCAAGGGTGCGCGGGATCGGCGTGGCCGTCATGAGCAGGAGATGCGCGTCCACCCCTTTCTCTGCCAACGCCGCTCGCTGATCCACTCCAAAGCGGTGCTGCTCGTCGATCACGACCAGCGCCAGGCGCGCGTAGGTCACCTTCTCCGAGAACAACGCATGGGTCCCAAACAGCACCTGGATCTCTCCCCGCTCCAGGCGCTCCAGGAGGAAACGCCGCTCACCGGGAGGTAGGGAGCCCGTCAGCAGAGCCGACTCGATGCCCACCTCGGCCAGAATCGCACGGGAGCCGTAGTAGTGCTGTTCGGCCAGGATCTCTGTAGGCGCCATCAACGCCGCCTGGCCGTTGGCTTCTATGACGGCCATGGCCGCGTACAGGGCCATGGCCGTCTTGCCTGAGCCCACGTCTCCCTGCAGCAGACGACGCATGGGCGTGGGCTTGGCGAGATCGTCACACAGCTCACCGAGAACCTCTTTCTGGCCAGGGGTGAACTTGAAAGGAAAACGTCGGGTGATCTCCTTCTTCTGTTCGAACGACAACTCAGCACGACAAGCACGTCCGGCCTGGCGTCCCGTGCGCCCCAGTTGCAGGCGTGCCTGAACGGCGAGCAGGGACTCAAGGTAGACGCGTCGGCGTGCATCCTTGAACGAGTCGGCATCCGGCGGACAGTGCAGGTGCAGCAGGGCGCGCGGTAACGGCGGCAGATGGTGCTCAGCCAGAACCTCCTCGGTGAGTGGCTCGTTCACATAGTCGGTCCCTTTCTGCGCTACAGCTCTGCACAGGGCGCCCACCCATTCACCGCTCATGCCATCCCCTGCGGGGTACAGGGGCTCCACGGACCCCGGCTCCGGCAGCGGCTTGTCTTCCCGGCCCATGCGCGGGCTGGAGAGCACCGGCCCGCTACGGCCCGCAGCCATCTCACCCGCTAGCTCGACCTCCTCCCCGGACGGAATGCGCTCGCGCACCCAGGGTTGGTTGAACCAGACCACCTTCAAGCGCTGAGATCCTTGAACAAGTTCCGCCCGAACGGCGGAGCGCCGGCCACCGAAGCGCGTCAGTCGCACCTCTTCCAGACGACCTCGTACCCGCACCGGACCCGAGCTCCGCGTCGCGGCTTCCTCAAGCGGACAAGGCTCGACCCAGTGATGGACGCCCACCGGCAAGAGGAAGAGCAGATCCCTCTGAGTAACGACCCCCAGCTTGCCCAGAGCCTTGCAGCGCGCAGGTCCCACACCCGGCAGGTCGGCCAGGGCCGCCGAGGCCGAGGCGGCCGGGGCTTGGGTGGGAAAGGAACGGGTGGGTCGCGGCACGGGAGCAATGTAGCGCAGATGGCCCAATCAGATGCGCAAACTCGGACAGTGGTTACACCTCGGATGCGAATTCTTCGGGCCCGGCCTGGGCCAGGCGGCGCTCAACCGGAGTGAGTAGCAGCCAAGACAGGACCGCTGCCGCCACGTAGAGTACGACCGTTGCCACCATCAGGGTCGTATAGTCCCCCCCGGTGGCCTCCAGGATGTGCCCCGCTGCCAAGGGCCCGACGACCCACCCCACCCCCCACAGGGCCGCGTTCATACCCGTCTGCATCTCCCGGGCTCCGGGCGGGGTCGCCTGCATCATCAGGTTCTTCAGGATCGGGTAGGCGGAGTTCATCAATGCGCCACGCACCAGGAAGGCGGCGATGGCCCAAGGCAGGCTCCAGGTAAAAGCGAGCAGCAAGAAGAACGGGATGGAAGCGACCTCAATCAAGACGATCCCGCGCACGTACCCAAGATGCCGAATCACAAATGGAGTCAACATGAAACCGAGGGCAAAGAGGACCTGGCCCGAGGCGAACAGATAGCCCCAGTCGCCGGCTCCCATGTCAAATCGATCCTTGAAGTAGAGGGGCAGGAACGGGATACAGAGCCCCGAACCGCAGGCAATCAAGAACTGGGGCATGGCAAAGCGTGCGAGCACACCGCGGTTCTTGATGAACACGGGCCACAACTCCGTGCTCTTCTCGACGGCAGGATGCTCAAGGGGAATGCGCGCGAAGATCGCAGCCGCGCACAAGCTCAGCATTCCCCCACCGAAGATCACACGACCCGTGGCGATGGCCTCACCACCCAGAGGGCCCTCCCAATGGGTCACCAACCGCCCGGCGACAACTGCGGCCACGACTGCGGCCAAGGTAGGCAAAGCCTCAGCCAATCCGAAGAGCCGCGCACGGTCCTGCGAGCTGCTGTGCCTGAACAGAAACGGAGCGATTGCAACGTACTGCAGAGTCAGCGCAAAGCCCGCCACCAGATTGATGGCGTACAACAGACGCAAGTCCTCGATCCAGGGGAGGATGGCATAAGCGAGGCCGCCCACCGTGGCGGACAGGACGAAGACCCCACGCGCCGGTCGCCGCGCGAGAATAGCGGCGGCGGGCAAGGCCACAGCCACCTTGCCCCAGGCATCGGCGGATTGGATCCATCCGATCTCTGAATCCGACAGCCCAATCGCATCCAGGTAGCGCACAAGCAGGATGTAGACCACGGTGTGGGCCGCACCCGTCAGGGCAGCGCCCGTGAGATAGACGCGAGCCGGAAAGGACATTCGCGTGCGCGCGGCCTCCGACAGCTCTTCCCCGGTGGAATCGGAGTCCGTCACCTACTCGTCGACCCGGATCTCGTAGAGGTTCGGCCAGTGCTTGCCGGTGATGTAGATCTTGTCCGCCTGCGCGTCATAGGCGATCCCGTTGAGCACGTCTTGCGCCTGATCTGGCACCCGCTGCTTGGCCTGCAACCCGCGCAGGTCAATGACCGAGTTCACCTTCCCCGTCTCGGGGTCAATGCGCACGATGTGCTCGCGCTGGTAGACGTTGGCCCAGATCTCGCCGCGGATGTACTCCAGCTCGTTCAGGTTCCACAGAGGCTTACCGTCAAGGGTGACGGACAGCAGCCGCTTGACCTCCAGGTTCGTCGGTCCCACGAAGCGCAGGGTATCCGTGCCATCGCTCATGATCAGAGACTCGTCGTCTGCACACAGGCCCCAGCCCTCACCCGAGTAGGTCAGGCGGTACTGCTCCTGGAAGTTGCGCCGGTCGTAGATGAACGCCACACCCTCCTTCCAGGTGAGCTGCACCAGCAGGCCTTTCCAGATGGCTATGCCCTCGCCAAAGTAGATGGGCTCCAACTGATGACGTAGCAGAGCCTTGCCGGTTTGCAGGTCGACCGTCATCAGGTTGGACTCCTGATAGCGGCCTGTGCTCTCGTACAAGACCCCCTCGTGGATGATCAGGCCCTGGGTGTAGGAGGCTCGCTCGTGGGGATAGGTGGCGACGATGGAGTAGCCATGGACCGGGGCGCCGGTGTTGCTGGGAGAAACAACGCCCCCGGCTCCGTTCGGATTCCCCCCCTGAGGACCGGGCTGGGGATCGCCAGGCGAGCAGGAGCTGCAGGCCGTCAGCAGGGCCAAGATCAGGATAGCGGCTGTTCTGGTCGGAAGGTCAGTCATGGCGTCCGTGGGAGGATGTGAGTCTACGCCCCTTCGCAGATACGCCCAACCCCCGGGCATGATGGCAGGATTTGGCCATCCGGTGCCATTTCCGAAGGGGAGCCCCCATCTTGTGCCCGGGCAGCAAGGCGCACAGGGGTCCACGACCCTCCGCTCAACCTACCCACCACCAACGGGGCCTGGGATCAGGACTGATCCGAGATCGCGCCGATGTCCGATTGAGTTGCCGAGGGTAGATCCAAAGCACGGGAACCCGCCTCGGGCGTCTCGGCCTGGACCGACTCAGCACTCTGACCGATCCACAGCGAGAGGGCCAGGACAGCCGCAAAGGAACCTACCGCAATCCGTCGCAGGGGGTGCGCCCCACGGGCAAACGGATCGGACTTGAGTTGGGCATGAAAGCCCGCAGGCAGGGAGGGGCCCAGTGGGCGTAGGCTCGGGACCAGGGTGGTGCCGAAGAGCTCGACGGCGGGACCAATGCCCGACAGGGGGTTACAGGGCTCGGACGTGCTGTAGGGGTTGTATAGATCCCTCATGACTCTTCCTCCTTTGTTGACAGGTTGGGACTGTCGGCCAGGGGCCTGTTTGGCCCCTGGGTACCACTCCGGCTCCAGGTGAGATGCGGGGCTGACGAGGGGCAAAAATCCCGCCAGACCCCTTTTGGGGGGGTTCTGGGACGGTTTTGGGAGCCGCAGTCGAACCCCGGTCCGCGTTTGGCGTTCTGCCGGGGGCAGGGACCCACCCCCCATCGGGGAAAGCAGACAGCGCTAGCAGACGCACGTCGAGCCCGTACCCCCTCCATGTCCCAGGGAAGAACGCAGCAACCGCGACCGCTGTGCCGTTGAGGCCCACGGAGAGGGAAGCTGCAGGAGATGATCCAGAGGGACCGAAAAGGAGTGCAGGTTCTGTCGGTCAAGTAGGAATACTTGGCCGCGCCCCTTTCCCCGCTGCCCATGTCCCGGTCCCCCCTCCCTGCCACCCCCAGGCTCTTGGCCCTGGCCCTCCTGGGCCTGCTCTCCAGCTGTGGGGGTGGATCGGACGTAATGGAGAAGTCGGGCGTGCGGCCCCCGAACGTGGTGGTCATTCTGCTGGATACCCTGCGGGCGGACGTGCTCAGCTTCTACGGTGCTAAGGAGGAGCGGGCCCCCTACCTGGCCAAGCTGGCTGCCGAGGGCACGGTATTCGAGAACGCCTTCTCCACCTCGACCTGGACCGCGCCCTCCACTGCATCCATGTTGACCGGCATGTACCCCGACCGGCACGGGGTCACTCGCGGCTTCCTGGCTCAGTTCCGCGAGGGCGAGGCCGTGGATGAGGGCGAGCTCAAGCAGATGGAGCTCTTGGCCATCTCCTCGGACGTCCCCACTCTCGCCGAGCGTTTCAAGCAAGCGGGCTACGGCACCTACGCCCTGGCCTCCAACGTCAACATCGGTCCAGAGATGGCATTTGATCGGGGCTTCGATGAGTTCGAGCGCCACGACCTGAAGCCCGCCAAGTTCCTGACTGAACGCCTCATGGCCATGCGGACGCGCATCGAAGCCAGCGAAGCCCCCAGCTTTCTGTACCTGCACTTCAACGATGTGCACAAGCCCTACCAGCAGCGCCCGCGGTTTTATCGGCCCGATGAGGAGCGCGAGGAGACCGAGGAATCCCTGGAGCGTTACAAGAGCGAGCTGGGCTACCTGGACAGTTTCTTGGCTCGCATTCACCAGGCCATGGGCTTCGAAGACGATACGCTCATCGTGGTGGTGGCCGACCACGGAGAAGAATTCCGCGAGCACGGCCAGCTGTACCACGAGTTCACCCTGCACGTGGAGTTGAACCACATCCCGTTTCTGGTCAGGGCTCCTGGCCTGCGCGTGAAGCCGGGCCGCGTGTGGGAGAATGTGTCCTTGATCGACGTGGTGCCGACCATCTTCGACGTGATCGGACAGGACGCGCCGCTCGGTCTGGATGGTCGCTCCCTGGCATCCTTCTGCCGCAGCGAGGACAAACGCCAGGGGCTGCAGTCCGAGAGCACGGCGCTGGTCCAGCGTCCCCTGATCCTGCACCGCTTCGAGGATGGAGATCATCTGTGGGGCGTGATCCTGGAGAACTGGAAGCTGATCCAATCGCACCTGGGGGTCCTGCTCTACAACCTCGAGACCGATCCGGGTGAGCACGACAACCTCGCAGACACCCACCAACCTCTCGTGCAGCAGCTCATTGCCATCCTCGACGAGCACCGCGGGCGGGGCTCTGATCCCCAGTCCATGCGCACCCGGGTGGACATCGACCAGGACCTGCTGGACCGGCTGAAGGCGATCGGCTACGTGAAGTAGAGAGCGGCGCTACAGATCACCCAATCGCCGGCGCTCGTCTTCCATCCACTGGCGCATACGCACCAAGGTGCTGGCCTGACCTGGCTGAGTGGCCAGGTTGACACGCTCATCAGGGTCGCTCTGCCGATCGAACAAGATCTCCTCACGGGTTCCAGACGCCTCGAAGGAGACGTACTTGAATCGCTCCTCCACCACAGCCCGCTCGACCATGCCCTCTTCCCCACCGAAGGCGGGGGCAAGGTAGAGGAACCTGTCGCGCCAGGGAGCAGAGGGGTCTTCCAGGATGGGGACCAGGCTCTTGCCCTGCACGTCCCCTGGCACGTCGAGGCCGCAGACGTCGAGCACCGTGGGTAGGAGGTCTTCAGTCAAGACCAGCTGGTCCATCGTGCGGCCCGCCTGGATACGCTCAGGAAAACGCATGAGCAGAGGTACCTGGATCGATGGCTCGTAGGACAGGCCCTTCTGCTGCAGCCCATGCTCCCCCAGCAGCTGGCCGTTGTCGGTGGTGACGAGGATCAGGGTGTCCTCCAACTCGCCACTCGCCGTCAGGGCGTCGAGCACGCGCTGGACGTTGTCATCCACCGAGAGCATCAACTCCCAATAAGCGCGCAGGTCGTGGGCGTAGGCCTCTTCGTCGTCGATGGCGTGGCGTCCCGAGGCGTTGCGCAACACACGATAGAAGGCCGGCAGGCTGCTCACCGGATCGAGTGCGCTGACCGGTAAGGCCGCGGGCACGTGATCCAGGGTTCCCGCATGGCGCGGGGCCGGAGTCATGGGCACGTGCGGGTTCTTGAACGCCAGGGTGAGGAAGAAGGGCTCGTCGGAGTCCCGTGTCCCTCCCAGGAACTCCAGAGCATGATCCGTGAGGCGATCGGCCTGGAACCCCTCGCTCTGCACGCTCTCACCGTCCACGTTCAGAACCTGATCGAAGTGACTGCCCGGACCCTCATAGCTGACCCAGCGGTCGAAACCCCGCACGGGGCCACCGCCGGGATTGGGAAGGTGCCACTTGCCAATCCAGGCTGTGCGATAGCCAGCCCCGTCGAGGTGGTCGGCCATGGAGTCATGGGCGGCAAGGCCTCCCGGTTCGGGGTGGTTGTTCCACACCCCGTGGAGGGTGGCGTGCTTGCCCGTCAGCAAGGCTGCGCGCCCAGGGCAGCAGCGGGAGGTGCTGACGTAGGCGCGACGAAAGAGAGCACCCTCGGCCGCAATGCGATCGAGGGCTGGTGTCTGGATGTAGGGGTTGCCCGTGAGGGACAGGCTGTCGTAGCGCTGGTCATCCGTGAAGATCAACAAGACATTGGGACGCGCCGGGGTGCGACTCTCTGGTGCACAGGCGCCCAGGATCCAAAGGACCACGAGCATGGGAAGGCGACTACTCATTGGAATCCATGAACCTCTCAAGGGCCGCTTCAAGCAGGGCCCGCTGCCCTCTGAGCTTGGGGTTGTCCGCCAGGTCTTGGGTTTCACGGGGATCATCGACCAGGTCGAACATGCTGACCTCACCCGATTCCAGATCCAGGATCACCTTGTGGTGCTCATCCATGGCCGCCCGACGGTGGCGGATCCTATCCGTCTCGCTGAAAAGAACCCTGTCCCCTTCAACGGTGAGAGCCTGCACGGGAATTCCCTCCATGATCGCCGGGATCTCCAGGTCCAGGTATTCGCAAAGGGTTGGCGCCAGATCAATCAGGCTCGCCCCCACCTCGTTGAGTCCCGGCTCCACATTAGGGCCCACCAACAACAAGGGTACGTGAATCGACTCATCGTGCAGGCTCTGGCTGTCGCCAAGCCCGCCATGATCGAAGAGCTGCATGCCGTGGGTAGAGGTCAAGACGATAAGGGTGTTCGCGCGCAGGCCACTATCTGTCAGGCCCGCCAGAAGGCGTCCGACCTGCTTGTCCACATACGCCAGCTCCGAGTCGTAGTGAGCACGTAGCTCAGCAAGATCCGCCTCGGTCCAATTACCACGTCCACGGAGCAGGTCGCTCATGCCCAGGCCGTCTTCCAGGGCGCCGGCATAGAGGGGATCCCCGAAGTCGAAGCCCTGAATAGGGGCCCAGTCATGCAAGGGGTCGGCATAGTGAGCGACCATGAAGAACGGGTGTCCATCGACTTCATCGAGCTGCTCGAGAGCCGCATCGGTAACCCTTGAGGAGCTCAGGCCCTTGGGCCAGTCGCTACGGTCCACGACAAAACGAAACTGATCAAAGCCCTCTCCCACCCCGCTGGTGGGGTCCAGGTACGGATGACTGAGTACGGCCCAGGTTGCGTAGCCTTCGGAACCCAAGAGAGATGCGAGACCGAGCCCACTGCTCATGAGCTGCTCGGCCTCCCCACTCATACCGATGGAGCTGGGGTAGCGTCCCGTCATCAGTGAAGCAAAGGCCGGGCGACTCCAGGGTGAGGGTGTCACCACATCGCTGAATCGCAGCCCGTCACGGGCCAACGCGTCGATGTGCGGTGTGGTCTCCAAGGAGTAGCCGAAGCAACTCAGGTGATCCACACGTGCGCCATCCAAGAGGATGATGAGCACGTTCGGCTTCGAGCTCAAGCCGTCGACCCCTCTCGCCTTGGGTGCACACCCAGCAGCGACCCAGAGTCCCAGGCTGATAGCGAGGGCGGCGTGCAGGGGCTGGGCGGGTGCGAACATGGATCGGCTTACCCTAGCGAGCGTCCCGGTGAGCCCCGGGCAAAGGGGGAGCGGAGCGCCGCCGGTACAGATCCAGGTCGGCCCCACCTGGAATGGGCACGGACTCAAGTAGGTACTCCAGGGGAAAGCGCTCGTCCTTCACGATACCCGCCTCCCATGGATTCACCACGAGCCGACCCGCTTGGTCGCGGACGCCGTTTCCCAGGATCATGTAGTCGGGTTCCTGGGAGAGCACCCACGCGCCGTCACTCCGGTGGTGCCCCTTGAGGGCGATGTCCAGATCCGGTTCGCGCCTGATGGCTGAGGCGTTCGTGAGGCCCAGCACATCCACGATCTCCAGTCCTGAGTACCAACTGAAGGCGCCAATGGGTGAGAGGGCCACCGTCCGGTCTTCGGGCACGACCTCGCCAAAGTACCGGCCGAGGGACTCCCAACGCTGCTCGTCGAACTCATGCAGGAGGGCCAGGTAGGGTCGACAGTGGTCATCCAGGATCCTGGCTTGGGGGAACGTCTCCACCAACCCCTGACTCAGCTTCACCTGCAAAGCCTGAGGCAGCAGGACGGCCGCTCCGAGGGCCACGCACCCCAGCCCTCGTCCGCGACCCAGCGCATCCGTCCACCCCAAGCAGGCCATGAGCATCGCCAGAGGAAGGGTCGGCACAAAGAAGCGGGCCAACGCGATGTAGTCGCCACCCACCCAGATCACGTAGGCGGTGTGCAGGACCAGACCGACGATCGCACAGCGCAGCCATGAGGACTCGCGCTCTGAGCGCAGGTGCCCCACTACCGCTACCAAGAGGTACAGGCCCACTCCCGCCACCAACGTCGAGAGTATGAAGTAGTCAAACCCCCGTGCGAGGTCCTCGGCCACCGGGAGCTTCTTGACGGTGTAGGTCATGGGCAGCAGTCCGCCGTAGTACAGCCAGCGCAAGCACGTCCATGCAGCCAGGGCAGCAAGCGGTAGCCATGCCGCTCCGCGTCTGTGACCAGGGCCGAAGAAGAATGGGATGGCAAAGAGGGCGGCCTCCTGGCGCAACAGGCAAGCGAGGGCCAAGGCGATCCCCGCACCCCAGGCGGACTCCTGCCGCGCCTCCGCGCGCAGACCCAGGGCCAACCAGGTCACCAGAAGAGAGGCCAGCAGGGTGGTGCCCAAGCCCGCGGCCCCATGAAAGGCCAAGGCCGGAGAGGTGGCCACGAGCAGAGCAGGCACGGGCCAGGAGCTCTCAGGCCTCAGAGTGCGCCAGGCCGAACCCACGGCCCATGCGGCCAGCCCACAAGCCAGAGCAGAGAGCGTCAGTGAAAGCGTGACGGGATTCCAGCCGAGCGCGAGTCCGGCAGCGATCACGAGCACCCAGAGGGGAGCAGTGAATCCCTCGATACGCTCACCGGGGTTGAACACCAACCCATCGCCCTGCAACAGGTTGCGGGCGTAACGGAAGCAGATGAAGTCGTCGTCGATGGGCCCGGAGTTCGCAAAACTCAGGGCGTGTAGCACGGCGCCGCCGATCGCCAGCGCCAGGCAAGCCTGAAACGTGCGATTCATGAACTCTCCAGCAGGGAGAGCAACGGCACGCCTCCCCCCAAGAAGGTGCGCTCGAAAAGGAATTGAGTAATTCGCATGAACCCAGGGTCCATTGGCATCCTCCAGACTCGATGAGAGCGGGTCAAGCGTGGTAGTCCGTTCCGCCTACCCGGGACAAGCCCTGCCCCGACACCGGCCCCTGGACCAGCCTTCAGTTGTCGATGCGGAAGTAACGCGGAACGAAGTCGTTGGCATCGCCGTCGTTGTTCAGGTCCTTTCCAGAGGGTCCCTGCATGGACTCCTGGAACAAGACCACACCGAACTTGGGCGCATACATCGAGTCGAACTGGACGGCCGGCCGATCAAGGTTGTTCAGGGTGGCCATATGGACAAGGGGCTCGGAGTTGGTCACACCCACCCGACTGAGGATGAAGTCGTTCACATCCCCGTCGGTATTGAAGTCCGTTCCACCCTCTGCCGCTTCGGAGACCCTGAAGTAGCCGACCCCAGCGGCTGTGACGATCCCCGCATTGGTACTGGATACGGCCAGAGCGATACCCGGGAATGTCAGCGCTGAGCCGCTCTGCACCTTGGGGAAGGTGGGGAAACTGTCGACAAGATCCCCGTCCCCGTTCTGGTCAATGCCCGTCACGGACTCCTCGATGGCTATGAGGTTTCGGTTGGCCGTCTGGATGTCAGTCGCCATCCAGGTCGCTCCCACCGGGACGCCCGCGGGCACGTCCTGGCTCTTGCTGTGAGAAAAGTTCCAGCCCTGACCCACCAGGCTCGGGTCCTTGGCTCCGATGAGGTCGTTGTCCGTCCCGGGATCTCCATCGTGGTCGCGGCCATCGGCCGCCTCGTCCACCAAGATTACCCAGAGCTTCCCGGCCACCAGCACCCCACCCGTCGAATCCCCCACCGCTCCGGGCACGCTGGTGACGAGTGCCATCAAGCGTGAGGGATCGGTCTCGGGCAGCACGGGCAGCCCTGGATTGACGGCGCTGGTCCAGCGAAAGATGCGATCGTCGGTATCGCCGTCACCGTTCATGTCGCAACCCGCACCCAAACCCTCATCGGCCTCAAGGGACGCGCAACCCACAAAGCCCGTGGGGTGTGCATACAGGCGCTCTCCAGCGGTCCCCACGAGGCCCGTATTCTGGATTGTCCCACCAGCCTCGAAGTCCGCCATCAGCATCCAGTGCAGGACATCGTCATCAAAGTCAACGTCGCCGAGTGCCGTGCACCCCGGCGGCTGCCAAGTTCCGCTGAAATCGGACTCGTCATTCAGGTTGTCCCCTTGGGCGGTCTCGTTCACCAGGAAGGCGACAATGCGATCCGCTCCGGAGGTGGCCGCCGTGAGGGAGTAGGTCGAGCCCAGAGCCAGCGAGGTGCCTTGGATGACAGAGCCGAGGGAGGACGCGTCGAGGACGGACAGAACCGATGAATCCACTCCGTCGGCATCCCCGTTCAGATCGCCATCGAGATTCTCATCCATGCCGAGAAAGAGGACATCCTCGGCCTCACCGAGGATGCGTACCGAGGCACCGTCGCCATCCGCGACCACGGCGGTGGTAATGCGCGTCGCGGGAGTGGGGATAGAGCCATTGCTCGACACGGAGGCCACGAAGAGATTGGTGTCCCCTGCAATGGTGGGAGCCACGGCCGAGGTGAAGAACACCTGGGTCTGGAGACCCAGCATCACCATTCCAGAGGTGAGGTCCACCTCAGCAAAGAATGTGGGGAGCGTCTCGGCAGGCGTCTGGTACACAATCACCCGGTCACTCGTGTCTCCATCCGCGTTCCAATCCCGGCCATCGCTGGCCTCAAGCACGACGAGGAAAAGGGTCCCATTCACAAGTGCCATGTCCTGCACGGCTGTATCAAGCTCCTTACGCTTATTGGTGAACACGTCGATCCGTACGGCGATCTCATCGATAACGTCACCGTCACCGTTCATGTCAGTCCCCGCCGGCGTGTAGTTGGCCTCGGAGGCGAGGTAGACCAGCCACTTGCCCGAGGTCAGGAGCTTGGAGGTGGGGGCAACCGGGTGCGGGGGAGTCCGGAGGGTGTAGTAGTCAATGGTGTCTTCGTCGTCCCCCTCATTGCAGCAGGTAAGCAAAGGGAGGGTGGCTAGAAGCGCTAGTAGAGTGGGACGAGTCATGGGATGTGATGGGTTGGAAGGCTGCGAGGATACCGCAGCGGGGATTGGGGAGTGCCTGGCAATTGCAGGTTGAGCGGGAAGAAGAGCAGTCCCTGCCGGCCCAACGCCGGCTCCGAGCCCCAGGGTGCACGGAAGAATTCAAGACCGCCCAACCCTCTACGCCCCACAAACAGGCAACCTCTGAACCCCCCCAGCTCTCTCCCGTTCCTCCCGCATGCTCTTCCTCGCCCTTCTACTCCCCCAGCCGCCGCAGGACACGCCCACCACCGACCTGGGCACGACGGTCGTCACCCCCACGCTCAGTCCCGAGGATGCGTTCGCCGCACCCTACGCGACCAGCGTGGTCGACCAGGCCGAACTCGATGCCAAGGGCTACCGGACACTCCCCCAGGCCCTGCGCAACATCCCTGGCATCCTGGTCCAGGAAACGGCTCTCGGCCACGGCTCTCCCTACATCCGCGGGTTCACCGGCTTCCGCACCCTGGCGCTGGTGGACGGCATCCGTCTCAACAACTCCGTATTCCGTTCAGGCCCCAACCAGTACTGGAACACGATCGACCCCTTCTCCATTGCCAGCCTTGAGGTCGTCAAGGGTCCGAGCTCCGTCCTCTACGGGTCCGATGCCATCGGCGGGACCGTCAATGCCCTGACCCGCTCGCCCTGGGGACACGCCGAAGAGCCCGCCGTCGCTGGTGAGCTGCGCTACCGCTGGGCCGACGCCGCCAACTTCGACCAGGCTCGGATCGATGTCTCCGCCACCTACGGCATGGACGGCGGCGTCCTGATCGGACTCACCCGCAAGTCCTTCGGGGACGTCCATGGTGGATCGGAGGTTGGCACGCAACCGGGCACGGGCTACGACGAGTTCGATGGTGACGTGAAGCTCGAGCACTTCCTGGATGCCAACACACGCATCACTCTCGCGCATCAGGTGGTCGACCAGACCGACGTGCCACGAACCCACAAGACCACCGACGGGCTCGACTGGGAGGGACTCTCCTCCGGGAGTGATCTGAAGCGAGACCTCGACCAACATCGCGAATTGACCTACTTCCAGGCCCATATGCGCGGCCTCGAGGGAATCGCAGACGAGGTCAGAACCAGTCTCTCCTGGCAGACCCAGAGCGAAGAGCGCGATCGCATCAAGTCCGATGGCTCCCAGGATTTCCAGGGCTTCGATGTGGGGACGCTCGGCCTGTTCGCACATTTCCACAAGGGGACAGACGCCGGGCGTTGGACCTGGGGTGCAGAGTACTACCGCGACAGCGTCGACTCCTACCGGACCAAGGTCTCAGGCAATAGCGCCGCCGACGACATCCAAGGCCCTGTGGCCGACGATGCCACCTACGACACCCTGGGCGTCTTCGTGCAAGACGAGATCCCATTGAGCGAGAGGCTCGACGCGGTCTTGGGTGCGCGCTGGAACCTGGCCGCAGCTGACGCCAAGAGCGTGCGCGACCCTCTGACGAATACGCGTATCTCCATTGACGACTCGTGGGAGGCTGTCGTGGGCAGCGCACGGTTCCTGTACGAGATCACGCCAGACACGACCAACCTCTTCGGGGGGGTCTCCCAAGGCTTCCGCGCACCCAACCTCTCCGACCTCTCGCGCTTCGACAGCGCGCGCAGTAACGAGTTCGAAGTCCCTGCACCCGACCTCGATCCCGAGTACTACACGAGCTTCGAGTTGGGGATCAAGAAGCGCAACGACACCTGGTCCTCTCAGGTGGTGCTCTTCCACACGCTCATCCGCGATCAAATCCTGCGCTTCCCCACGGGAAATACAAACCCGTCCGGGGAAATGGAAATCACCAAGGACAATGTGGGAGACGGCAGCATCGAAGGCCTCGAATTGGGCCTGGCCTACCGGATCGCCGAGCAGTGGACCGCCTTTGGCAATGCCACCTACCTGCACGGAAAGCAGAGTACCTACCCGACCTCGGACCCGGTCCTGGAGAGGGAGTACGTCGACAGGCTGATGCCATTCACAGCCCAGGTCGGCCTGCGGTGGGAGGATCCATCCAACGCACTCTGGCTGGAGGGATTGCTCACCCATGCGGATAGGGCCGACAGGCTCTCGACCCGCGATGCAAACGATACGACCCGCATCCCCGACGGTGGCACCCCCGCTTTCACCACCCTGGACCTGCGCTTGAGCTGGGACGTTCTGTCAAACGCCACCCTGCACGTGGGCCTGGAGAACCTCACGGATGAGGACTACCGCATCCACGGATCGGGCCTCAACCGGCCGGGACGCAACCTGTCCGTCGGGTTTGGGTGGTCTTTCTGACCCCAGGAGCACCTGTTCCGCGCGCGAATAGCGGCATTTTTTTTCTCCTCCTCTCGCCAGAATTCCCCAGATTCTCACGTACTTCGCGTACGGAGTCCCATGCACGTGCCGAGGTACCCTATAGACAAGGTGGAAAACACAGCAAGTAACGTGGGCGCCGTCCGCAATGATCCGGACGAAAGGGCGGGAGAGTCCATGGGCTCTTCCCCATGGATGCTCTGGGCATTGGGTGGAGCATGGCTGGCAGGTGCCTACCTGCGGCTATGGCAGCTGGGCCAGCAGATCGTCGTTGGAGACGAGGTCCACGCGCTGAAAGCCGCCGGATCGGGAACGGTAGGCACGCTTCTGGCGTTGGATGGTCTTCCGGATAAGTCAATTCCCATGGCCCTCTGGGACTACCTCCTGATCCAGACCGTGGGCCTCTCCGAGTGGGGATTTCGCTTCCCGGTCCTGCTGCCAGGACTGATCACCCTCGTCGTTCTGTCGGTCTTTGCCTGGAGGCGAATCAGCCCTCTGGTCGGAGTTCTGGTGGCCTGGCTCGCAGCCCTCTCGCCACAGTTGGTCATGTTCAGCCGCTTCGCTCGGCCCTACATGCCGATCATGCTCCTGAGTTTGCTGACGGTTGTGTTCTGGCAGCAACAGTTGGCAGGCAAGCGCCGGCGTGGCTGGTACGCCATCATCAGTACTCTCTTCGCGATCAGCCTGAGCCCAACGTGCGCTCCTGCATTGGCCGCTGCAAACGGGTGCGGCTTGTTGCTCCTGATCAAACAGAACGGATGGAGCGCACTGCGCCCTCCGAGATCTCTGAACAAGGGCCGCGTGCTCGGCCCTGTCTTGATTGCCGTCGTTACTGCTGTGTTGATTGCAGGCCTTGCCCAGACCTTTCGCATGCTGCCTTATGCCCACCATTTCATGGTGCGTACCCACTCGAAGGGAAAACCTGTGGATTGGCCTGTGGTCCTCGAGCACCTCTCCTTCACGCAGCACTTGGGTCTGCAAGTCTGGTTCGGCATCAGCCTGATCATCGGATTGCTGAGTACCAGGCCCGGAGTCCGCGCGCTCGGCTTCACGCTGACGGTGATGGCCGTCGTTCAAGTCGGGTGCATTGTCCTGTTCGTCCCCTGGGGTGGCCGCGCCTTCAGCATCATGCGCTACCTCCTCGTGCTCTATCCCCTTGCCCTGCTGCTGACGGCAACAGGTATCGGCCTGCAGCTTTCTCTCATCCGACGGGTCCTCGGCGGCGAGGCTCGCTGGGGAGGACTCTGGGCCCCGGCGGCCCTCATCACGATCGCCGCCAGCGTTCTGAACACAGGCCCCCTGCCGAATCTGTATCAGGCGTCCAACTCGTTCACGGGCATGTGGCCCGAGCGCGTCACGCCCCTCCCCAACTTCGCCCACACCGACTACCCCGCCGTGCCAACCTTCTACAGGTTTCTGGCCGAGACCAACGATGACCTCACGATCATAGAAGCCCCGAGCATCTCCACCAGCCCTGCCAGCTTGATGCACTATGCGAGGCACCAAGAGATGCACCGCCAACGGGTCGTCCTTCTGAATCGGCGACCGGCATACCAGGGCAAGTCAGAGGGCATCAACCTGACTTCCATCCGACGTCTCAAGCCGTCGGGGGGACACGGGTTGAAGGGAATTGACTACATCATCGTGCACCGCGACTTTATTGAGGAGCGCCGCGCAATGCTAAGTCTGGGCGACGACACTTCGCGCAACCCGTTGGTCGGAACCAAGACCGAACGTGAGCTCGCGAAGAAGGCGGCACAGCTCATTGAAGAATTCGACGGCGATGCCAAGTACCTGCCGGTACTCCGCACCCAGACGATCGCTGTTTTTGCCACGACGCCGGGGGCGGTGGAAGCGTACGCGAATTGGGCTGCGAGCCGGATCTGAACCACACGCGATGAAGAAGTACGACCAGGATCCGAAGGCTGCCAATTGGGTGGGGGTTGCGTGGTGAGCGTTGGCATTTGGCCTTCTTGGGCTCTGGTGGATGGGACCGAGGGCAACGAACCGCGCTAGGCGGAGGCCTCGGCCACGAAGAGGAGTTGCTCCGTGGACAGCTCCAGGTGAGGCACACACCAGGACTCGGGGGCTTCGCGGGGCGAAATGAAGCGGGGCGAGACCAAACCGCACTGACGAAGATCCCTGCACAGATCCTCTCTGGTGCGCTCGTCCAGAGCAAAACCCTTGCCCCCGGTGAACACTCCCATGACCCTTCCCAGGAGGCGTCCGGCGGTCCCGCCCGGAGCCTGCTCACAGGAGGGGACCAGGTCGAACACCAACCGACTGCCTGCCCGCCCAGAGATGAGGGCAGCGATACGCTGCCACAGGCTGCGTTGCTCTTGTGCATTCAGATACATGAACAGACCTTCGCCAATCACGAGAACGGGCTCTCCTGGTGGTACAAGGTCGGCCAGGTCCATGCTGCGCAGGTCTCCGGCTACGAACTCGATGTTCTCGCGCAGGGCCACCTCCTGCCCCTGAACCGTTCGCGCCAGGAGCGCCCTCTTGACGGACAAGACCGGCGCCAGATCCACCTCGATGTAGTGAAGAGCCTCGCTTGAACTGAAGCGCGCCCCTCGGGGAGAGAGCCCTGCAGCCAACTCGAGCACGTACCTGCCCTCGAACTCCTCAACAAGGGCATCCATCATCCTGTGGCGCTGAACAAGGGCCGGCTCAAGCTGAGGCCCGTCGGACCTGAACAACTGTCCCGCCGACATGAGGAAGGTCGAAGCCCCATGCACCAGCTTCGCCTCGTTGCATTCAAAGAGGTCTGCGCAGGGCACACCGGCCCGAATCCAGACCTGACCCGTGTACAGGGCAGTAGTGAACAGCGACCCCTTCATCGTGCCCGTCCCAGTACGCGGTAGGTGTTGGAGAGCCCCAAGCGGCCCGCGAACGGGCCGATGACGAACTGGTCGATGAGCTTGGCCGGCAGAAGAAGAGGCAGGCCCACCAACCAGACCGCAGCGTGGCGCAAGCGCCCCATGAAATGCGTTGGTGGCAACCAAGGACGATCCGGTTCGGGTGCCAGCCGACCCATGAGAACGAGCAGGGCATAGTGCAGATCCACCCGTTGGTGTGCCGCACCGCGCTCCCGTTCGAGGACTTCGAATCCGGCCGTGGCCAGCTCGTGCTCCAGTCGCCGCAGAGGCAACATGTTCAGGTGCTGAGGCTGGAACCAGGGCAGCCAGGTCCAGCCAAGCCACCGACCGAACGGGCATTCGGGGTCCGGGAGTTCAATCAAGAGCAGGCCACCGGGCTCCAGGATGGAGTGGGCAGCAGCGATCTCTGCACGCGGGTCGAGGGTGTGTTCCAGGTAGTGGCTCATGCTGACCACGTCAAAGCACTGGTCGGCATCCGCCGCCGCTGGCCCCTGGGCCCAATCCGGAAAGAGCGCTCGATGCCCCGCCTCCACCCAGCCCCGGCGCTCGGCAGCCACGACCGAGTCCGCCAGGTCCAGAACCTCAAATCGTGTCTGGGGCCAGTGCCCCGCGGCCGACAGGCAGAAGTGGCCGTGCCCGCCGCCCACATCCAGCCAGCGACGCGGGGCCAGGCGTTCTTGGAGGTGCCCCTCCACCATCCGCGCCCGATGCTCGTAGCCGTCAGGCTCGAAGGAAAAGATGAAGTCGAGCTTCTCCGCACCCAGGCCGTCGTAGAAGTCCTTGTAGTAGAACTCGAGACCCTCGGGCGTCAGACGGGGATTCTGAAACACCAGCCCGCAGGACTGACAGGTCTCCAGACGGAATCGTCCGGGCTTGTGCTGGAAGAAATCCGCGTGCTCCAGAGTTAAGACCAGCTCTTGTGATCCGCACGAGGGACAGTCGCTACGACGCGCCTCGAAGCGTGTCCGCCAGTCCTCGGCGAGCAGGCTTGTGTACTCCGCGCGCAATTCCTCATTCACTCCTCCAGCGTTCCACATACGCAGGTGGAGCACGGTGTCGGCCCAGACCAGGACGTCCAGGGGCAGCCGCGCCAGGATGAATGGCCACAGGCGGCGCGACGTCCTGCCCTGTCCACCCAGAGCCAGGGGTACTTGCAAGTGGTAGAGAGCCACCAGCGGCCATCCGAAGGATGGGTCAACAAACAGCGATGCGATCAGAAAGGCGAACACGGCGCCTTGAACGAGTATGACGGCCTGGGCCAGATCTCCGAGAATCGTGCGCAGGGCAGCGGCCCGGTCCTCACCGCGGGCGGAGCGGGCTATGAGGTCTGGAGCAACGGCTATTCCCGATGAGTGTGGTGCACAGCGCCGCAGCTCCATGGCGGCCCCCACGAACGCCGCCATTCCCACGGGCAGCCCTTGGCCCAACTCCTCCAGCGCCTCGCCTCCCCGTTCAAGCACCGACCGCTCGACCAACATGGCGTGTCCGGCGCTGCAGCCCACGTGCAGGGGTCGGGTACGGTACTCCAGCGGATCACAGAGTTCCGCGAACCCCATCCACTCATTCACCGACCAGTTGCCGGGAACGAGATGCAGGAGGTCGAGACCCGCCGCCCGCGCATAGGCACTCGCAGCCCGTCGGGTGGCCGCGCTGAGCTCGACGCCTTGTGCGGTCAGGAAGACATGGCTCTCGTGGACATCACGCTCCGTATCGGGGAGGAGAGCATAGTGGCCCACACGTCCGCGCAACCGCAGAGCACCGAGCACCAGCAACAGGGCGAGGATCCAGAAGATCACGGGAGGAGGCCCTCCAGATGATCCGCCGCTCTTGCCGCTCCCCCTGCTTGATGGAAGGACGCCTGAACCTGTGCAGCAGCCTCCTCAAAACCCGGCTCCTCCAAGACACGCCCCAGCGCCTGCTTCAGATGTGCCGCACGGGGTCGCCCGAAAGAGACCCGCAAGCCCGCACCGCAATCGACGACCTGGCCCGCCACCACGGGCTGATCGTCCTTGATGGGCGCCACGACCAGGGGACGCGCAAAGGAGAGCGACTCGCAGACCGTGTTGTGCCCACCGTGGCACACAACCGCGGACACGTGCGGTAGCAGGTCGAGGATGGGCAGGAAGGGACGCACGAGGAAATTGGCGGGGAAGGGACCCAGGTCGGAGGGCGCGGCCAGGATCACTTGCAGGTCCATCTCCCCCAGGCCTTCGGCCATGGCTTGAAAAAACCGCCCCCCGCGCTCCCCGTTGAGGGTACCCAAGGTGGCCAAAACGCGTGTGCCAGAGGCCAATTGGTCTGTGGGAAAGCCCACGAGAGGCCTGCGCTCGCTCAGGGCAGGCCCCACGAAGTGCGTGGTCGCCGGAGGCGCGTCGCTCGCACCCGCGAGAGCCGCGGTGGAGAAGACAAGCACGCAGTCCGGTGAGTTCTCCGGGGCGGGCAGAGGCTCCAGACCCAGGTCCACTTGCAGCTGCGCCAGACGCTCTTCGGTCCAATCGAGAACGCGGGGCAGGTCGGCCAGGGATCGCTGCCGGTCGGCGGAGGTGGTCGCCAACGTGGCCCAGGGAAGCCCTTTCTCGCGAGCGGCAAAAGCTCCTGCAAAGGCCTGTTGATCCACCGCCATCACGTCGGGCTCGAACTCTTCCACGGCAGCGCGCACACCAGGCAGGGTGGACTGGGCCAGGGGAATCAGAACCTCCTCCCACAGAAACTTGAGCCCAGCCAGGCCACGCACCTCTTGGGCCCGGTCGCGAATGCGCTCCAACTCCTCGCGCCAGGGACCCCCATCGGGCGCCGCCCCCAGGGCTAGAATCCTCAGGTCATCGGGCAGAACGCGCTTGAGGATCTCTTCGTGGCCGACCCAAGCACACTCGTGGCCCCGGCTGGCAAGCGCATCCCCCACGGCCAAGGTGGGTTGGACATGCCCCGTCATGGGCGGCACGACGAAGAGAACGCGAGCCATGGATCAGCCCTCCTCTCCGGACTCGCGTCCAACCCAAGCCAGAACCCGCTGCTCCAACTGCGCGGTCTGCTCCCAAAGCAGGGAGTGCGTACACCCCTCGATAATCTCCAGTTGGGCGTGGGGCAGCCGGGCGGCCAGATTCTCGCCACGCTCTCGAACGTCCGAGTGTTCGCCGTAGAGGGCCAGCACCGGGCAGCTGACACGCTCCAACTCCCTTGCCGAGGGTGGCACCGAGTGGGCGATGTCACGCACGAGGCTTGTGCCGTGTACCAACTCTGAGGCGTTGCGCGCCAAGCGGTTCCGCTTGCGCTCGCTGTGCCGGCCCAGCCAGTCCTTGAATGAGCGGGCGATCATCTCGTCACGCTCGCGACCCTCGAGACCCAGGCTGGCCTCCATCTCGGGGCCAAAGGCCTCGTCATGTACCTGCCCATCCACGAGGCACAGGCCCCGCACGCGCTCGGGCCGAGCCAGAGCAAAGGCCAGGGCCAGGAGACCGCCGAAGCTATTGCCCACGAGCTCGACACGCTGGTCGGCGGGCAGGCTCTCATCCAGAATCCCGCACAGGTCCTCGACCATGTCCTGAACGCCGTATCCCGTCGCCGGTCGCTCGCTCTTGCCGTGTCCGCGCAGGTCGTAGAGCACCACGGGCTGATGGGCGGCCACCTTGGGCGCGGCAGTGAAGAACCAACTGGACAGATTATCCATGATCAAGCCGTGCAGGAAGACGACCGGCACGCCCGCCTCAGGGCCAAGCCTCTGCACGTGAAAGCGTAATCCACCGACGGTGACCTCAGCCATGGAGGAACCCCGCGAGTATCTCGCCGACCTCGGCCGACCGCTCGACGCTCAGGTAGTGCCCGCCATCAAGCACCTCCAGGCGCGCTTGGGGGAAGGCGGCGAGCAGACGATCGCCCACAGGCCTGCAGCTCGACCGCTCTCCATAGATCAACTGCACGGGGACGTCGAGGCGGGCGAGTTGATCATCGGCGACATCCTCTTCGGCCGCCAGATCCGCTACGAGGCTGCTCTCTCTCAGCAAGAACTCCAGGCTCTTGCGCGCGCGGGCGGCTCGACGACGGCCACTCAGCAGGGCGCCTCGCAGGCCCTCGGGCAGAGCCGCGAGCAGCTTCTTGGGATCGGACGTCGCAATCGAGCGCATCTCCTCCAGCCGTGAAGGCGGCAGGGGGGCCTCGACAAGCCCCAGGCTCCTTACGAGGTGAGGATGGTCGAGGGCGCACCGCAGAGCAACAAGCGCGCCGTAGCTGTGCCCGATCAGGTGCACGGGCCCCTCCGAGGTCGCATCCACCAGGGCCGCAAGATCCGTAGCCCCGGTCGCCACGTCATAGCCGGTTGGCACGGCCTCACTGCGCCCATGTCCGCGCAAGTCGTAGAGCACGACCCGGCGGTCGCGGGCGACACGCGGAGCGGCTCCGAAGTACCAGGAGGCCAGATTGTCCACCAGCAACCCGTGGGCCATGAAGGCTGGAGTGCTCTCGCCCGACTCAGCCCCTGGGCCGAGCTCCTGGACGTGGAAGCGGACCTGGTTCAGCTCGAGGAACGACACAGGTCGATGAACTCCACTACGTCGCCCACCTTCAGCTTGATGATCTCGTCCAACTCCTTGGTGGAGAGCCAGCCGACGAAGTCCACCTCAGCCCCATACTCATCCTTGAGAGCCTCGGCCAGGGAGACGAACTCAATGCTCTCCAGCTCAAGGTCGTCCCCGAAGGAGGTCTCCATGGTGATGGGTTGATCCAGATCCCAATCGTCACCAATCACCTCCTGGATCATGCGTCCGACGGTCTGAAGGGTGTCGCTCATTGCGCATCATCCTCGCCGATCACCCAGGCAATGATCCAGTCTCCAGTCCGCAAGGTCTCGATCCAGCGACCAGCGACCAGCACCCGCTCCCCGTCCAGCTCTTGAGCGAGCAGCTGGCGTGGGCCACCGACGAGGCCCGTGCCGAGCCACTTGCCCAGCGCTTCCTTGGCCGTCCACAGCCGCGCCACCCAGGCCGCGCGCTCCAGCGACCCGACCGCCCCCGTCAAGAGGCTCCGCTCACTCGCCGTAAAGGCCGTGGACTCGAAGCCCTCGTCCCGTTCCGTCACCGGCTCCAGGTCCACGCCCACCTTCTCTCCACATGTGGCCAGCGCCACGGCCGCACCGCCTGAGTGGGCCAGGGAGATCCGCAGATCCTGCTCTCCGTCCACCTGGACCTCGGGCCGACCCTGGTTGTCATTCGTCACGCGCACCTCTACGGGGAATAGCGACTCCCGGCCCTGGGCGAAGAGGAGCTGCCGCACTGCATCCACGGCCACGATGCGACCCGAGAGCCAGTCAATCTGACGCTTGGGCATGAGGCCTCGGTAGTACTCCAGCCCCGGACCATCCAGGAAGCGGCGCGCGTAGTAGTCGCGGGTGGCGGTGGAGCGATAGCCCTCGGGCAACCAGACGCAGCCGGGCACATCCTCCCTGGGAACGGCAAGCAGGTTGCGTTCGGGGTAGCGGATCACGGGCCACTCGCGCGGGTTGCTCTCAAAACGCCGATCCTCCCAGCCTTCCAGGCGCGCGTGCACACGCCCGTCGCGTACGAGTTCAATGTCACCGATGACCTGCCGCTCCCCGCATGAGTGGATCCAGGTCGTGCAGTCGAACTCGGTTCCCACCACGGGCGGAGGTTCGAAGAAGTTCACCCTCTCCACGCGCACGGGCAGTGCCATGCGGTCGGTCTCCATACTCAGGGAGATCCAGAGGCCGAACATCTGCCCGGCGCCATCCAAGAGCGATCCCTCCGCCTCAAGGCGCTTCACCTTTCCTCGCAGGGTCCTCTCGCCGATGGCCCCCAGGTCGGCTACGGCCTGGTAGGCGGGACCGTGGAACATCCACCGCCTCGCGTACATGGTGGCCGCATCCATGCCCAGCTCCTTTTCGCCCGGACCACTGCTTGTGTCCGGGGCAGGAGGCTCGGGGTAGGCGTCGGCCACCAGGGCCGTGCCTTCGATGTAGTCCCCGATAGACACGTGTACACGATCGGGATCCCCAGCAATTCTACGTGCCTCGATGGTCAGCTCCTGAGGCTCTTCAACGGCCATCCAACGCCAGGCCCGCACACGCTCCAAGCCGATCACCACGCGCGGCGCCACAAGCTCCGCCGCAGTGGAGACGATCATCTCCAGGGACATGGTCATGGGCACCAGGGGAAACCTGTCAGCCGGGTTCGGCCAGCCCTCGGGCTGGGGGAAGAAGGCATGATCATTCAGGAAGGGACAGGTCTCAAGCGAGACCAGGCGCTTGCGAGTCAGCTGTTCGGGGCTGCTTGCATCGCGGTAGGCGTCCAGCACCTCGCGCCCCACCTCCCCGGCGCGTCGCAGGTTGGATTGAAGTTGCTCCAGGAGTGGCGAGGCTGATTCCCCGAGGATCTCGGCTCCATGGGCATCCCCGCCTTGCGCTGGAAGCCCATCCAGCGGCTCATCGAGACGCACGAGGGGCGAACCCAGGGCGAGCCGCACGGTGCCGGATGGCGACTCCTCTTCGGACATCGACGGTGCCGATGCGAGTATCCGACCCAGGCGGACTGTGGCGCCCTCGACCCACAAGGCCGTGGCCGCGCGAGCCAGCTGCTCGGGGCCCGAGCGTCTGGCCGTGTTGATCTGGATGGAGCAGAACTCCTCCCCCTTGAGGGTGTCATCCACGAAACCGGTCAGACTCCCGGTTCCCACCTGAACAAAAACCCGTGCTCCGTCGCGGTGCATGTTGCGGATCAGACCCTGGAAGCGAACGGGCTCTACGAGATGCTTGAGGAACAGACTCTCGATCTGATCGGGCGCACCGGGATAGGGTTCCGTGCTGGTGGCCGACCAGAGCTGGAGCCTCGGTGCCTGGACATCGAAGTGCTCCAGGGACTGACGCATCCCCTCCAAGTGGGGCTCGAAGGCCGGAGAGTGGAACCCGGAGCGGAAGGGCAGCTTGTGGCAGAGGATGCCGTCTTTCGCCAACCGCTCAAGCGCCGCATCGATAGCCACGTCCTTGCCGCACAGGATGTGCTGGTGTGGGCAGTTTTCGTGGCTGACGTGCAAACCCCCGATGCCGGCGAGTGTCGCCTCCGCCCGCTCACGCTCACAGGCCACTGAGACAAAGCCAACGCCGGGCACCTGCAGGGAGCCCCCCTCAAGTCCAGCGATGAAGCCGTCCACGTTGTCGTCTGCCAGAGCGCCTGCGGCCAACATGGCACTCCACTCTCCGATGGAATGCCCGGCAACCATGTCGGGCTCGAGGCCCAGGTCCCCGAGAACCTCAGAGAGCAATCGGTTGACGAGGATGATGGCCACCCCCGTCCGCTCCAGGTCCGCGGAGGTCTCGCTGGCGCTCGATAAGCGTGCGAGTTCGGCACTCACCCGCTTGGGCAGGGGCCGCCCGAAGAGGCTCGCCAAGGCCCGGATCCGTGGACGGAAGTCCGCGTCCACTCCGGGGTAGAGGAAGGCCAGCTTGCCCTCGTGCAGGAGCCCCTTGTTGGTGAACCAGATCCCGTTGCGCCCCCGGAAGTCCTTGCCGCGCTGAACAATGGCACGCGCCTTGGCCATTCGCTCTGGCGTGGGATCCATCACGGCCAGCCGGCAAGGGCCTACGCCCGGTTCACTGCTGGGCAAGGGGCTCGATAGGGCGGCCAGAAGCTCAGAGGGCGATTCTCCTGCCAACAACACTGCCCTGGGCAAGGGCAATTCCGCGGGGATGGCTGGTGTGTCTGGTGAACGGTGTTCCTCGACCACCACGTGAGCGTTGATGCCGCCGAAACCGAAGGCATTGACGCCGGCGCGACGCGGCGAGCCATTCGACTCCCAGGGCTCGGCCTCCTGCAGGATCCGAAAGCGTGTGCGCTCAAGAGCGGGGTGCGGCTCGCTGCAGTTCAAGGTCGGCGGCAAGACACCATCCCGCACGGCGCAGATGGCCTTGATCAGGCCCGCTATCCCCGCTGCCGGCATGGTGTGCCCTATCATCGACTTGATTGATCCGATGCCGGGCTGATCCGATTCGCTGGGGCCACCGAAGAACCGTGCCAGGGTCTCGAGCTCCGCACCATCGCCAGCAGGCGTCGCTGTACCGTGAGCTTCGATCAACCCCACGACTCCGGGGGCCTTGGGGTCGAGATCCAGATCCGCCCAGGCTCGCTCCAGTGCCAAGAGTTGGCCGTCCGGGCCCGGACTCATCAAGGTTGAAGCGCGCCCATCGCTGGAGACCCCGGTACCGGTCAGGACCGCGTGTATGCGATCTCCGTCGCGCTCCGCATCTTCCAGCCGCTTCAGCACGATCGTCCCCAAGCCCTCCCCCATCAGGAGGCCATCGGCGTCCTTGTCGAAGGGCCGGATCTCACCCTTCCGGCTGAGGGCGCCCAGTTGGCTGAACACGCTCCAGAAGACGACGTCCTGGGTCAGGTGCACGCCACCGGCAAGCACCATGTCGCACTCTTCACTCTGTAGGGAGCGGACCGCGTGATCCACCGCCAGGAGGGAAGAGGCGCAGGCCGCGTCCACGCAGTAGGCCGGGCCGCGCAGATCCAGGCGGTTGGCCACACGCGAGGCCGCGAGGTTGGGAACGAGGCCGATAACCGTGTCCGGACCGATGTGGCCGAGCTTGGATTGATAGGCCTCGCGTACAGCCTCGAGCTGTTCGGTGCTGATCCCCGGGATCAGGTCTTCCAGACAACCCACGAGCTCCTGGCTGACCTTCACCTTCTGGATCAGGCGCGCCATGCCAGAGTTCACGTAGCCGCCACGGCCCAGGATCACGCCGCATCGCTCGCGGGCAAACTCCTGGTCCCCATAGCCCGCGTCCTCCAGGGCAGCAGCCGCCACCTTGAGGGTCAGCAGCTGGTCGGGTTCGCTTGAACGCGCCGCGACAGGCATGACCCCGAACCCGGTCGCATCAAAATCCGCCAGATCGTCGATGAAACCACCCCTGTCGCAGTAGACGCGGTCCACGCGCTTGGAGTCACGATCGAGGAAGACCTTCTCCCAGCGCGCTTCGGGCACGGGACCGATGGCATCGTGGCCTCTGCGAATGTTGTCCCAGAAGGTGCGCACGTCCCGGGCACCGGGGAAGATGCAGGCCATCCCCACGACGGCAACTCTCTTGGTCTCGCCCGAACCCATGCCGCCTTACCGCAGCTGCTCGGGATCGGCATTCATGAGCATGACCTGGGAGGGGCCGCCGCCCCGAACACCAAGCTCGCGCACAAGTGCCTGGACGCCCCCCTCCAAAGGAATCAGACCGATCCCCCGGCGCTCGTACTCGGACTGCAGGTCCGGACCGACCATTCCGGCTCCTTCCCACGGCCCCCAGTTGATCGAGAGGATCCGTCCCGAGTGGGTCTTGGACAGGGAGTGAGCCAGCTTGTCGAGGTGATCGTTGGCCGCTGCGTAGTCCGCCTGCCCGCGGTTGCCAAAGGCGCCACTGATACTTGAGAAGAAGACCAGGAAGCGCAGGTCCTCTCGTACGTTTTGCGCGATGGTGTGGGCGCCGAGGACCTTGGTGTCAAAGACACGGTCAAAGGACTCTTGGGTCTTCTGAGTGAGGAGCTTGTCTTCAATTACTCCCGCGGCGTGTATCACACCGTCCAATCGGCCACGTTCGTCGTAGATCTGCTCGATGCACTTGCCAAAGGAGCGTCGGTCACGCACGTCCACGGACTGGTAGTGGGCAGTCCCTCCCGCGCTCCGAACGGCCTGCAGAGTTGTACGGATCTCGCGCGCACCCAGGATCTCGCGCGCGGCAGCGTCAATCTCTGCCGGTGCAGCACCCGACCGGGCTTCGATAAGCAATCGGCGCAAGTCCACAATACTCGTCGCAGAGTTGAAACGCGCTTCCTCATCCTCTTCGGGAAGAGCCGAGCGTCCAACGACTTCGAAGTGGCACCCAAAGCGCTGGGCAAGGCCCGAGGTCACACGTCCCGCGATTCCGCGCGCTCCCCCCGTGATCAGGACAACCGAATCCGAATCCAGAGGCGAGTCCACTTCGCCGTCGGGCACGCTCCATAGCAAAGGTGCAGCCTGGACGGCTTGGCGGCTGCCCCCCGCGTAGGAGACCTCCAGGGTGTCATCCGTGGCGCAGATTTCGGCCAACAGAAGTTCAGCTTGCACGCCAGGATCGGAATCGGGGTCCAGGTGCACGATGCGTACGCGCGAGTTCGGATGCTCCTTGGCATAGCTCTTGGCGAAGCCGGCCGCCCCCCCGGCCAGACCACTTGAACGGGTCGCGGTGCACAGGCTCTCCAGGCCAGTGGGCGAAGCTGCTTGAGTCAAGGCGAAGAGAGCCCGCACGTCGTCGGGTCCCCCATCGGAGGCCAGGGGCGCCAGGTGAATCAAGTGACCGTCTCCGTTCATGCGTGCGCCTTCCTCCATCAGACGCACACGGGCACCCAAACCTTCGAGCCCGCTAGCCAAGGCACGGGCCACGCCGCCGCGATCGTCGGTCAGGGCGAAGTGCCTGCCGCTCACGTCCATTCGATTGCCGTTCAAGGCGGCAGCATCGACCAGAGTAGGGGCATAGCGGCGCAGGGGTTGTTCTGGGGCCACAGCCGCTGGCGATGCCGGATCGACGTCCTCCTCGACTTGTGCAGGCGTCACCTCAGGACTCTCCAGCTCATCGGCCTGGCGTTCTATCCACTCCAGGATTCCGCGCAGGGTCTTGATGGAGGCCAGCTGCTCGACCAGCGCGTCCCTCTCCTCTTCAGTGCCCATCTCCATGGACGACGAACTGTTCAAGGCGCCCAGGATCTCGATGCGCTTGATGGAGTCGATGCCCAGGTCGGCTTCCAGGTCGAGGTCGAGGTCGAGCATGTCCTCGGGATAGCCCGTGCGCTCGCTGACGATGCGCAGGAGAGCCTGATCCAACTCCAGAGTCGGCTCCTCTCCCGCATCGTCCACGGACTCGGGCGATGGCGTGAGCGGGGCCGCGGCTTCCGCCTTCACATCCGAATGCGATGCGGGTGCCGGGAGCTGCGTGGCTTCCACCTGCCGCACGAGATCGGGTGCCGCGCTTCCCAGGTAGGCCAGGACGACCTGCCTCTGGGCCTCGAGGGTAGCGCTTACGTTCTTCAGGTACGCCAAGACCGTGGCCTGCGCCTCGTCCTCGGACGTCGCGCCCACCTCGGGGACGATTGCTGCCTCTGAACCACGGGGGACCATCTCCACCGGAGGCGTTGCGCAGGGCTGCATGGACTCCGGCGGGAAATTGCCGGATACGGGGACCGCCCGGAAGCCATCCACCTTCCACGCCAGGGGGGCGAGCGTGCGATCGGGCGGGGCATCCAGGTCGAAGCCGCCCTCTGTGCGCCCCTCAAAAAGAAACTCTGGATCCAGGTCGACTCCCAGCACGGACAGCTGCGCCAGAGCTGAGAGGAAGGAGGACAGGTCCCCGCGCCCAGACTCATTGGTGGAGATCACCTGCACCGGTTGGTCTGCAAGAATCTTGCTCACCAGACCTGTCAGCACACGGCCCGGCCCCACTTCCACGAAGATCCGCGCTCCTGCGTCGGCCATGGCCTGCACCTGATCGGCGAAGCGTACGGGCCGCACGATCTGTTCACTCAGGGCGGAGCGGATCAGCTCGGGATCAGCGGCGTGAGGGGCAGCCGTTGTGTTGGAGAAGACGGGCAGGGAGGGGGGCGCAATGGGAAAGGCTCGCAGATACTCGCCGAAGGTCGCCTCTGCATCGGCTACCACGCAACTGTGGAAGGCGCAGGCCACGGGAATGGAGCGCGCGGCGAAGCCACAGTCATCGAGACGATCGAGCGCCTTGTTCACTGCATCAGTTGGACCGGAGATGACGGTCTGACGCGGACCGTTCAGGTTCGCCAAGACCACGTCATCCACTCCATGCAGGGCGGCGGCAATCTCCTCCCCCGAGGCGGCCACCGCGGCCATGGTCCCCGGATCATCGCCCACGGCCGAGAGGATGGCCTCCGCACGAGCGCTGCTCAGCTCAAGGAGCCGCTCTTCTGGCAGGGCGCCGGCCAGGGCGAGAGCCACCAGCTCTCCGTAGCTATGCCCTCCCAGCCAGTCCGGCTCCACTCCCACGCTCTGAAGTAGGCGTCCCATGGCCAATCCGCACAGGCCGAGGGCAGGCTGGGCACGCTCCGTCTGAGCCAGGTGGTTTCTTTGCGCCAGGCGTTGGACGTGGTCGAAGGCCTCGGGAGGAAAGAGATCTGCAACCAGGGGGCCCGCCTGGTCGAGGAGGTCGGACAACTGTGGGAAGGCCAGGAACAGCTGCTGCAGCATGCCGGGGTACTGGCTGCCCTGTCCTGGAACAAGGAAGGCCACCCTTGGCGCGGACTCGGGCGCATCCGTGGCCCGTACCCAGATCCCCTCGGCAGCCTCAAATACCCGCGCGAGATGCAATCGTTCAGCCAGTTGATCGGTGTCCTTGGCAAGCAGGGCCACCTGGACCGGCCCCGTGCCACGAAGCGCTGCGGCGTGTGCCAATTCCCGCAGAGTCCAAGGGTCCTCGGCATCGAGACACTCGACCAGCGCGTCTATTCCCGCCTGCGCCTCGCCACGCTCCACGCCGCGCAGGAGGAACAACTCCTCGGGCCACACGGGCAGATGCGAGCCGGGATCATCCAGCCCTTCGTACTCCTCGAGCACCACGTGGAAGTTGGTGCCTCCGAATCCGAAGGAAGAGACTCCTGCCACCCGGGGACCACCTTGGGGCTGGGGCCAGGGGGCGCTCGCCTTGCGGAATTCGAACGGGCTCTCTTCCGGCTGGTAGCCACGGTTGGGCTGCTTGATCCCGAGGGTCGGAGGAAGGACACGGTGATGCAAGGAGAGTGCGCCCTTGATGAGGGAGGCGATCCCGGCGGCGCACTTGGTGTGACCGATCTGTGACTTGACCGATCCCAGGGTGCACCCCGCGGTAGCGGCACCGTCCGCTCGGAACACCTGGGTCATGGAGGCCAGCTCCGTGCGATCCCCCACGACCGTGCCGGTTCCGTGGGCTTCAACGAGGCCCACTTGCGCGGGACCGTAGGGCAGGCGCTCGTAGGCCCGGTTCATGGCGCGCACCTGGCCCTCAAGGCGCGGAGCGGTCATGCCCAGACTCTTGCCATCGCTGGAACCCGCACTGCTCTGGATCAGAGCGTAGATCCGATCCCCGTCGCGCTCGGCGTCCTCGCGCCGCTTGAGCACCACGGTGCCCACAGCCTCGCCCAGAACGATGCCGTCCGCTTCGGCGTCGAAGGGTCGCGAGCGTCCCGTGGCCGAGAGGGCCTGGACGCTGGAGAACATCATGTAGTCGTTGATGGAGTTGTGCAGGTCGGCTCCACCCACGAGCACCATGGAGCTGGTCCCCGCCAACAGGGACTGCACGCCGCACTCCAGCGCCGCCAGGGAAGAGGCACAGGCGGCGTCCACCGTGTAGTTGAACCCACCCAGGTCCAGGCGATTGGCGATGCGTCCGGCGATCACGTTGGCCAGCACGCCGGGGAACGTGTCCTCGGTGTGTTGTGGCAGACACGCTTCCAGCTCGCTGGGAACTTCGCCCACCAGCTGTTTGTAGAGCACGCGGAAACCCAGGGCCCCGGCCAGATCGTTGCCTCCCTCAGCCCCGAAGATGACCGAGGTGCTGGCGCGGTCGAACTCGCGCGTTGCATAACCCGCATCGCAGAGGGCACGGCGTGCAATCTCCAGACTGAGCAGCTGCACCGGCTCGATGGCGGCCATGGACTTGGGCGGGATGCCCTCCTTGGTGGGATCGAGCACCACCGGGTCCAGGAAGCCCCCGCGCGGGGAGGGAATGGTCTCTCCCGGCGCACCATCCGGGTCGCAGTAGATCTCAGGGTTCCAGCGCACGGGATCCACGTCCCGCAGTGAATCCACGCCGCGCACCACGTTGGACCAGAAGCTGTCGAGGTCACCGGCTCCGGGGAAGATCCCCGCCATACCGATGATGGCGATGTCCATGGGAGAGCCTTCGGCGGCGTCCTCGCTCGACGACAACTCTTGAGCGCGCCTTGCCAGGAAATCAATGGCGCCTTCGCTGACCTGCCGGTGCAGGTCCAGAATCGTCACACGCTCGTCTCGCAGGGCGGCAACCTCGCCCAGCATGAACATGCCCGTCTGCGCGCGCTCTTCATCCCCCACCGTGACAAGCTCGCCACCATCCCGGCGCAGACCCTTGGAGGCGACCCGCAGGCGACCCAGGTTCATCTGTTCGAGGGCAGCCCACATCTCACGTGACTCGGCTCCGCTCTCCTCAAGTCGTGCGCGCTCATCGCGGAAAGCCTCAACGTAGGGCGTTACCGCACACCGGGTGGCGTGACCAGGGGCCGTCTCGACGAGCTCCGTTCCTCTGCAGGCCACAGCCGTCTGCCGATAGCCCTCGTCGATGGCTCCCGAGGTCACGGCCTCGTCGGTAAAGATGTAGGCACTGCCCATGAGTACCCCGACCCGTGCCCCACGCTCCACCAGGGGTGCCGCGAGCGCAGCGACCATGGCCGCCGAGCGCTCGTCGTGGATCCCGCCGGCGAAGAGGATGCGCAGCTCCTCGGGGTGCTCGAATCCGGCGAGCCGTTGCAGTTGAGCTTCCCAAAGGGAGAAGCTCGAACGAGGACCCACGTGGCCCCCGCACTCGCGTCCTTCGAACACGAAGCGCCGGGCTCCCTGATCCAGGAACAGGTCGAGCAGGCCGGGAGAGGGCACGTGCAGGTAGGTCGGAGTACCCAGGTCTTCCAAGGCCCGTGCTTGGGAGGGCCGCCCCCCCGCAATCAAGGCGAAGGGTGGGCGCAGATCTCGCAGCACTTCGAGCTGCCTCTCCCGCAATTCAGCAGGCAGGAAACCGAGCAGCCCGACGCCGAACGGAAGGGCGCCCAGCTGATCACGGGTGGTCTGAACCAGGGAGCGCACCTGCTCGCCATCCATGAGCGAAAGAGCCAGGAAGGGCAGGCCGCCGCCTTCGGCTACCGCAGCCGCAAACTCGGCCCCGTCACTGACGCGTGTCATGGGACCTTGGACCACCGGGAAGCGACAGCCGTGCTCCTGTGCCAGAGCCGCCTTCGGCCCCAAAGCCGCTTGCCTGCTGGCCTGCCCCACGGCGTCCAGAGCCTGGGCCTCGACGGCGTGCGCGATGCCCCCCGCCGTTCGGTAGCGCTTGGCGAGTACCGCTGCCAGGCCGATGTCCTCGCCCACGGGAAGGAGCTGTTCGTCGAGATCGTCGGCCCCCAGGCGGGCTGCCACCTCCTCCACACTCGCCTCTCCCAGTGCATCCGCCAGGGCCACATCGGGCCGGCGCAGGACTCTGTGCTCTCCCACCACGACCGTCTCGCTCCCATCCAGGGTGGCGATGCGCTCCTTCAGGCCAGCGGGCAGGCGGGACTCTCTGGCCAGAGCCAGCGCGCTGTCGAGCACGAAGCCCGCGGCGCCTCCGGCCAGGCAGCCGGCGGCCGTATGCGGCCCAATCCCGCCTTGGCCACGGATGGGAACGGAAGCGGGCAGCGCCCCGCTCTCCAGGAGTTGTTGCAGGAGGATGAAGGTGCTACGGGTCCCTATCCGACCGCCAGCCTCACTGCCCTTGGCGATCAACGCCGTGGCCCCCGACTCCAGGGCGGCGCGTGCTTCAGAGAGGTCACGCACCTGAGCGTGTATCTCCCCAAGTCCTCTGTACGGTTCCGCATCCATCCCGGGCGCCAGAATCAAGAAGGCCGCTCCGGCGAGGAGAGCGGGGTCCACATCCCGCTGCAGCAGCACACCCACGCGTCCCGCTGCGGACCCCGCTCCGTCCAGAGCGGTCCATAGACACTGTGCCCCGGCGGAGGGATCGGCACCCAGATCGACTGCACAGGGCACACCGGCCCGTGCCAGGGCCGCCGCCAGATGAGGGTCGGGGCGACCGAAGGGAGTTATGCAGAGCAGCGGGGGCAGGCCCATCGGATCAGCACTTGCGTCCAGAAAACAAAATAGGTGAGGGGAAGACTAGTGGTCTACCAGACGTGACCGGCAACCCCGGGAACAGTGATGAGACCTGTCATCATCCTATCGCACGTACGGCAAATGCAGGACCAGATCGCTCTGGACGGCTGCCGCAGAGCAAGGTTCCTTCTTTGGGACAGGGATTCAGAGCTCACACGCGGGTAGAGATCCCGATCCGGTGCAGTTGGAGATCAATCTCAACCTGCCGGAGCTCGTGGGCGGATGATTTCCAGACACCCATGCCGTCCACGAAAATGCCCCCTGGAATGGTCGGGGCGAGAGGATTTGAACCTCCGACCTCTGCAACCCCATTGCAGCGCGCTACCAGGCTGCGCCACGCCCCGACCGAGGGGCAGGGATCGTAGGGAGGGACCGGAGGGGGGTCAACCGCTCGGAAGTAGCGATTTGGGGAAGAACTGGACCCCCGCGGCCCATTGGGGAGAATGGGCACGGATAATCGAGCCGTGGCCAGACCCCAGAGACCCCAAGAGATCGTGCGCATCCGAGTGCGCCGCCGCCACCGCACTTGGATGTACGCCATGGTCCTGGCCACCATTGGCTGGGGCGCCTGGTGGCTCAGCTTGTTTGCGCGTCGGTTCTTCCCGGGTCTGTTCCCCGGATTCGCGATGACCTACTGGGTAGCTTGCGTGCCTGCGGCGGCAGGGCTCCTGCTGGCGATCTTCACGATCCGGGCACGCAAGATCTGGATCCTCCTCGCCGCGGTACCCATTTGCTCCAACCTGTCCCTTCTCGCCCTGCCCTGGGTGCTGGACCGGGACGTGCTGAGTCCACAGGACACCTCGCTCCCCACTAGCCCCGGGCCGACGCAGACGGACGCCCCCGACTAGAGCGGGGTCGCGGCCAGGACCAACCACAAGCCCGTCACCGCGGTGACCACCGTGAGCAGGATGACGGCAACAGCCACGCGCCCGTGGGTCGTGCGTTTGCACTTGGCCTTGATGGTCATGATCCCTGTAATGACCGGCAGGAGGTAGGCATAGACCGTGATCTGGGCGAAGGCCAGGTGCACAGGAAAGATGCGGCCTGCGGATTTGAGGTCGTATTCCTCCCCCAACTTTTCGGCGTAATAGATCGCCAATCCCAACCCGACGAACGCGAGGACCACGAGGGTCAGGTGCCTGCGGCGCAGGGACCTCTTGCCCGTGACGACGACCGCCCCCAGCAGGATGAGGGTAACGACAAGGAAGAGACCGAATCCGGTAGCTGCGGTCATCATTCGATTATCGAGGAGGAGGGGCAAGACCGTCCATTTCGGCGGCTGGCTCTCGGGTCATCAGGTCCGTTACCACTGTCCGGGGATCCTTGCCCTCAAACAGAACCGCGTGGACCTGTTCAGCGATCGGCATGGACACGGAACCCAAGGCGCTCTCTGGACCGAAGAGGGCCTTGGTGGTCCAGACGCCCTCGGCCACCATGTCCATCTCCTCCAGGATCTGCTCCAGGGTCTGGCCGCGGCCAAGGCGCTCCCCCACGCCACGGTTACGCGAGTGCTTCGAGGTACAGGTGGTGATGAGATCCCCTATGCCGGCAAGCCCGAAGAATGTGCTGACCTCGGCCCCGCGAGACTTCCCGAAGCGCGCCATCTCCACGATGCCGCGGGTCATGAGGGCACTCTTGGCGTTGTCGCCGAGCTCGAGCCCATCGCACATGCCCGCCGCGAGAGCGATCACGTTCTTGAGAGCCCCCGCCAGCTCTGCGCCGTAGGCGTCGCCGTGGGTGTAGACCCGGAAGCTCTCGCAGGAGAAGGCGCCCTGCACGAGCTTGCCGTGGTCCTCATTGTCGCAGCCCACCACGAGGGACGCGGGTAGACCGCGCGCGACCTCCTCAGCATGACTGGGCCCCGTCAGCACTCCGATGGATCGGTCGCCCAGGACCTGGGTCAGGATCTGCCCGGGAGTCTTGAAGGTCTCGATCTCCAGCCCCTTGCTCGCCGTGACCAGGGGCAGGGCGCCCGGTAGCGCGTCTTCAAAGCGCGAGGCGACCTGCCGCAGGTACTGGGTGGGCACCACGCTTACTGCAAGCTCGGCGCCTTCGGCAGCGTGAAACGGATCGGCGTCTACTTTCAACGCATCAGGGAAAGGCACGCCTGGTAGAAAGCGCTCGTTGCACCGCTCGCGATTGAGAAGCTCGGCCTGTTCGGAGAAGGCGCTCCAGAGCACCGTCTCGATGCCGTTGTTGGCGAGGATCAGAGCCAATGTCGTCCCCCAGCTTCCGTCCCCTATCACCAGAGCCTTTTGAATGGACCTGTCACCCATGGCTGTGGTCTCCCGGTGAATCCTTGGGCGCCTGCCCGGCGCGGGGCTCGGTGCCTTGCAGCATGCGAGAGATGTTCTGTCGATGGCGCACGACCACTAGTAGAGCAAGCAGGCCGCAGCCCACCAAGAGAGGTGTGTCATCCGGATAAAACCACCAGGCTGCCATCGGGAAACCAAGCCCCATCAGGATGGATGCCAACCCCACATAGCGGGTCGTCTTCAACGTGATGACCCAGATGACACCCGCGCTGAGAACGATGCGGTAGTCCACGGCCACGATCGCTCCGCAGGCGGTCGCTACCCCCTTACCCCCTTTGAGGCGCAGGTAGAGGGGAAAGCAGTGGCCCAGCACGGCCGCCGCGCCGCAAAGGACGCGGGCTTGGGAATCCACTTCGCCGCCCACCAAGGCGGGAGCAATCACGACCACCGGAGCCCAGCCCTTGGCGCAGTCGAGGGCGAAAGAAACCAGGCCCCAACCGCGGCCCAGGGCCCGCATGGTATTGGTGGCCCCGATATTGCCGCTGCCCAGCTGACGCAGGTCCTCCCCCTTGAGCACGCGGGTGAGCAGCAGTCCGAAGGGCACGGACCCGAGCAGGTAACTCGCCAGCACCGCCAGGAGCAGGGGACCGGGAGAGCCGATCTGGGGGATCAGGGAGAGGGGGGCCATGGGGGCAGTACGCGCGGGACGGGCGGGCGATCAAAGGGTACCCTGCGGCCACCCCGTGCAACCAGCATGCGGCGAGCCTCCCGCCCCCACACCTCCCATGCCCCCCCCTTCCCCCAGACGACAACGGCCGACCACCCGTGCCGCCACCTTGGGCGTGGACACGGGCGGCACCTTTACGGATCTGGCACTGCTCGCCTCCGACGGCACGCTGACCACGTGCAAGGTGCCCTCCACGCCGGAGGATCCGTCGTTGGCCCTGGAAGCGGGGATGCAGGCCTTGAGCGTCCAGGCTTCCGATGCCATGGAGGATTGTGACGTCATCCACGGCACGACCGTCGCCCTGAACGCTCTGCTCACGGGACGCACCGCACCCACCGCACTGATCACCAACCGCGGCTTCCGGGACCTGCTGGAGATCGGTCGCGGGGAACGCCCGGTCCTGTATGACCTGCAGCCCCAGCGACCCACGCCGCTGGTCCCTCGCCACCGGCGGTACGAAATCGACCAGCGCACCTGGCCTTCGGAAGAGGGTGCTCTGGTTGAGGTGGCCCGCCCCAAGGCCAGCGAGGTGGCACGCCTCAAGAAGACGCTGCGCAGCAGCGGCGCGCGCAGCCTGGCTCTGTGCCTGCTGCACTCCTACGCCGACCCCGGAATCGAGACCCGCCTCGCGCGCGCGCTGGAGAAGCTGGGCCTGCCCATCACCTGCTCCGGCACCCTGCTGGGAACACACCGCGAGGTCGAGCGCTTCTCCACCGCCTGCGCCAATGCAGCCCTGACCCCCATCATGGCCGACTACCTCTCGCGACTCGGGAGGCTCCTGCCTCCTGAGCGGCTCTCCATTCTGCAGAGCTCGGGCGGAACACTACCCGCCAACCGGGCCGCCATCGAACCCGTGCGCGTGCTCTTCAGCGGCCCCGCGGGCGGCGTGGTTGGCGCGGCACACGCAGCGCGTCAGGCAAAGCTGGGAGCCATCGTGACTTTGGACATGGGAGGCACAAGCACCGATGTGGCCTTCCACTCACCGGAGGCCGGCCTCTCCAACACGGTGCACGATGCGGCGGTTGCCGGCCATCCCATCGCCGTACCCGCACTGGACATTCACACCATCGGCTGCGGCGGGGGCTCGCTGGTTCGGGTGGATGCGGGAGGTGTCCTGCACGTGGGGCCGGGAAGCGCCGGTGCCGATCCGGGACCCATCTGCCATGGGCGAGGAACGGAGCCGACGGTCACCGATGCCTGCGTCCACCTGGGATACATCGAGGCGCAAGGGTTCTTGGGCGGACAATTGGACTTGGACGTCGAAGGTGTCACCAGCGCCTTCGAGGCGCTTGGCAAGCGCATCGGCGTGGACTCCGTACGCGCAGCAGAGGCCGTGCTCGACCTGGCCCATGCGGCCATGCGCCGGGCCCTGGGAGTCATGACCATGCAGCGCGGTCAAGATCCCGCCACCTTGCCTCTGGTCGCGTTCGGCGGCGGTGGCGGGCTGCACGCCGCCGCTCTGGCGGGAAGCCTGAACATGCCCGGGGTTCTCATCCCCGCCCACCCGGGTGTGCTCTCCGCCCTGGGCATGGCCAGCGCGGATGCCCTGTGTGACCACGAGCGCACGATCCTCGCGCCCCTCGCCCAATGGTCGGCATCCGAGCGCAAGCTTGCCTTCTCCGAGTTGACGGGTCAGGGACAGAGTGAATTGCAGGCGGCAGGCCACTCCGTCCGTAGCATTCGCTTCGAGCGCAACCTGGCCCTGCGCTACCGCGGACAGTCATTCGAGTTGAACCTGCCTGAAGGCAGCCACCTGTCCCGGCGTTTTGCGGACCTGCACAAGGAGCGCTACGGTTGGAATCTGCCTGGAACCGAGATTGAACTGGTCGCCTTGCGGGCGCGCGCTTTTGCTCCCGCAATCAACGGGGCGCAGCCAGCGGATACCGGGCCTCGCAAGCGTCCCGCCCCCAAGAGCACATTGCTGGGAACCCGGCGCGCCTGGTTCGGACGCTGGCACCGCACCGCTCTCTACCAGCGCGCGGATCTCGCCCCGGGTCACATCGTGTCGGGGCCGGCTCTCGTACAGGAGTACAGCGCCACCACGCTCATACCTCCTCGCCATCAGGCCACGGTGGGAGCCCACGGTCACCTGTGGCTCACCCCGTCCTAGTGCCCCCTGGACGGTCGAATGTGGAGCGGCTGAAGGGACTTGAACCCTCGACATCAACCTTGGCAAGGTTGCGCTCTACCACTGAGCTACAGCCGCGTCCGGATTGCGAGGATAGCCTGCCCTGACGCTCTGGCAAGGGATCGCTCCAAAATCATGGTCTCCGGTGGATCCCGAGGGATGGGCTGCTAGACCCCTCCACCCGTGGCCACGTAGGTGGCCACCCAGGCCCCTGCGCTTTGTGCCGCTTGGGTCACGTCCGCACCCTGGGCCATGTGGGCGGCGAGAACCGTGGCGAAGCGACACCCCGTCCCACGGCGGGATCCCTCAATGCGTGGCCGCTCGAGCCAGTAGGGCTCATGGCCGGGCCGCGCCACCAGATCCTGCAGGGGGTCCTCGCCGCCGTGCCCTCCCTTGACCACGACTGACTCGGCACCCCCGGAGAGCAGGTTGCGGGCCGCAGCCACACGCTGAGCAGGAGAGACCAGAGCGTCGACCTCCACGCCCGCCAGGAGTGCGGCCTCGTCCAGGTTGGGAGTGAGGATGGGCCCCATGGGAAGCAGCTCTTCACGGAGAATCCCCAGCGCCCTGGTGTTCAAGAACCTGAAGCCGCTCGAGGACTCGATGACCGGGTCAAAGACCCAATGCCGATCGCCGAGTTCACTGAGAAGCTCAATGGCTGCCAGGAGGTGTTCGGGGCCGGGAAGCAGTCCGATCTTGACGCCCTCGCAGCGGGGCAGAGCAGCCCGGGCCTCCGCCAGCCATTCTTCGGGCTCGCGGGCACCGAGAGCATGGACGGCCCGCTCGTCTTGTTCGGTATGCGCCGTGGCCACCAGGTGCGGCCTCACACCGACTGACTCAGCCGCCTGACGATCAGCGTCCAAACCCGCAGCCGCACTGGAGTCCACACCACCGATACAGAGCAGGGTGATGTCCGCGGTCATTCCGAGAGCAGACGGCCTTCGGTGGGGATCGTCTCCTCATCCCCTTCCGGCGGTGTCGCGATGACGGCAAGGGCGTTGGCGCGCAGCATTCGCTCCACCTCCTTGATGGTGCTCTCTCCGGAGTCCTCGAGAATCAGGTGACCACCGGCGATATGGCCGTGCCCGCCGAACGAGCCCTCGCCGGCCAGGACCCGCTCCATCAGCGGATAGGCCTTGCCAAAAGCGTAGTCGGTACGCAGGGAGAGTACGTACTCGCCCTCGAATGCCCCACCTACCACGACCCAGCTGACGCCCTTCATCCGCAGGAGAAAATCTGCCATCTCCGCAACGGTCTCGGGGTTTTCTATCTCACCCAGCAGGGCCAGGACGAGAGGTCCGTGCTGGCGGGCCAGCGAGAGCGCGTTGGAGAGCTCGACGTAGTAGCTGCGTGGCAGGGGTGGGTGGTGAATCTCAGCAATGGCGGTGCGGTCCGCGTAACGGAAGGTCTCGTAGTAGGCCTCCTCGTCCAAATCTGAATTGGTCCGCGAGAGGTCAGCGGTGTCGTAGCGCACTCCGCAGAAGAGTGCGGATGCCGTACGAGAGTCGAGAGGCACCTCCGCATCGCGCAGGTACTCGTAGATCATGGAGGCGGTCGCACCCAGGTTGAGACGCACGTCCCGGTGCGCCACACCAATCGGCTCGCAACCCTCCACCACTGGTGGCACGTGGTGGTCGAAGACGGCCAAGACCGGCAAACCCTCCGGCAATACCGTGTGACCGAATTCCGGTTGAGTATCCACCAGAGCCACACCCGCAAATTTCCGGGTGTCGATTCCCTCGTAGTCTTCCAGATCCAATTCCAGGGCACGCACGAGGGCCAGGTTCTCTGCGCGGCGAATGCGGCCAAGGGTGGCCACCGTGGCCTGCAGGCCAAAGCCCTCCTGGATCAGATGCCGCAGGCCCTCGCAGGCGCCCAACGCATCCGGGTCCGGACCCCGGTGGGTGAGGATCAGGATGCGCTCCGCTGAGCGGGCGCGCCCTTGTGCGACGGCTCCCTCAAGCACACCACGCAGGTGCTGCACGGGCAGCAAGCCGCCGGCCGGGACGGGGCCAGGGCGGCCGGAGCCTTGGAAGAGCGATCGGGCGGGCTGTTGCATGCTGAGGTTTGTGGTTGCCCCCCACTATCGGACAGGTGAGGGGATGGGTGGCAGATTCCCTCTGTTTCCCTGGCTCTCCCAGGACCAACCAGAATCCACGCTCCTATTATTCGGCTCTACGATGGAATTCGTGGAGCATTTCTGCCCCAAGGAATCAGAAGCCGCGATCCAACAGGTACTGGACAGCAAGAAGCACTTCCGCCCGACCGTGGCGGGGATGGACCTCCACGACCCGGGCCGCCTCGCGGGGCACGTATTCGGAAACGAGCTGGAAATCAACCTCACCCTGCCCGGGGGGCAGCTCAGATTGGTCCTTGGTGGCATCCTGAAGGTGGCAGCCCATCATGCGATTCGAGAAGGCATCGAGCCAGACGCCCTGGTCGGGCAGACCCATGTTGCTGCGCTGGTGGATCCGACCCGTATCGTGCCAATAGCCGACCTGCTGACCGGCGAGGTCCTCGAGGGTCCACTGGACTGCCTCGAAGTTCAGGAGATCGTTGAGTTGCTGGCCGGGCTCGATGGCCAGTTGGGTATCTGGGAACTCGCGCCGCAAGGTGAAAATCGAGCGACAGAAGTGCTCCAGTTGCTTCTGTCCCTTGAGTTGCACCCGGTGCACGAACTCACGGATCTGCTCCTGTACACCCTCTCGCTCGTCGTCGCTTGCCTCTGCCAACTGCTCCTCGAATTGGGCAGCCTCGGCACAGATCTTGGAGTCCTCCACCGCACACCCGCGTACGATGACCGTGGGGGCGTCCATCTGCTGGGCGAGGCGGATGTGGCGGCGACTCGAGTTCAATGCCTGCTCACGTGCATCACTGCTCGTGCTCCCGAGCATGCTCCCGGACATGTTCTCCGAGCGGGGCTTGAGCGATCCAACGACCACCGATGCCACTGCAATGCCCGTTTCGCGCGCACTGTCCTCCCAACCCAGCAGGTTGACCGGCTGGTCGGAGAGCCCCAGTTCGAGACAACGGAAGCCCATGGCAACCGCACTGAAGGCCTGATCCTCGATGTTGCACAGGCGAGGGCCATAGCAGGACGTCGAGAGGACGAGTTCGTTGGGAATTCCGGGCTTGGTCAAAACAGATTCAAATGGGTTGAGGGCCGTATCGCAGCCGGGGCACTCCCTCGCGGGTGGTGACCGGGGCCTCTAGGCAGTACGACTCACGGAACTCTATCCCGGCCCAATGACCCCGGAGGGGGAATCCCATTCCGGGTCACAGGTGCCGTGCCAGGTTCAGTTGAGAGGTCCTGCCCGAGCCGCGGAGACAGGGAGGACTCTTCCGTCTGCGAACGGAGGCCTCCCCCACGAGCCGAGAGGGGTGCATCGGTTGCCGCCGATGCTGAGGGGGTCTAGAAGGGTGATTCGGGGCCCAAGACCTGTCAATGCGAGGTGCTACAGAACCGCCCTTCCTTGCTACCCTGACCCCATCATGAGCCTTCTGCGTGCCCTCCCCCTGGCTTTTCTTGGCCTCCTCAGCCCTCTGACCTCCGCAACCTCGCCCTCCCGGGCCCAGGATTCAGCAACCCTGGACCGTGGTCTGAGAGCCATTCAGGTGGAGTCCATCAAGGCCGACCTGGACTACCTGGCCAGCCCCGAACGCGGGGGCCGTGCCACGCCGAGCCCGGGTCTGGAGGAGGCCTTGGCGCACATTGTCCAGCGCCTGGAGGCTTCGGGTTGGACGCCGGGTGGATCTGATGGTTGGCGCTCACCCTTCCCCCTCTTCAAGCTCGGTGTGGATGTCGAGCACAGCGGAGCGCGGGTCACCGCTGGCGACAAGACTCTGGAGTTTGCGTTTGGTGAGCAGGTCCTCCCCGAGCGTATGGGCCAGCTGCGCGCATGGGACCTGAAAGGTCCCCTGGTCTCCGTAGGTGCTGGCGAAGAAGCAGACATCGCCAAGGCTGAATTGAATGGAGCCTGGGCATTGATCCAAGAAGGTGCGGCCTCGGTTCGGGGCGCGGTGCTGCGTGCCCGCGAAGCGGGAGCCATCGGCATGCTCGTGACTCCGGGGCCCGACTGTCGTTGGCGCGAGTATGATGAGCGCTTCGCGTCCGTTGCGAGCGCCATGGTTCGTGGGCTCGTCACGCAAACCCCTGCTCGTGGTGGACGGCAGAATGACCCGGCGGTGGTCATGATCACGGAGAAGGCCACCGCACGGTTACTATCCCTGGCAACCGTTGATTGGTCCGGGAGAGCCGAAGGAGCCCTTCCTCCAAGCGGTGTGCCGTTGGGAGTTCAGTTTCACGACAAGCGCGCCCTCGTAGAGCCTGAAACGAAGACCGCCAACGTGATCGCCTGGATGCCGGGTAGTGACCCGGAACTGGGACGCGAGGTCATCCTTCTCACGGCACACGTGGACCACCTGGGCGAGATCCGCGAGGAGGTCCACGCCGGCGCCAACGACAACGCATCGGGAGTGGCCGCGCTCCTCTCCCTAGCCGATGCCCTGGCCGCGCGCGGTCCCGGCCGCCGTGGCCTGGCCCTCCTGTTCCTGGTGGGAATGGAGAAGGGCTCCTGGGGTGCCAAGGCCTTCCTGGCGGACCCCGCCCTGCCCAAGGACGCCCAGGGCGTGGCCCTCATCAACCTGGATCGCGTCGGGCGCCTGGAGAACGACCTGCTCTACGCCACCCCCAGTCCTACCCACCCCAACTACAGCCCCCTGGCCGCAGCTATTGCCGCCCCAGCCGCCGAGGAGGCCCTGCTGCTCGCCTCCATGGATGACCAGTGGTCGCGCCTGGATACGCGGGTCTTCGCCACGGCGGGCCTGCCCGTTCTCAGCCTGAGCTCGGGTGCCGACGAGGACACTCATCTGGCCAGCGACACACGGGACAAGGTCCACGCCGACTCGGTCAAGAAGGTGGCTCGTACGACCCTGCGTCTCCTTGAGCGTTTGGATGGGGAGTTGCTGGGCTTGCCCCGCGGCCCCTCGGTGGCGAACGGTGACGGACCGGGTCCACCCGATTCGGACGAGGCCATGCTGTTCGGCATGGACCTCATCGCCGCAGCAGACGGCGGAGAGTTGTCGTTCTTTCTCGACGCCCTAGACCGCCAGGCGCTGGTGCAGCGTGCGCTGAGCCAGTCCGAGGTACCGGCCTCCCGCGCTGAGCGAGCCTGGCTGGAACAGGCGGCGGAAGTGGAGCATCTCTGGCGCCGGGTCGTCGAGCTATGCACCGACGATGGCCAGTACAGCCTGCTGCGCGTCAGTCACCTGCCGGCTACGGACGAGCAACCCGAGCGTTGCGAGTTGGTCATGCGCCTGGCGCGGGAGACCGACTTCGACTACCACCGGCTGCTCCTGGACCGGGACAGCACCCAGGCCGTCCGGGTCATCGATGTGCACGCCCTCTCCCTGGACGAGTGGGCCAGTGACACCTTGGCTCGGCACCACACGCTGCTGTCCAGTCACCCTGACTCTCTCGCGGATCTGCGCGCGGGTCGCTCGCCCCGCTGCCTGTCCCCCTTGGGTGGCCTGCACGTGCACTACGACGACCCCGACCTGATCCGAGGGATGGGCCTGCTTGATGCACTGCCCGAGAGCCTCTCCATGGAGCGCGACTATCTTCGCATGGCCATGCTCTACACCTGGGGCCAGCGGCGCACGGAGTGGGCCATCGCCCGTGGCCGCTTTGAAGCGACCTTCCCCGAGGCCCGGGGAGCCGTTGTGTGGGCCGTGTGCGATACCCACGGCTGGGATCCCGAACCCGCCGAACTGGCCGAGTCGCTCGATGCTCTGGTGGCCATGACGGGGGACGCCACCTACCCCACCTTCCTGCGGGGCATGCACTCGACGTTTGCCGAACAGCCCGCCCTGGCACGCCCCTTCTTTGTGCAGGCCATAGCTCTGGAGCCCGAGTTCCAGGAGAGCTGGTGGGGTCTCTTGAACACCTTGAAAGCCCTGAAGGACTGGCCAGCCCTTGCGCAGCACCTGGATGCTTTCGGGGGCTACTTCGGGTTCGAGTTCACTCCCGAGGAGACGCTGAAGGACACGAGCATGGTCGAGTTCGTCAAGTCGGCGGCCTTCGCCGAGTGGCAGACACGCTATCGGGCAAGGCACAAGGGCGACAAGTAAGCCGATGCTGGACTCAGCAATAAGGCGGGTCCGCCTGACCGCCCCTCGACTGGCAATACCCGCCGTCCTGCTCATGGGCCTTGCCCATGGCATGGGCTTGATGGCGACTGATGTGACGGTTCGGCCGCGGCTCTCCTTGAGCGCGGACGCTCCTGATGGGATGTGCGAGCTGGGACAGACCGTCACCTTCACGGCACAGGTGGTGAACACCTCCGGTGATGCGCTGCATGGCAAGCTCCGCTGGGAGCTTGAGACGCTGGCCTTCGACGCGCCGGTTGTCGAGCCGGTCCCGATCGAGGTCGAAGGGCGCGGGACGGCGAGCTACGACTACAAGCTCGAGATGAAGGTCCCCGGTTTCGTTCGCGTCTCTTGCTTCGTGAGCGAGGATGGAGAGGAGCGGGAGGTGAAGCGTCAGCGCAGGATCGGTTGCGAGCCGACAGCCATCCGATCAGCACTCACCCGCGAACCCGACTTCGGAGAGTTCTGGGAGGAGTCACTCAAAGAGCTCGGCAAGGTGCAGCCTGAGTACGAGTTGAAGGAGATCCAGAGAGAGCGGGGAGCCGGTGCACGGCGCTATGAGCTCATCATGCGCAGCCATGGCGGAGTGCGTGTGCGTGGATGGCTGGACGTTCCCCCGTCCGAGGGGCCCCATGCCGCACTCCTGAGGGTGCCCGGCTACAGTCAGAACATGCGGCCGGTGAACAACACCCGCGGCATGATCGTGCTCTCCTTGAACGTCCGAGGTCACGGCAACAGCGTCGATGACGTGCCGGGCCAGCCCGCCGATTTCTGGATCCGCGGCCTGGATCTCAAGGAGACCTACTACTACCGGGGAGCCTACCTGGACTGCGTGCGAGCCGTGGACTATCTGACCTCGCGGGAAGACGTCGATCCGGACCGGATCGCGATCTGGGGTGGAAGTCAGGGAGGAGGCCTGGCCTTCGCGACCGCCGCGCTGGATCCGCGCATTGACCTGTGCATCGCCGACATCCCCTGGCTCTGCGACTGGATCGGCTACTCCAGGTTGGTGCCCAAGGACGACGCCATGACCAACTGGCTCGCCGCGAAGGAGATCCGCACCGAGTCCTCGGTCCTGCAAACGCTGAGCTACTTCGACACGATGAACCTGGCGGACCGCATTCGGTGCACAACGATCATGGCGGTGGGATTGCAGGACTCGATCTGTCCGCCCTCCACCAGTTTCGCCACCTTCAATCGGATCACCGCGCCCCACGACTACCGCATCTATGAAGACAGCGGCCACGGGCTCGGCGGCGACCATTACATGTGGGTGGTCGGCGAAGTCCAAGAGATCTTCGGTTCGGGAAAGCACTAGATCGCCAAACCCATCGGATTAGAAATCCGATGCACTCTCCAACCTGAGCTGGCGCAAGCCCCCAAGAATCAAGAACTTACGAGAGCCTGGTTGGGAACAGGTTCCGAGATTTGCCTCGGGTTTGCCTCAGAGTCCGATCAGGTAGCAACTGACAAGGAACGGTTGAGAGCTGGTGCCCTCATGTGAGGGATTATTTTAATTGATGGAGGTGCCTGGACCAAGGACTGCTTGGAGTCCCTTAGATGTTTGGGTTCTTCGGCC
>PVBE010274713.1_pt1 | contig 48125 bp, 34 predicted proteins | sample 1631181 | NCBI WGS metagenome assembly PVBE01 (sample SAMN08397723, study PRJNA350692) | Marine metagenome, whole genome shotgun sequencing project. | isolation source: water | place: Pacific Ocean | collected 2012-04
CCAGCGGTCAGATCATCGCGGGCAGCACCTGGAACGTCCAGTTCTGGTACCGCGATCCCAGCGGCGGGCCGGTGGGCTTCAACTTCTCCAACGCCCTGCGCATCAGCTTCTGCGAGTGACCAGAACGCGAGGGCGGCGGGGGCATCCCGTCGCCCCGCTCCGAACACCCCGGCGCGTCTCTATTGGGCGGCTAGGAGAAGAGAGCCCGACCGGGTGAACGGCTGCCTCTCACTAGCTCCCACCTGGCTCTGAAGGAGTCCCATCAACGCGAAGTTCTCCGCTGAAGTTGGAGGTTGGTAGGCTTTGGCTCCGCCACCACATTCACCGGGAGGACAAGAATGAAAACTTACATTTACATAAAGGCTTGTCTGATCGCGATGGGCATGGCCGCAGTATTTTTCTTCGTCGACGAGGTCTACTCCGCGTGGTCTGGAGACCCTGCATCGCTTTCGAAGGCTGCCGTCATTTTAATGATCGTGTTCTTTGCATTTCAGATCGCGAACAAGTCAGACGATCAACCGCCTGAAGAAGACCCATCGGATTAGGAATCCGATGCTCGTTGCATTGGGGCCGGTGATTGGCGCAGCAGCCAGGGGCAAGACCCTGCGGTGAGTTCGTCGCTCAGTCAGCGAGAGGCACCAGTTCGATCTTTCTGAACTCACACGAAGCGCCCTCGGCCTGGATCGCGATCTGCCCGCCAGAGGCCGTGCAGTCATGACCCACATTCACGAGGTCGCCATTGACCCAGACCGCAATCCTGTCCACGTGACACTCGATGACCATCTGATTCCACTCGCCGGGCTCGTTCTCCGAGCCGTCCGTCAAGTTACGAATCCGCCGGTTCTTGCCCTCGGTGGCACCCCACTTCTCCTCGGGACCTCGACGCGCGACCATGTCGTCGACAGCGATGTCCTCACCGATACACCAGAAGTCGCCGGCGTTGCCGACGTGCATCTGACACTCGATGGACTGGGGGAACATCTTGTAGAGCATGCGCGGCCTGGACGCGTGGACGAGGACTCCGCAGTTGCCCGGCTCCCCGGACCAGCGGTACTCAACGGTCAGGCGGTAGTCGCTGTAGGACTCATCCGTGATGAGGTGTCCGTTGGGGCTGCCATTCGAGACGAGCAGGCCATCGCGCGCCTCGAACGAGGGTGCAACCTCCTTGCCGCCGTCCGCAGCGGGCACGTCGGCGTGCCAGCCGGAGAGGTCCGTGCCGTTGAAGAGGGAGACGGGCTTCGGCTCCGCAGTCGGGGCGGTAGCGCAACAGGCGGCGAGGAGCGAGAGTAGGACCGCAGTGGAGAGTGCTTTCATGTGGAGTATTCTAGGCGCAGGTGCCGCTCACATGGACGCTCTTGGCCCACTGTCCGCGCCTGCATGAGAGTGCGTAGATGGAGGTGAGAGACAGCCATTCCTGTCTCCTCGGTTGCGGGACGACCATGCTCCTCTCCCATTCATCGTGAAGGTATTGTGCTTGGGCTCAACGCTCGTCTGGGGTCTGACCATTGTTGACCGAGCCGCAGGAGCGCGGTCCACTCTGGGAGGCCCGGATCCTCCCCGTCCTCGCACCATGCACAGACACGCTCTCTTTGCCCTCGCTCTGCTCCCACTCATCAGTGCCCAGGATCTCGCGCCCGATACGGGCTACGCGAATCGACTCGATGTCTTCGGCATCCGGATCGAGGGCACGGAGCAGGTCGACACCGACTGGATCTACCTGACGGCCCTGGTCTTCGAGCGCATGACGCGCGCCACCGAACCCCACGACCTGCGCGCGACGTTGAGCGCCAACGGCTTCCGGATCTTGCTCGCAGGTGAGGACGAGCCACTCGGCGAGCTGCCCGAGTACGCCGACCAGGACATCCCCGAAGGCGTCGGCGGCCTGGGCGGGAACCCCGGCGAACCCACCATCGCCGTGCAGGTGGGCCATCCACACACCCTGATCCATGAGCTGGCCCACGGGATCTACCACACGGTCATCCAGTTCGCGGAGCTGGACGGCTCCAGCGACCCGCGAGTCGTCGAGGCCCCGCCCGCGGAGGGCTCCTTCACCGCGCGGTTGCAGGCGGCCTACGAGACGGCTCTCGCGGCAGGGATCTGGGCCGGCGTGTACCACGAGGCCCACGCCGATGAGTACTGGGCCGAAGGGGTGGCCCTCTGGTTCCGTTGCCCGGAGAGGAACTTCGCGCGCGAGCTGCAAGCCGAGCTGCGACCCGGGCAGACCGAGCTGCTCGAGCGAGACCCGCGCGCCTTCCTGCGCGAACGCGACCCGGCCCTGGCCGGACTGGTGGACGAGGTCTTCACCGCCGAGGACTGGTGGCCCCTGAAGACGGGCGTGCACGGACGCGATGGCGTGGACTTTCCGGTGGGGGACGAGCACGAGCAGGAGGGGGAAGGAGAGAAGGGGAGACCGGAGCGCAGCGACGCGCGGCCCCTGCCCGCTCCCACGCGCTTTGCCCTCGCGCCCCTGCCGAGCGAGGGCCCGCTCTCGGCCTTCGCGCCCGTCTTCTCGCACACGATCGACGTCTTCGGCGTCACGATCGTCGCGACCGGTGAGGTCGAGGAGGGCAAGGTGCTGCACGCAGCCCGCATCCTCGCGGAGTGGATGGACAACGACGAGGACGGCGTGGTCGATGACCCGCGCGTGGCGGCGGAGCTCGTCGGGGGAGGCGCGTTCCTCGTGATGTTCGACACCGAACGTGACGCGCGGCGCGGCCTGCGGGGCGCCCAGCGCAGGATCGAGCGCAACGGCTTTCACATCGGCCAGGACCTGTACGGAGAGGAGACCCTGCCCGACGGCCCGCCCCACGCGCGGCGCGCCGGACGCTTCGACGCAAGCCTGGAAGAGGTCTGGCACCTGGTCAGCAACGGCTGGACAGCCGCCTACCCCGAGGCCTTCGACTACGCCCCCGGCTCGCGCCTGACCGACGCCATGGACCTGGCGCGCGGCGGACGCTTCCGCTCCATCCCGCGCGAGGTGCCCGAGGGAGCCTGGTACCACTACGACGACCGCACCTGCGACTACGAGTGCATGGCCGCCGAGTACTTCTACTGGACCCTGACCTCCTGGCTCGGCGGGCAGTCCTATCCCGGACGGGCAGAGGAGATCGCGAACGAGTGGGAGTGTCCCACCCCCGAGCTCCTCGAACGGCGTGACCCGTCCGTCCACCGACTCCTCACCGACCCGGCCTTCGCTCTCCCGCGCGTTCTGCCGGACGGGATCTACCGGGGCATGGGGCCGCGCTGAGCGCCGCCGCCCATGAGGGGCCAGGTCATGATCAGGAGCCGCGCCTCCAGCCGTTGCCGTGAGGGGGCGCCGGTGACATCAGCCCCCCGGAAGCCTTACTCGACGGCTTGAATCCCAGTAGGGTGCCGAGCCATGAATGCGACCAGAATCCTCGAGCGGCCCATCACCTGGAGCTCGCGCGCTGCCGGCCTGCTCGTCGCCTGTCTACCTTCCCACGCGCAGGAGGGGGGAGTGCCCGGCGACGGTGCCGCGCCCGCCGACCAGGCGCCGCGCTCACGCTCCGCGACCGAAGAGCAGGCCGGCTTCACCCTCGCCGAGGGCTTCACGGCAGAGCTGGTGGCCTCGGAGCCCGTCATGGACAAGATCGTCGACATCGCCTTCGACGATCACGGGCGGATGTGGGCCGTGACTGCCAGGGAATACCCGCTCGACGGCAATGAGACCCCTGGCGCCGCCGCCGTTTACGAGCGCGGAGGGCGGGACAAGGTGCTCGTCTTCGACAGCCCCTGGGCGCCTGGCCTCCAGACACCGCGGGTCTTCGCCGACGGCTTCGTGATCCCCCTCGCGATCCTGCCCGAAGGCGACAGCGTGCTCATCGGGCAGGGGCCGGACATCCTGCGCCTGTTCGACGACGACGGCGACGGCCGCGCCGACCGGCGCGAGGTGGTCCTGACCGGCTTCGGCATCCAGGACTCGCACCTCTTGCCGCACCGCTTCGTGCGCGCCAGCGGAGGCTGGATCTACGTCGCCCAGGGCGCTTTCAATTCTTCACGCGTGCGCACGCGCTCGGGAACCGTCGTCCCCTTCGACAAGTGCAAGATCGGCCGCTTCCAGCGCGACGGCAGCCGCTTCGAGGTCGTCGGCGTCGGCCTGAACAACATCTGGGGCTTCGTCGTCGACCGCCAGGGCGACAAGTGGATCCAGGAAGCCAACGACCTCGGCTACCCGCTCGTCCCCTTCGAACACGGCGCGAGCTACCCGGGTATCGGCAACCATCGCGCGCGGCCTCATTCTCCATGGCGACCGGCTCTGGCTTCCTTCCGCATGGGCGGCACGGGCCTCGCCGGTCTCGCGCTCTCGCAAGATCGCGACGGATTCCCGCCCCCCTTGGACGAGACCTTCTTCCTCGCCAACCCGATCCTCTCCAGCATCCAGTCCCTCCGCGCGACGCGCTCGACGGAGAACCACGGCGAGGTCAGCCTGCAACGGGTCGAGGACCTGCTCACCTCAGAGGACAAGTACTTCCGCCCGGTGGCCATCCACTTCGGGCCCGACGGCTGCCTCTACGTCGTGGACTGGTACAACCCGATCATCTCCCACAACGAGGTGCCGCGCGACCACCCAGATCGGGACAAGGTGCGCAGCCGCATCTGGCGCATCCGCCACGCGAGCCAGGAGCGAGCGACGCCGACGGACGTGGGCGCACTGGCGGAAGGGGAGCTCGTCGACCTGCTGAGCTCGCCCTCGACCTGGACCGCGCGCGCGGCCTGGCATCAGATCGCCGATCGGCAAGCCGTGGGCCTGGCCGGGGCCCTCGGAGGCCTGGCGGCGGACGCGGGGGCGCGTGTGGACGCGCGCGTCCTGGCCCTCTGGGCCCTCGAGGACATCGAGCGTCTGGAGGGGACCTTGCTGGAGCAGCTGGCGCGCTCGGCCGAGCCGGCCCTGCGGCGCGAGGCGGCGCGACTCGTCGCTCCTCTCGCCGCGCACCTGGGCGAGGACTCGGCGCGCGTGGCGCAGCGCCTGGCGTGGAGCGCAGGAGAGGCGGACCCGCGCGTGCGCTTCGCCGCCATCGAGGCCCTCGGCGCCTGTTCGGCCCTGGGGACGGAGGCCGCCGCCTTGTTGCTCGGCTTGGCTCGCGACGCCGACGACCCGCGACCCGGCCCGGCCCTGGCCGATGACGTCGCCTTCGAGCGCAGCCTGATCCGCGTGGCACTGGAGGGCGACGCGGGCGCCGTGGTGGAGCTGCTCGAGGGCGCAGCTCTGTCCGAGCGCGCGCGCGACCTGGCGCTCGTGTGCCTGGAGGGACGCGACGGAGCGCGCTTCGTCGCGCGTGACCTCCTCCGCTCCCAGCGCGCTCCGAGCGCGGAGGAGTTCGCCATGCTGGCCCCCCACGGCGACGACGCGTCCGTGCTGGCGGCCATCGAAGCGTGGCTCTCCGTTTCCGTTGGCCGCGATCGGGCCCTGTCGATCGTGCTCGACGGCGCCGAGCGGCGAGACCTCGCGCACCTCGGGCCGATCGTCGTCGAGTCCCTGCGCGCCCTGCAGTCGCAAGCGCCCGGCCCCGAGAGCGAGCGGCTGCTCCTGCGCGGCGCGCGCGTCCTGCGCCTGACCGCCCTGGAAGAGGACGTGCTCGCGATTCTGGACGGTGGGGGCCAGGGGGTGCTTCCTTGCCTCGAGGCCCTGGTCGAGCTCGGCTGCACGGACGCGGGACTGTTCTTCGACCTCGCCGTCTCGAGCGTCCCCGGGGGACGGGCGCGCCGCCTTGCCGCGACGGCCCTGGCCGAGGTCGCGGGCGACGAGGACTACGGGCTCGTGCTCGAGCTCTGGCCGCTGCTGGAGCGACGGACGCGGCGGGCGACCCTGGCCGCTCTGCTCACGCGCCGCGAGGGCGCGCTGCGGATCGTGCGCTCGTTGAAGGAAGGAGACCTGCCGATCGAGATCGTCGACGGGCCAACCCTGGAGCAGCTCGTCGCTCACCTGGGCGACGAGCCTGACCTGACCGCCGTCCGGGAGCGCGTGACGGCGGGACAGACTCCGATCCTGCGCATGAATGGCGGCGGGACGGACTTCGCCGACAGCGACCTCGCGATCGCTGGACCATTCACGGTCGAGGCCTGGGTGCGCTTCGAGGAGCCGCTCACCAATGCCGACGGCGTGCTGTGCGGGACGGGGACCTTCGACCTCAACTTCCACGCCGCGCGTCCGCGCCTGTGGTGCGGCCCCGGTCTCGGGGACGTGATCATCGCCGGCCGACCCGTCCGTCCGGACACCTGGACCCACGTCGCGTTGACGCGCGACGCGGCCGGCGTGCTCTGCCTGTACCTGGACGGAGAGCTGGACCAGACCTCGACGGCATCGACTCCGGAGCGCTTCGAGGGCCTCGACGTCGGCCGTACGACGCCCGGCGCTGGCACTGCCGGGGCCCTGGCAGAATTTCGCCTCTGGGACCGCGCTCGGACGGCGGCCGAGATCGGCGCGAGCTTCCGCCTGCGCCTGCGAGCCGACACGCAGCGAGTCGAGGGTCCGAGCCTGATCCTGCCCGGCGCAGAGGTGGCCCTCTCCGGGAGCGCCCGCATCGAAGGCTCGTCGGACGGTCCACCGGCCCAGACGCGCGAGGCTGCCCGAGCCGAGGCCGAGCGCCTCGGGCGCTTCCGCACCCTGGCCGCGGCCGAGGGTGATGAGACGCGCGGCGAGGCTCTCTTCGCCCAACTCTGCAGCGCCTGCCACCTGGTCGGTGGCGTCGGGACATCCATCGGGCCGGTGCTCGACGGCGTCGCGGCCAAGGGGCGCGAGGGACTGTTGCGCTCGATCCTCACCCCTAGCGCGGGCGTGGAGGGCGGCTACCGGACCCTCGTCGTGCGGATGGCGGACGGTCGGCTGTTGACGGGGTTCCTGGCCGAGGAGGAGACGGACGCGCTCCTCCTGCGCCGCCAGGACCGGCCCGACCTGCGGGTCCGCCGCTCGGAGATCGAGAGCCTGCGCTACGACTCCCTCTCTCTGATGCCGGAGGGCCTGCTGGACGAGCTGGAGCCGCAGCAGGTGTCCGACCTGTTCCGCTACCTCGGCACCTTGCGGTAGCGCGCGAGGTACGCCATCCCGTCGGCCGCGAGGAACAGCAGGGGGAGGGTCCTGAAGCGCTGCCTCGCTCGCACCCTCTCGGTCACTCCTCGGGCGTCTCGGCGGTCGGGGGCTCGCCCTCGTCCTGGCCTTCGCCCTCCGGACGGATCTCCTCATCGCGCGCGCGAGCGGAGCTGATCAGTTCGTCGAGGTGCGCGGCGCGCGCGATGGAGTCGTCGTAGACGAAGCGCAGGTGCGGGATCGTGCGCGTCTCGAGGACCCGCCCGAGCTGGCGCTGGACGAAGCCGGCGGCGCTGGTGAGCATGCCGTCCACCCGATTGCGCTCGGCCTCGGTGCCGAGGGTGGACCAGAACACGCGCGCGTGGCCGAGGTCGCTGGAGAGCTCGACGCGCGTGACCGTGACGAAGGCCGAGCGCGGGTCCTTGATCTCGAACTGCAGGCAGTGGGCGACGCGGGTCTGGATACGGGCTTCGAGCCGCGCGATCGTGCGGGGATTGGCCATGGGGCCAGGCAGGACCGTCAGCCTGGGGTCGTGCCGGAGAGGGTGCGCTTGATCTCGATCTCCTTGAAGGCCTCGATCACGTCACCCTCGTGGATGTCGTTGTAGCCCTTCAGCAGGAAGCCGCACTCGAAGCCCTCTCGGACCTCCTTGGCGTCGTCCTTCTCGCGCCTGATCGATGCCAGTCGGCCGGTGTGGACCACGGTGCCGTCGCGCACGAGGCGAACGCGGTGGGTACGCGCGATCTTGCCGTCGAGGACGATCGAGCCCGCGATGTTGCCGAACTTCGAGGAGCGGAACACGCGCCGAATCTCCGCGTGGCCGGTGACCTCCTCGCGGATCTCGGGGGCCAGGCTGCCCTCCATGAGGTCCCGGACGTGATCGAGGACGTCGTAGAGCACGCTGTAGTGGCGGATCTCGATGTTCTCCCGGTCGGCAGTCTTGCGCGCCTCGGCGTTCACGCCGACGCGGAACGCTACCACGAGACCGTTGGAGGTCGAGGCCAGCAGGATGTCGTTCTCGTTGACGGCGCCGACGCCGACCTGAAGGACTCGCGCCTCGACTTCCTCGTGGACCAGGTCATTCACCGACTGCCGCAAGACCTCGGCCGAGCCCTGGACGTCCGCGCGGATGATCAGGTTGATGCAGTCGCGCTTCTTGCCGGAGGTCACCTGCTGCAGGAGGTCCTCGGTGTCGGTCCGGCGGCGCTCAGCCATGGTCGCGGCGCGGTTCTTGCGCGAACGCTCCTCGGCGACCTCCTTGGCTTCTTCCAGCTTGGCCACCACATGGAATGGCTCGCCGATTCCCGGCAGAGCGGAGAGGCCAGAGCACTCGACCGGCGTCGAGGGGCCGGCCTCGTCGATCAGCTGGCCGCGGTCGTCGTGCATCGAGCGCACCTTGCCGTAGCCCTCGCCGGCCAGGATGACGTCGCCGCGCGAGAGAGTCCCGTCCTGCACCAGCAGATGCGCGACGATGCCCCTGCCCTGCTGGATCTCGGCCTCGAGCACGACACCGATGGCGGGGCTCTCCGGGTGGCACTGGAGCTCGAGGATCTCCGACTCGAGCACGACGCGCTCGAGCAGTTCCTGGATGCCCTGGCCGGTGATCCCGCTGACCTCGATCACGCCGGTCTCGCCGCCGTAGGCTTCCGCGTGGAGCTCCAGGCCCGAGAGCTGTTGGAGGGCGCGCGGGGTGTTGGCCTCGGTGCGATCGACCTTGGTGAGGGCGACGACGATCGGTGTGGAGGCCGCGCGTGCGTGGGCCACCGCCTCCTCGGTCTGCGGCTGCACGCCGGCGTCCGAGGCGACCACCAGGACCACCACGTCGACCGCCCGCGCGCCGCGCGCCCGCATGCCCGTGAAGGCGGCGTGACCGGGCGTGTCGATGACCGTCAGACGGTGTCCGGCGTCGGTCGTGACCTGATACGCTCCGATGTGCTGGGTGATGCCGCCGTCCTCGCCCTCGGCCACCTGGGACTTGCGGATGGCGTCGATCAAGGTGGTCTTGCCGTGGTCCACGTGCCCCAGGAACGCCAGGGTCGGGTTGCGCTCGGCCAGGTGCTCGTCATCGACCTGGGAGCGCTTCTGCTTCAGGCCTTCGATCAGGGTTTCCTCGGCCTCGATCTCGTGGATGATGTTGAGTTCGACATCGAGCTCTCCGGCGAGCAGCACGGCAGTGTCGTCTTCGATGACCTCGTTGTGGCTCTTGACGGAGCCGAACCCGAGCTGGCGGAAGGCGATCTGCATCAACTGGTTCGACTTCACCGCCAGAGCCTCGGCGAGCTTCTTGATCGTGATGGGCGTCTCGATCTTGACCGTGTTCCCGCTGGAGGGCGAGCCTGCCGGGCCGTCGCGTCGGGTCCTGGGTCGGCGGTCGTGCGCGCCCGGACCGCCCCGGCCGCGCCGCAGGTAGCGGCCCGCCTCGCGCTCGCGCAACTGGGCCGCGGAGAGGCTGTCGCGGGAACCCCGATCGCCGCGCATCATCGCCCGCCGCGGGTCGTGCTGCAGGGTCGGCTGCACGTTGGGCATCAAGTCGTCGGAGGAGTTGAGGCGGCGAGAAACGCTGCGCCGCGGCTCGGTGGTCTTGACCTTCGAGAGATCGATGAAGCCGACGACCTTGCCCTGGGGGCCCGAAGAGTCCTTGGTCGTTGCGCTGGCTGGCGGTGCGGCTTTCGCCGGGGCGGGCTCCTGGGCCGGCTCGGCCGGCTGCGCGCCTTCGGCGTCCCCGGCCGTCTCGACGGGAGCGGGGTCCGCGTCGCCAGCCTCCACGAACTCGACGGTATCGCCCGCGTCAGCGGCGGTGTCAGCGGCGTCAGCGGCGGTGTCAGCGGCGTCAGCGGTATCAGCGGTGTCAGCGGCGGCTCCCTCGAACTCGGCAGCCTCCGCCTCCTCCGGCGCGGCCTCCTCGTCGGGCGCCAGCGGGGGTTGGGTTGGCTCCGGGATGGCGGCCTCGACCGGCTCGCCGGGGGGCTCCGCCGCCGGCGCCTTGCGCTTCTTCTTCTTGCGCAGGATCAGACCTCCGCCGAGGGATTCGACGGACTCGTCCTCGCCGGCGGAGACGGGGACGATGCCGTGGGCCTCGAGGACGCCCTGGATCTGCAGCAACTCGACGTCGTCGATCGCCGTCATGTGGCTCTTGACCTGGCTGAAACCTCGGTCCCGCAACTTGGCGGCGAGGTCCTTGCCGGTCAGCCCGTACTCCTTGGCGAGCTCGTGTATGCGCTTCTTAGCCACGGTGGTGGATGGATCGGTCGAGGGTTCTGCGGGGAGGAGCGGTCACGCGACCGCCCGGATTGGTGTCAGGGTTCCACGTGAGCCTCCGGAGGGCTCACCGGCTCATCCGCAGGCGACGCCTCGGAGGGGGCTTGTTCCTGCTCGCTTCCCACCGGGGACCCTTCCCGGGCCTCCTCTAGCGGTGTTTCCCGCGTGGCTTCCGACGGAGCCTCCGACGGAGCTTCCGACGGAGCTTCCACCTCCGGGCTGGCCGGCGGCTCGGCGTCGCCCGCGGGCGACCCTGCGGCGTTTTCATCCGCCTCGAACTCGGCCCGCGTCTGCAGGTCGATGTCCCAGCCGCAGAGCTTGCTCGCGAGCCGCACGTTCTGGCCCTTCTTGCCGATCGCGAGGGACTGCTGGTCCTCGTCGACGATCACGATCGCGCGGTGGTGGTCGATGTCGGGGAAGATGTTGTCGATGTGGATCACGGCCGGTTTGAGGCCGTTCATGATCAGGGTCTCGAGGGAGTCGCTCCAGCGAATGACGTCGATCCGCTCGCCCCGCAACTCGTCGATGACGGCCTTGATGCGGGAGCCCCGCACGCCTACGCAGGCGCCGATGCAGTCGATTTTGGGGTCCTGGGAGATGACGGCCATCTTGGTGCGATAGCCGGGCTCGCGCACCACGCGCCGGATGTCGATGATCTCGTCAGCGATCTCGGGCACCTCGAGGTCGAACAGCCGACGCACGAGATCGGGGTGGGTGCGGCTTATGAGCAGCCTCACGCGCGACCCTTCCTTGCGCACCTCGACCAGCAGGGCGCGGATGCGGTCCCCGGGGGTGTAGGTCTCGCCGCGAACGCGGTCTTCCTTGCCCAGCTGGGCTTCGACGCGCCCCAGGTTGACGATGACGAAGTCGCCCTCGAAGCGCTGGACCACGCCGTTCACGAGCTGGCCGACACGCGCCTCGTATTCCTCGTAGAGGACGTCGCGCTCCTCCTCCCGCACGCGCTGCAGGAACCCCTGCTTCACGGCCTGGGCGACGATGCGGCCCAGGACGCCCAGGTCGAACTCGTACTCCTCTTCCTCGTCCTCCATCCGGACCTGACCCGTCTCGCGGTCGATGGCAACGATCAGGTCCTCACCAGCACCCAGGCGACGGCGAATCCCCGCGGCGAGGGCATCCTCCAGGCCGAGGAAGATCCTCTCCTTGGGAATGTCCTTCTCGCGGTGGATGACGTCGATCATCCGCAGCAGGTCTTCCTGGTTCATCCTAGGCGGTTCGGGCTGGTTGGAGGCACGGTCGGGCGGGGGACTTGCACGGCGCAGGCCGCTGGGCACGAGGGTCTGGAGCGGCACGCGAGGAGATCACAGCGACCCCGGGGTCGGTCGACACCGCCTCCCCGGAGGCCTCTCAGGCCCCTCTCGCACCCTGAACAAATTGTCGTCGACCTTGACTGGACACGCCGGAGGCGTCCCCCGGAACGGAACGATCCGGGTCACCCTCGCCTTGCGCAGTCTCGGTGGACCGAACAGTTTGGTATATCGGCGGGTGCGAGTCAACGGGGCGCGCAGGTTGCGGGAGGCCCGGCGCCCCGGTCCGAGGGCGTTCCGCGACCCCTCTGCCCACCCCCGACGAGGACCTTGAGTACCACCCCTGACAGACCCCCGACCCCCTACCTCAGCGGTGTGAGCGAGGCGGCTCGCACCTTCGAGGGCGAGCTTGAGCGCCTGGCGGCCTCGGACGTGACTGTCCTCCTGGAGGGCGAGAGCGGTGTCGGCAAGGGCGCCGCTGCCCGCCGCCTGCACGGAGGCGGTCGCCGGGCCGGAGGGCCTCTGGTGGAGGTCGGCCTGGCGGCCCTGGCTCCGACCATCCTGGAGGCGGAGCTCTTCGGCCACGAGGAGGGCGCCTATACCGGCGCCGGTCGGGCGCGACCCGGGCGTTTCCGCGCCGCAGGCGGGGGAACGATCGTCCTCGACGGCATCGAGACTGTGCCCGAGGAGTTGCAGGTCAAATTGCTGCGCGTGCTCCAGGAACGCGTGGTCGAGCCCCTGGGGGCCGAGGCCCCGGTGACCGTGGATGTGCGCGTTGTCGCCACCAGCGGCCGCGACCTGCGAGGGGAGGTCGAGGCCGGCCGCTTCCGCGAGGACCTTTACTATCGTCTGGCGGTAGCGGTCCTGCGTGTCCCGCCCCTGCGCGCCCGGCGCGAGGACATCCCGGCCCTGACGGAGTTTCTGGTGCGGCGCGTCGCCGAGCGCCTGCGGGTCCCCGCGCGCTCGTTCGCCCCGGCCGCCCTCGAGAGCCTGTCGGCCCATTCCTGGCCCGGCAACGTGCGCGAACTGGAGAACGCCGTCGAGCGCATCCTGGCCCTGGCGCCGGAGGGCGAGCCGTGCGCGGTCGGGGCGCGGGAGCTCGAGTTCCTCGCCGAGCCCCTGGCCGGCGAGGCCAGCCGGCTCGCGCGCCAGGCCCTCGGCTTGGGCCTCGGCGTGGACGAGCTTGGGTTGGCCTTGATCGAGGCCGCCCTGGCAGAAAACCGCGGCAACGCCAGCGCGGCCGCGCGTCAGCTGGGCCTGACCCGCCGCGCGTTCGACTACCGCCTCCGGCGCGGCGCGCGGGAGGAATCGTGATCCTCGTCGCCGGTGCGCTGGTCGCCCTGGCGGTCTGCGCGTCAGGGAGCGCCGTGGAGGACGAGCTGCTGCGCGAGCTGGGCTCCCCCGACCGCGAGCGGGCCGCGGCGGCCGCGGCGGCCCTGACGGCCCTGGGGAGCGAGGGGCACGCACGCCTCTGGAGCGGGTTCGGAGAGGTTCCCCTGCGCGGGCGCCGGGCCCGCGCGCGCTGGGTGCTCGAACGCTCCCTGCCAGCCTCAGTGGAGGCCGCCGTGGAGCACCTGGAGGACCCCGACCGCGAGGTGCGCGTGGTGCTCGTGCGCTTCCTGGGCCGGGTCGCCACGGACCTCGCGGGTACGCAGCGCCGCGCCCGGGCCCTGGCGCGCTGCGGTGTGCGCGACGGGTCGGCCGAGGTCCGCGCCGAGGTGTTGACCGCCGCGGGCGCCCTGGGAGGCGTGCACGCCGTGGAGGCGCTGGAGGCGCTGATCGATGCCTGGCCACCTCCCGAGCGGGGGCGCGCCGCGGCCCAACTGGCCCAGCTCGGCGCCGGGCGCGAGGCCGTGGCCGCCCGCGTGCGCGCGGGATTCGTCGCGCCGGGTCGGGGCGCGCGCACGCCAGACGACGTGCTCGTGCCCCTGCTCGGTGCCTACGCCCGCGGCCTGGCCGAGCGCCCCGGCGGCGGCGTCCTGGCCGCCGAGCGCGCGCCCTTGCTGCTGGGCCTCGCGCACCCCGCGCCAGAGGTGCGCGTCGCCGCCGAGCAGGCCCTGGGAGAGTTCGTCATGCGCTTGCGTGAGCTCAATTCCATCGAGCGCGCCGAGCGCCTGCTCGCTGCCCTTGCGGAGGAGGGCCTCGGCGCGCGCGAGGCCCACTACCGGCGCGCGGTCCACTCCCTGCAACACGGCCTGGCCGAGGAGGCAACCCTCGTAGCCGCTCGCGACCTGGGGCGCATCCGCCTCGCCGAGCCGATCCTGACCGGGCGCCGCTGGCACTGGCTCGCGGCCTACCTGGAGGGCGTCGCGCACCTGGCCGCGGACCGCGGCGAGGCGGCGCAGGGAGCCTTCGAGCGCGGCGCGGACCTGCTCGACGGTCTGCTCGCGGAGCGCTCGGACCTCGCCGGCGAGGCGGGCCTGCGCGTTCAGCACGAGTTGCTGCACGAGCGCGCTCTGCTCGAAGCCGTGCGCGTGCTGGCGGGCCTGGCGCGCGGTCGCGGGGCGACGGATGGGCGCCTCCTCGAACACGCGCGCGAGGCGCACCGCCTCGTGCTCGAGGCGCAGGTGCTGGCGGCCTCTTCCGCCGAGCCCGAGGTGCGCTCCCTCGATTTCCTGTTCGAGGGCAACCTGAGCCCCTACCGCCTGCTCTTCGCGCGCGCGCCGCACCCCGCCTGGCCGGCCGCGCGCTGCCTCGCCGTGCAGATCGAGTTCGGGCGCGTCCTGGCTGCCGTGGCGCCCTTCGAACTGCCTGGATTCGAGCCCCCCGCGGGGTTGGCGGCCGGGGTCTCCGATCCCCTCGCGGACCCCCAGCGTGCCGCCCTTCTGGCCGCCCTGCGCCCGGCGCGCCTGGCGCGCATCCTGGGTGAACTGCGGCGCGTGCAGTTCGAGCTGGAGGCCGGGCTGGCGGAGGGCGATGGGGCGCAGACGAGTCTGCTGGAGCGCGAGGCGCGCCTGACGCGCGCGGTCCGCGCCCAGCGCCGCATCGCCCTCGCTCCCCTGGACGAGGCCTACGCGGAGCTGCGCATGCCGTCCTGGTTCGCCCTGCGCCTGGCCGGCGACCTCAGCGAAGAGGGACGCACGCGGGAGTGCCGCGCCCTCTGCGAGGAGATCCTCAAGGCCCTTGAGCGCGACTCTCTCGACCAGCTCTACGCCTGGGGCATCGAGCTGGCCGCGGAGACGCGCATCACCCTCGGGAGCGCCTGGAGCGCGGATGACGAGGGGGTGCGGGCGGAGGAAGAGTTGCTGCGCGCGGTCGCCAACCTCGAGGGTCTCGAGCGCCTGTTGGGCGAGCAGGGCGGCCCGCAGGCCGCGGCGGTCGTGCGCGCGGCGCGCTGCGACGCCCTGGTCTCCCTGGCGGTCAACGCCAACGTCAAGCTGGTAGATCCCGAGCGCGCCCTGGGCTACTTCGAGCGCGCCTACGCCCTGCGCCAGGACGACTTCATGGACGTGTTGCTGGCCTGCTACCGGGCACGCTCGGGCCGCGACAGCGAGGCCCGCGCCGCCTTGGCCGAAGTTCCCCACGCGCCGCGCCTCTACTACAACCTGGCCTGCACCTACGCCTTGCTGGGCGAGGTCGAGCGCGCTCTGGAGTACCTCGAACGAGAGCTGCTCGAGAACCAGTCCAGCCCGGGAGCCCGGGCGCGCCAGCGCCTGTGGGCGCGCACCGATCCCGACTTGGTCTCCCTGCGCGAGGACCCGCGCTTCGCCCATCTGGTCGGCGCCGACGACCCGTCCGCGGATCGGTGAGGCGCCCCGAGCGCGCAGTTGCTACCGTACCGGGCTCGCCGCCACTCGCGCGGCGTGCGAACCATGGGCAAGGTCATCCTCACAGGCAAGGGTCGGCGCTGGGTACTGGGGGGACATCCCTGGATCTACCGCGACGACATCGCGGGCGGCGAGGGCGAGCCCGGGGAGCTGGTGCCCGTGGAGGACCCCAATCAGATCGCCATGGGCTGGGGGTTCTTCTCTTCCAGCTCGCGCATCGCCGTGCGCATGGTGACGCGCGGGTCCGTCCAGCCCGACCGCAGCTTCTGGGCGGAACGCATCGGCCGCGCCCTGCGCACGCGCGAGCGCCTCGGCTTGATGGAACCCGCGGATGCCTGCCGGCTGGTGAACGGCGACGCCGACGGCGTGCCGGGCTGGGTCGTGGATCGTTACGGCGCCACGGTCGTGATCCAGAGCACGGTCCAGGGCTCCGACCGCATGCGCGACTTTCTGGTCGAGTTGCTCGTCGAGGCCATGCCCTTCCCGCTCGACGCCATCGTCGAGCGCTCCGACAGCACGGTCCGCAAGCACGAAAACCTCGTCGAGCGCGTGCAGGTGCTGCACGGAGAGGTCAACGGTCCCGTGCCGGTCGACGAGGGCGACCTCCGCTATGAGGTCGATGTCCTGGCGGGACACAAGACTGGCCAGTACCTTGACCAGCGCGTGAACCGGCGCGAGGCAGCCACGCGCGCCCGCGGGCGGCGCGTCCTGGACGCCTTCTCCTACGACGGCCTGTTCGGTATCCGCGCCGCCCTGGCGGGAGCCGAGGCGGTCGTCTGCGTCGACCAGTCCGAAGCCGCCGGCGAGCGCTTGCGCCGCAACGCCGAGCTCAACGGCGTGGCCGAGCGCGTCGTATTCGAGCGTGCCAAGTGCATGCAGGATCTGCGCAATCGGGCCGAGGCCGGCGAGCGCTTCGGCCTGGTCGTCGCCGACCCGCCCGCCTTCGCGCGCACCAAGCGCGAGATCGAGGGAGCCGAGCGCGGCTACGTCGAGCTGAACCTGCGCGCCATGTGCCTGGTGGACGAGGGCGGGAGCCTGGTCAGCGCCTCGTGCTCCTACAACATCCGCGACGACCTCTTCCTGCGCCTGTTGGCGCGCGCCTCGCGCGACGCCGGGAGGCGGGTCTGGCTGGAGGAGGTGCGCGGGGCCTCCCCCGATCACTCCGTGCTCCTGGGCTTGCCGGAGAGCGCCTACCTCAAGTGTGCATTCCTGCGTGTGGAGTAGCCGCCCGAGGGGGCCTGTGCCAGGATGGCGGTGCGCGATGAGGATCGAGATCAACGGTGTCGAGCGGACCCTCCCCGAGGGGCTGAGCGTGCAGGAGCTGCTCGGCACCCTGGAGCTGGAGCCGGAGCAGGCCGCTGTGGAGCTGAACCGCGTGCTCGTGCCGCGCGCGAAGCGCGCCGAAGTGAACCTCAACGAGGGTGATCGGGTCGAGATCGTGACGCTGGTCGGGGGCGGCTAGGGCCGCGCCCGCGAGAACGAAGGAGAGCGAGATGGACACCGTGAACGACGATCCTCTGGCAGACGAGCCCCTGGTCCTGGGCGGGGTGACCTTGCACTCGCGCCTGCTGGTGGGGACGGGCAAGTACGCGAGCTTCGAGGAGACGGCGCGCGCCCTGGAGCTCTCCGGCACCGACTGCGTCACCGTGGCCGTGCGGCGCGTGAACCTCGACGCCACCAACGGTCCCTCCCTGCTCGATCACATCGACCGCTCTCGCATCCACGTGCTGCCGAACACGGCGGGTTGTTTCGACGCTGCGAGCGCGATCCGCACGGCGGAGCTGGCTCGCGACCTGCTCGACACCTCGCTGGTCAAGCTCGAGGTCCTGGGGGACGAACAAACGCTCCTGCCCGATCCGGTCGGCACCCTCGAGGCGGCGCGCGAACTCGTCGCTCAGGAGTTCACCGTACTCGTCTACTGCTCCGACGACCCGCGCATGTGCGTGCACCTGGCGGAGCTGGGCGTGACGAGCGTGATGCCCGCCGGCTCGCCGATCGGTTCGGGTCAGGGGATCTTGAACCCCAACAACCTGCGCATCATCCGCGAGCTGGTGGACGTGCCGGTGATCGTGGACGCCGGAGTCGGGACGGCATCGGACGTGGCCCTGGCGATGGAGCTCGGGGTGGACGGCGTGTTGCTCAACTCCGGCATCGCTCTGGCGCGCGAGCCCCTGCGCATGGCGGTAGCCATGAAGCAGGCCTGTCTGGCGGGGCGCCACGCGTACCTCGCGGGGCGCATCGTCCGCCGCCTGTACGCCAGCGCTTCCTCGCCCGCGGAGGGACGCATCGAAGGCGCGCAAGCGGCCGACGCGCGGTGAGCTTCGCCCTGGCCGCGGGGATCGCGCCGACCTCGGGGAGCGCGCTCCTGGGCGCCGCCCTGGCCCTGGTCTCCCTCTCCCTGGCGCCGCACCTCGCGCGCCGTCTCGCCCCCGAGCGGAAGGCCTTCCTCCCTTCTTGGGGGTTCGGCCACCTCGCCCTGGCGGCGCTGGCCGGCGTCGTCTGCGCTGGAGCGCTGGCCGTCCTCGCGCCGGGCGCGCCCGAGACCGGCCTGACCGGGATCATGTGGCGCGGCGCGGCGATCTCTTTCGGCGCGGCCCTGGCGATCGCGGCGATCGTGGTGCGGGTCGCCCCCGACGGTCTGGCGAGCCTTGGCCTGGGCAGATCGCGCAACCTGAGTGCCGCGGCCTCTGCCCTGGCGGTCTGGGCTCTGGCCCTGCCCGGCCTGTGGGGCCTGGGGCTCGCCTGGCCCTGGGTCCTCGAACGCCTGGGCGTCCCCATCGAACCGCCGCTCCTGCTCGAGTCCATCGTCGCCGCGCGCGGCCCTGCCCTGTGGAGCGCGGTGTCGCTGGCGGTGGTCGTGATCCCCTTCCTCGAGGAGGTTTGCTTCCGTGGCTTCCTCCAGCCGCTGCTGGTGCGGCGCTGGGGCGGTGCGTGCGGCGTGCTCGTGACCTCGGTGCTGTTCGCCTCCCTCCATGGCTGGAGCGCCTTCGGTCCGGTTCTGGGCTTGAGCCTGATCCTGGGGGCCGTCATGCTCAGGACCCGGCGCCTGTCCGCGCCCTTCGTGGTGCACGCGGCGAACAACGGCCTGGCGATCCTGATGCTACGCATCCTCCCCGAACTGACGCTCCCGTGACTGTCTTCCCCAGCCAGGGCTTGATGCAACCCGTCGAGGGAGGCGCGTTCGTGGCTTCCAGCGCCGTCCTGTGTGGGGACGTCACCCTCGGTGAGGAGGTCGGCGTCTGGTTCGGGTGCGTCCTGCGCGGTGACGATGCGCCGCTGGTTGTCGGTCCGCGCACGAACATCCAGGACCTCTCGATGATGCACGCCGATCCGGACGTCCCCAACGTGCTCGGCGCGGACATCACCGTCGGTCACGGTTGCGTCCTGCACGGCGCGGCGGTGGCCGACCGTTGCCTGATCGGGATGGGTGCCGTGCTGCTCGCCGGTTCGGTGATCGGCGAGGAGTCGGTCATCGGCGCCGGAGCGGTAGTGCGCGAGCGCTTCGAGGTCCCGCCGCGTTCTCTGGTGCTGGGGGTTCCCGGACGCATCGTGCGCGAGGTGACCGACGCTGAGGTCGAGGAGATCCTGCGCTCGGCGCAGGACTACGTGGACAAGATCGGGCAGTACCTGGCGGAGTCGGGAGCATGAGTCCTTCGCTCGGTGATCGCTCGGCCCCGCGCGAGGGTTTGCCCGAGGGCTCGGCCGAAGACCTGCACGAGCGCCTCGTGGCTCTGGATAGTGTCGCGGTGGCCTTCTCGGGAGGCGTGGATTCGAGCGTGCTGTTGCACGCGGCCTACGCGGCGCTCGGTGAGCGTTGCGTGGCCGTCGTGGCCGATTCGCCCTCCCTGCCGCGGCGCGAGCTGGCCGAGGCGCGCGAGGTGGCGCGTGGGATCGGCGCGCGCCTGCAGGTCGTGCTCCCCGACGAGCTGTCGGACCCTCGATACCGCGCCAACGGTCCCAACCGCTGCTACCACTGCAAGTCCGCCCTCTTCCAGGTCGTCCTGCCCTGGGCCCTCGAGCACGGGTTCCGGGCCGTGGCGGTGGGGGAGATCACCGACGACCTGCTCGACGACCGCCCGGGCTCGCGCGCTGCGGTTGAGCTGGGGGTCGTGGCCCCCTTGCGTGACGCCGGCTTCTCGAAGGCGGATGTCCGTCGCTATGCGCGGACCGCCGGGCTGTCGGTGGCCGACAAGCCCGCCTCGGCCTGTCTGGCCTCGCGCCTGCCGCGCGGCACGCCGGTCACGCGCGCGCGCCTGGCGCGCGTGGAGGCGGCGGAGGAGCGCCTGCGCGGCCTCGGCCTGCGAGCCCTGCGCGTGCGCGACCACGGGCAGCGCGCGCGCGTGGAGGTCGGCGCCGACGAGCTCGCGGGGGCGCGCCTGCAGGCCGGACGCATCGGAGGAGTCTTGCGGGAGTCGGGGTTCGGCGCCTTCGAGCTTGCCGCCTACGTCTCGCCCGCCGAGCGTCCTCGGGCGGACTCCTGAAGCCGCGTCCCGACCGCTCTTCGCGCACCCTCGCCCGCGCTCTACCCTCTTCGCGATGACCGCCTCGACCCGAGAGCCCTTCTTCATCACCTGCCCGGGAGGGCTCGAGCCCCTGCTTGAGCGCGAGATGCGTGACTTGCGTCTGGTGCGGATCGAGCGCCGGGTGCGTGGCGTGGCCTTCGAGGGATCGCTGGGCGACGCCTGGCGCGCGAACCTGCACCTGCGCACGGCGGTGCGTGTGCTGTGGCGTATCGCCCGCTTCCCCGCCCGCGACGCGGACGCCCTCTACGCGGGGGTGGCGGCCCTCGACTGGTCGCGTTTCCTCTCGCCTGACACGACCTTTCGGGTCATCGTGCGCTCGCGCGACTCGGCCCTCGATCACACCCTCTTCGTGGCTCAGCGCGTCAAGGACGCCCTGGTGGACACTCTGCGCGAGGCCGATGGCCGGCGCCCGTCGGTGGACCTTGAGGACCCCGACTTGCGGATCCACGTGCACCTTTTTCGCGACCGATGCAGTCTGCTGCTCGACACCTCGGGCGATTCCCTGCACCGGCGCGGGTGGCGGCGGACCCAGGGGCCTGCTCCCCTGGCGGAGACCCTGGCGGCGGCGCTGCTCTCGTTCTCGGGCTGGGACCGCCGCTCGCCCTTGCTCGATCCCTTCTGCGGTTCGGGGACCCTGCTCGCCGAGGCGGCCTTGCTGGCAGCCGGTCGGGCACCGGGGCTCTCTCGCGAGCGCTTCGCCTTCGAGTTCCTGCCCGATTTCGACGCGGCGGCCTGGGGAGCGCTCAAGCGCGAGGCCGAGGATGCGGTATCGCCGCCAGCCAAGCTCGCCCTGCGCGGAGCGGACATTGAGCCGGCGGCGATCGAGGGTGCGCGATCGAACCTGGAGGCGGCCGGTTGTGCCGAGCGGGTCGAGCTGGAGGTCGCTGACGCTCGCGACTTCGCTCCGCGCAGCGGCTGGAACGGCTGGATCGTCACGAATCCGCCCTACGGCGAGCGCCTGGGTGCGGAGCGCGCCCTCGCGCCCCTCTACCGAGCCTTCGGCGCCGCCTTGCGTGCTCACTGCTCCGGCTACCACCTCGCCCTGCTCTCGGGAAACCCGCGCCTGGCGAGCGAACTCGGGCTCCCGATCGAGGAGAGCCTCCCGCTCCTGAACGGCGCCATCGAGTGCGAGCTCCTGCTCGGGGAACTCTGATCCGCGCCTTGGGTGGGGGTGCGCCGCGCGCCGCCTCAGCCGGCGCGGCGCGGCGTCCACCAGGCGCTGAGCCCGCCCGCGCCCTCTTCCTCACGCCGGCGTTTGTCTCGTGCGCGGCGGCGCTCGTCGCGGCGGCGTTCTTTGTCGAGGCGTTCGGAGCGCTCTTCCGCGGTGGCGGCCATCAGGCGCTGGAGGATGCCCGAGAGCTTCCAGCGCACGCTGTCGGCGTCGATGTCGTCGCGGTCACCGACCAGGGCATCGAGGAGCAGGATCGAGATCGCCGCCGTGCCCTCGACCGTGGGGTGTAGGCGGTCCTCCTGCGTCATCGCTTCCAGGGAAGCCGGAGCCCAGCGGTTTCCCCGCAACTCGACGTCCTGACCGTCGCGCACGCGTGAGAGGTACGCGGCCAGGGGCGCGATCGTGACGTTCGCCCGACCGTCGGCCCACTCGCCGAGGCGCGCGTTGAAGGACGCCAGCATGGATGCGGGAGGGAGGTGGTTGGGGCTCAGGAGCGGGCGCCCGAAGGGCCCTTTGCCCTCGAGGGCGTGGGAGACGTCGGGCAGGTCGCCCAGCAGGATCGGACATTCCAGGCGCTCCAGCTCGGCCAGGCCGCGTTCGAAGAGCTCCGGGCGCGCCGCGTCGGGGCGCGTTCCGAACGCGTACCAGAACAGGAAGTCGACGCCGACCACCAGGGTGGGCTGCTCCTCGATGGCGGCGGTTACGAGCCGCTCTCCGTACTCGGCCGGCGAGGAGAAGAAGGCTGCCGTTCCCAGGTCGTGCACTTCTCCGGCGTTCTCGGGCAGGGCGCAGGCCAGGACGGCGCCCAGGCGCACGCGAGCCTTGAGCTCGGTCGAGAGGCCGAAACCGGCGGAGGCGCTGGCGCCGATCACCACCACGCGCTGGAAGAGGTCCGAGGGAGGCTCGGGGGCCGCGTCCTGGGCGAGCAACGGTGCGGCGGAGAGCAACAGCGGTGCGAGGTTCAGCATCGCGCCAGCATACCAGCGCGCGCGGAGACTCTCACTCCTCGCGCAAGGGTCCGCGGATGATGCGCTCGACCAGACCTTCGGGGGAGAGCACGAGGGTGGTCGGGATCGGGAGCCGCTCGAGATCTATCAGGCTCTCCAGGCCCACCACGCCCTCGTCCTCATTCCCGCGGGCACCGATGAAGTAGCAGGGGAAGCGCGCGCCCCGTGAATCGAAGAGCGCCGATGCACGCTGGGTGTCGGCCGGTGCGTCGGTCGAGATGGCGATCACCCGCACCTCGCCGCCCTCGTGCAGTTCCTGCAGGAGCGGCAACTCGGCGACGCAGGGAGCGCAGTAGCTGGCCCAGAAGTTGAGGTAGAGCGGACGCCCGTCGGCGGCTTTCTGGACGTCGAGAGCCACCAGCTCCTCGCCGGCGGTCAACAGGGCAAGGGGCGGAACGCGATCTCCCAGGCCGAGCTTGAGCCCGCGCGGCATGGGGTCAGGCAGAGGCCGCTCGCGCGCGGCGATCGCTCGCGGCGCGCCCTCGCCTTCGACCAGGAGGGCGCGCGTGCCGGCGTCCAGTCGCCCGAAGGACTCCAGCGCTCCCCCGGGCCATCGGACCTCGACCGCGGCCGAGGGCGCGGCACCGAGGCCGAACACCAGTTCGGGGACCTGGCAGGAGGAAAAACCCGCACCGCGCGTGAGGACCTGGGCCACCGGCCCGTGAGGACCGCGCACGATGACCGTCGCGCCTACCGCCTCGTACTGCGAATGTGTCGCCCGCAGGCGCAGCTTCAGGAAGGAACCGTAGCGCTGGCCGATCTCGTTGCGGTACAGCGCGTGGCGCTCGCGCTGGATGTTGTGGACGAACAGGTCCACGTCACCGTCGTCGTCCGCGTCGAAGGCGATCACTGCCCGGCCGTCGTTGGGAGAGTCGCAGGCCGAGAGGTCCGACAGGTCGGCGAAGGTACCGTCCCCGCGGTTGAAGAACAGCTTGTCGCGCTCGTTCCCGCTGAAGGAGCGCCCGTCCTGGAACATCTGCAGGTTGTGGCGGTCGAGGTAAGCTGAGTTGCCGACCTTCTCCGACGCGAAGACCGCGCTCTGCGACTCGGCCGAGGACGCCACCACGTGGCGCCAGTAGGTGCTTCACGTGTCGTGCGGTAAATCGCCGGTGACGAATCCGTTGGCGTTGAAGACATCGAGCCGCCCGTCGAGGTCGAAGTCGCACAGGGCCATGGACCAGGCCCAGCTCGCGTTGACCCCGCCGGCGTCGGCCGGCAGAGCGCGGAACGCTCCGTCGGGCCGGGCGTGAAAGATCGTGTTCCCCGCGGCCAGCTTGCGCAGGACCGCGAGCCTCTCCGGGTCGATGTCGTCGGACAGGCGGCTCAGGATGCGGTTGCCGGCGGTGGAGGACATGTTTGCCACGTAGAGGTCCAACCGCCCGTCCCCGTCCAGATCGCCCCAGCTAGTGCCCATCCCGTTGCCGAGATCGGTGACTCCCAGCTCGGGTGCGACGTCGTGGAAGGTCCCGTCCCCCTCATTGCGATACAGGCGATTGGAGCCGTAGTCGTTGGCGACGTAGAGGTCCACGTCGCCGTCGCCGTCGAAGTCCGCCGCGGCCGAGGCGTAGGACCAGCGCCCGCCGCGCAGCCCCGCGGCCTCGGCGACCTCCTCGAAGCCGCGACCCTCCAGGTTGCGGAAGAGGGCGTTCGGCGCGCCGTTCGTGGCCTCGATCCAGGAGTCGTTGTGCTCGACCTCCACCCGGCCGTAGGCGCAGGCGAAGACGTCCAGCCAGCCGTCGCCGTCGAAGTCGAAGACCGTCAGGGAATAGGCCACGACGGGTTCGGTCAGCCCGAGCGCCTCGGAGCGTTCCTCGAAGTGACCCGTTCCGTCATTCTCGTACAGCTGCAGGTGCCTACCACCGGTGGCGCCGTCCTCGCCGCGCCATCCGATCTGGCCCACGACCAGGTCCGTGTCGCCGTCGTTGTCGTGGTCGAAGAAGACGGCTCCCGTGCCTGCGTCGGGCTGCTCCACGCCGCGCTCGCGCGCCTCCTCGGAGAAGGCCCCGTCCTCCTGCGCGATGTAGAGGTGATTGCGCCCGTCGCTCGGTACGAACAGGTCCCACAGGCCGTCGCCGTTCACGTCGCCACCGGCCGCGCCGTTCCAGGCGAAGCTCTGGTTGCCCGCCTGGCCGAAGCGCGGGCCCTGGTGGGCAACTCCAGCGGCGGCGGACACGTCGGTGAAGATCGGACCCTCGTGCCATGTCTCGTCCAGGCTGACGAGCTGGAAGCGCTGAATGCGCCAGACGCCTTCCTCGCGTGCGACGCGCAGCCAGGCCCAGCCACCGATGGCCGAGACGCCGCCGTCTGCGCGCGTGCCTGTCATGTGCAGGAAGAGCTTGATCTTCCCCCAGCGCTCGCCGCCACCGGCCTGGAACTCGGCGCCCTTCACCTTCCACAGGGCCGATTCCATGCGCGCCCAGGGGCCGATGAGCTCTTCCAGACCCGCGAGGAACTCGTCCCGATCCACCACGAGTGCCTGCGCGGCGTTCCATGTCCGGCGCCTCGCTCCCAGGTGCAGGGTCTCCTCTCCTGTTACCTCCAGGCCCGTCAGGGAGTGCCCGGCAAAGCGCGGGGAGAACCAGCGCGCCGCCGCGGTCAGGTCCCGCCGGCGCAGCTTGTCGGAGAGGTCGAGCAGCCAGTCTGCGATCAGCTCCGACTTGTCCTCGACGGTCTCCAGGTTCGTGATGCGCGGCTCGGGATCCGGCAGCTCGATCGTCCCGGGGAGCACCAGGTCAGCGGGGACCGGCTCCACCGAGGGCACGGCGTCGGGGGTCACAGAGCCCGTGTCGCGTTGCGTGTCGCGCAGGAACCAGACGGATCCACCGACGACGGCCAGCAGCAGGGCGGAGACGACGAGGCGGGAGGAGGGCGACATGGCGGTCACACCAGAGGATAGCGCGGCGCGCGGTAGCGGCGGAGTCCCGACCGGGTGTGGGGGGTGGCGCGGAGGCGTCGGCTCAGGGGATGACCACCCACTGGGGGTAGTTCCCGGGAGAGGACTCGAAGAGCGTCAGGGCGCCCGTGTTCTGATCGAAGGACCAGTCGCTCGTCGCCTGGCCGTTGCGCAGGACGTTGGAGGGCATGCTCGCGTAGCCCGTCAGGCGGATCTCCTCGGGGAGCCCGTCCTGCGCACCTGGGATGACCGTCAGCAGGGCCTGGGTGTCGAGTCCGAGGGCGACCGTATCGGCCGTGATGCGCTCGAGGTTCGCCGTCTGGTCCACGACCAGACGGTTGAGGCCCGTGTTCAGATTCCATCGGAAGGGAGTGAAGGCGTCGGGAGCGTCCTGCTCGATCGTGAAGTGCATCCAGGCGCCCTCGCGGTCGGCGATCAGGCGGTGCGTCCCGTCGCGGGGGATCGTGAGGGACTGGGCCTCGAGGAAGTCGAGGGCAGCCTCCTCGTCCAGAGTGCCCCAGGAGTGGCCGGCCGCATCGATCGCCACCAGGCTGGTGGAGGCGGGAAGGGCGGTCATCCAGGAGTGGAAGGTCGTGGACTGGACCGTCAGGTAGGCCAGCGGATCCATCGTCGCGTAGGAGGTCTCGAAGGGAATCTGGGCCAGGTTGCGCGCCATGTCCGTCGCGGGGTCCACTCCCAGGGTCACCGGATCGATGTCGACCACCGAGGCCTGGTTGTAGCGGAAGGGATTGATGGCCGGCGAGGCGCCGAACATCTCCACGTTCTCCAGGATGTCCTGCACGAGGGATGACTCGTTCCAGTAGCTGTTGGCCACCGACACCCCGCCGGTGTGGTTCACCACCGCCGCGAACATCGGCCGCGTCGGGTCGAGGTGGCGCGCTGCGTAGCTGGCCGCGCCGCCCCCGCCCATGGAGAAGCCGGCGCCGAAGATGCGGTCGCTGTCGATCGAGAGGAACCCGACCAGCCAGTCGAGCACGAACTCGATGTTGGCCTGGCTGTAGGGGACGCCGAAGTTCATGTCGTGTGCGCCGCGCGGGGCGAGCACGTACCAGCCGCGGTCCATCGCGCGTTTCATCAGGCCGCTGTTCTGCAGGCAGTCGCTCTCGCTGATGCCGAAGGAGTGGAACATCACCAGCAGGGGTGCGGAGGGCTGGGGAACGCGCGGGACGCCCAGCAGCACCGGCTCCTGCCAGGTCGTGCCGGTGTCGTTGAAGGTCAGCGGGTAGACGTTCGGCGCCAGGGGCGCGGCGATCTGGATCGGGCTGTTCCCCAGTTGCAGGCGGATGCCGTTGACCCGCGCCTCGAAGGAGTCGGCCTGCGGGGCGGCGGCAGGGGCGCTGAGGGCAGCGCGGCGTGCCTTGCGCCCGCCGGCCTGGGGCGCGCTGTGGGCCCAGGCCGCGGTCGCGAGCAGGGCGGTGGAGGCCAGGAGAACCCTGGCGAGAGACTTCGAGTGGTTCATGCGGAGTAGAAAACCGGCCTGCGGTGGCCGGGAGTGCGGTGTGCGGCCCGGATCAGGCAAGTGTACCCCGGAATTTCGTCCAGGGCTTGAGAGTGGCGAGAAGTCCGCAGGACCGCACACATGACCACTCTGGGCCCTCTCGCGGCCGGTTTCAAGGCCTCCTCGCGGCGCCGCCCGTGCCGCGCCTCAGTCGTCGAAGGTGAGCCCCTTCACCAGGGGTTCGTAGGTCATGAAGTCCGCGTGGTGGACGATGTAGGCCTCGGCGCTGCGGGCCACCAGGTTGCCCTCGCCGGCGTGGGTGGCGATCACGTGGCAGGCGGCGTCGCAGACGCCGCACTCCTGGGCCAGGCCGACACCGGTGAAGGGGTGGCGCAGGTACTTGCCGCGCCGCGATTGCACGCAGCGTCCGTCCACCTTCTCGTACTCGAGCAGCTTGCCCACGTCGGCCAGGATCGCGCCGGCGATCAGGACGTCGCGATCGACGGGCAGGGCGGCGCCCATGAACTCGCCGATCCTGTCCGCGCAGTCGCGGGCCAGGTGCACGACCAGGCGCTTGTGCGCCAGGAAGCTCACGTCGCAGTCCGGCACGTGCAGGGTGAAGGGGATGCGGTCCAGGTCGTCCGGCTCGAGCGGGCTGCGCTCGAAGGCCAGAGTCCAGGTCGCCAGCGTCCGCTCGCGCAGCTGCTCGTCCTCGATCCACTCCAGTTCAGGCCAGATGGCCTCGATCTCCTCGCGCCTCGCCATGTCTCGCGCCTCGTTTGCGGGCCGTCTATCGTCCGGCCCCTCGAGCGGGGGCCACGCGGCGGAGTCTACCCGGGCGCGGGGGCGGGCGCAGGGTCAGCGCTGGAAGATCGGCAGCAGACCCTCGGGCAGGGTCAGGAAGAGCACGTTCACCGCCGTCGCGTAGCAGTCGCCGAAACGCGACCCGCCCCAGGCGCCGTCCGCGCGCTGGTCCGTGAGGATCCCTGCCCGCTCGGCGTCTGCCCAGCGCTCGAAGCGTTCGCGCTCGGGGTGCTGCCAGAGCGCCTGGGCGAGGTACAGGCGTTCGTAGAACGGGAAGGGGGGAGCGAGGGTCGCGAGCCCGGAGCGCTCGGCGGCCAGGGTGCGGGCGGTGAGCTCGCGGTCCACGAAGTCGTAGCCCTGGCCGACGATCGCTCCGCCGTAGATCCCCGTGGCGTTGAGGGTCGCGATGGCCGCTGCGGTCAGGGCCACGCTGCTGTCCTCGCGGCCAAGGGCGTAGCGGAAGGACCCATCCTCCTTCTGGGAGCGCTTCACGTAGTCGATGGCGCGAGCGATCGTCTGCGCCTCGACCCGGATCCCGGCTCCCTTGGCGGCGCGCAGGGCCTGCACGACGCAGATCGTGACCGAGTTCTCATGCAGGACGTCCGCCCGCGGCTGGTAGTACCAGCCTCCGTCGGCACCCTGGCTGGCCTCGATGCGATCGACCGCGAAGCGCAGGGCCTCCTCGATGCGTCGCCCGCGGGTGGTCTTGGGCGAGAAGCTGTGGGCCTCCGCCAGGGCCAGGGTGGCGAAGCCGTGGCCGTGCATGTGGGAGGTCCGGTCCCGTTCGTCGGAGACGTAGCCGCGCCGTGGCGAGTCCGCGAGGCGGTCCACGTGGGCCAGCAGGTAGTCGATCGAGCGCGCCAGGGGCCGGCCGTGGGGGCCGCGCTCGGGCGCGTTGCCGGCGGACATGTAGGCCAGGGCGCCCAGGGCCGAGAGGGCGATGGGCGCGTACTCCTCGGCGCCGATCGGGGGCATGCTCCCGTCGAGCTCCTCGGCCTGGCGGGCCGCCAGCCAGGCCAGAGCGCGCTCTACCGCCGCGCTCGCGGCGGCACGGCTCGCCTGTGAGTCGCCCGCGAGTCGTGCGCTCGGTGACCGGTCGAGCGCTCCTTCCTGCCCCAAGCGCCGGGTCGCGTCCCCGTCCGCGTTCGATCCCGCGTCCGGATACCAGGACCCTGCCGCAAGAAGCAGCCCGTTCGGACCGGCCGGCCCGCTGCCCAGGGTGAGCAGGGCCAGGAGAGTGGCCGGCGTCATCTCGGCGGTGCGGCGGGTAGGTCGAGCCGCTCGCGCAGAAAACCGTCAATGCGGTTCATGATGTCGGGTAGGAAGAGCGCGATGCCGGCGTGGCTGCCGGGATACCAGTGGATCGGCCCCTCGCCGGGGCAGGCCGTGCGCAGGCGCTCGGTGCAGTCGCGCGGGAAGATCTCGTCGTTCTTGGCGTTCAGCATCAGCACGCCGTCGGTCGGCAGGCGGTGGGCCCAGGTCAAGGGGTCGATGGGCGTCAGGACCTCGCTCGCCGCGTCCCGGTCCACGCCGCGCTCATTGAGCAGGCGTTCCATGCCGGAGGTCTCGCGTGAGCCGTTGAAGATGACCGTCGCCAGGTCGCCGCCGCCCAGGACGAGCACGCAGGCTGCGAAGCCCGGGTCCATTCCCGCCATGGTCGAGCCCAGGGTGGCGCCGAGGGAGACCCCCAGCAGGGAGATGCGCTCGGCGTCCACCTCGGGGCGCTGGGCGAGCCAGTCTCGGCAGGCGTGCAGGTCGCCCACGCTCTGGCCCAGCAAGCGTGTCAGCTGCTCGAGGTCGGCGCTGACCATCTTGCCCTCATCTCCGCGTCTCGGGCCGTAGCCGGGGAACCACAGGACCAGGCACGCGAAGCCGCGCTGGGCGAACCACGAGCCCATGACCAGCTCCAGGGTCTGGTCGTCCTGCAGGTGGTGGAGGATCAGGATCGCGGGCTGGGGCTCTTCGGGCGGCTCCGCCGGGCACAGGTAGCGGGCCACGACCGTCGCCGAGGGGTGCTCTGCCTCCACCACCGGCGCCGGGCTGGGGAAGCGCAGGTCGAAGGTGCGGACCGGCCCGAGGTCATCTCGCGGTTCGAGGCTGAAGGGAATGCCGTCAGCCTGATCGCTCACAGCGCGCCGGAAGGGGGCCTTGATCTCCTTGGCCAGGAAGCGGCGCGCCGAGGCGGGCACGCGCCCGCGGCGCGGCGTGGGGCCGACGAGAGGCGTGAGGGTGAACTTACCCTCGATCGTCTGCGGGACCGAGGCGTCGGAGGCCGGGGCCTCGGGGCTCGGGGGATCCTGGAGCGGGGCGAGGGCACTCCCCCCCGTGCAGGCGATCAGGGCGGCGAGGAGCTGAAGCATCGATGAGCGATCGCGTGCCGCTCAGCGCTGCAGCTCACCGTCGTTCAGGCGGCGGTAGTAGGAGTCGATCCAGTCGCGGTACTCGGGCGGCATCCCGTGACCGCCCTCGTAGCGGAAGATGTCCCGCACGTGGACCGGCAGGTCGCCCCAGCGGTCGGTGCCGTCGATCGCGGAGGGCGCGTCGGTGGCCAGGGCCCGCGGGTCGCCGCCCGCCTCGTTGGTGCGCTCCGGGTCATCGGCGGCGCGCGGGTCATCGGGCTCGCCCTGAGACGGCTGGGGCTGCTGCTCGCCGGGCTGCGGCTCGGGCTGGGCGCCCTGGGGCTCACTGCCGGGTTTCTCGGGGGTGTTCTCCCGCGAACTGCTCTGCTGGTCGCCGTTGCGGGGCTCGCTCTCTCCCGGCTGATTCTGGGCGTTCCCGACGCCCATGCCACCGTTGGGTCATGTCCCTTCCTGAGCGGCCAGCTCGAGGATGCGGTCGATGGCGCTGAGGGTCGCCCGGCCGGTGTCCACCGACTCGCGCAGCAGGCGATCGAGCCCGGCCTCACCGACGCCCGCCAGGGCGGAAGTGTCGCCGGCCCCCGCGTCATAGAGCAGGGAGTCGATCGCGTGCAGGTTGCGCTCGACCTCGCCGAACAGCCGCGCCATCTCCTGTTGGGCCTCAGGAACGGGGATCTGGATCACCTGTTCGCCGTCGATCTCCTCCTGAGTGATCGGCGCGACCCCGATGTCCGGCTCCTGGGCGAGGGCCGCGGTCAGGGCCAGGCCGGAGACGAGCAGGCCGCCGGTCAGGGCGGTCCGCGACTGGATGGAGGGCGATGCGGTTCTCATGAGGGCTCCTGATCGGGAGAGTCGGTCTCGCTATCTTCAGTATCGGTCGTTACATCGGGATCCGGAAGCCCCAACCTGGCCCGGAATCGTCCGAAGAGGTCCGAGGTGCGCTCGTGGCGGTGGGCCAGGCGCAGGATGTCCTCGAGTAGCAAGGGATCGAGGCCCTCGACATCGTCGTCGGCGAGTTCCGGGAAGAGCTCGAGCAGCTCGTCGATGGAGTCGAGCACCTCGACCTCCATGCGCCGCAGGAGCTTGAGCTCGGCCACGTCGGGCACGAGGCGGTTGGCCGCCTGCTGCTGTTGTTGTTGTTGTTGCTCTTGCTGCTGCTCTTGCTGCTGCTGGGCCCGGCGTTCCTTTTCCTCGGCCAGGGCCTCCGCCAACCAGCGCAGGGAGCGGGCCACCTCGGCCTGGGCGACCTGCACCCTCTCATCGCTGCGGTAGCCGCCGACCTCGCTCATGTCGCGCGCGATGCGCACGAGGTCGGCCTCGATGCGCCCGAGGAGCTCCGCGAACACCAGGCTCTCCTGTTCCTCGATCGCTCCGCGCATCTGGGCCGCGCGGCTCGCGAGAGCACCCTCCTCGCGGGAGATCTTGCGCAGGCGCAGCTTCTGGGAGCGCGTCGGCCGGCTGCTCCCAGTGCGCCCCTGATCGGCCTCGACGGTCTGCTCCATCAGCTCGGCGTGGCTCTCGGCCAGGGCCTCGATTTCCTCCGCGATGCGAAACAGGAGCTCCTCGTCGCGCAGGCGCTGGTACTGCTCTTCTTCCTCCTCGAGCTGCTCGATGGCCTCGCGGATCTCCTGCTCCGCCTGCGCCTCGGAGTCCTGGGCTTCCCCCAGGTCGCCTTGCTCGAGCGCCTCGCGCGCCTGCTCCGCGCTCTGCTGGGCCTCTTGCATCGACGGCAGGGGAGGAGCTTCCTCACCGCGCTCCTCGTAGCGCTCCATGAACTCATACAGGCGCTTTTCGATCTCCTCCTGCTCCCGTGCGAGCTCGGCCGCGCGCTCGCGCTCGGCCTCGCCCTGGGGGACGACCCCTTCGCTCGCCTCGCGCGCGGCCTGTCCCAGGGATTCGATGGCCTCGCGTTGGGAGCGGGCCGCGGAGGCGCTGCTCTGTTCGGAGAGCTCGCCGGCCGCCCGTTCCATGGCCGCGCCGGCGCTCTCGAGGGCCTCGCGCACGGCGTCCTCCCCCGCGCTGTCCATGGAGGCGCCGTCGATCTCTCGTTCGAGCTCGGCCACCTGTCGCGCCAGCTCTTCCTGGCGGCGCGCCAGCTGATCATCGCCCTCGCCGCTGGACTCGCCCGCCTCCTCGCGCACGGCCTGCATGGCGGCCTGGGCGCGGGCCAGGGCCTGTTCTGCGCGTCGGGCTGCCTCCTCCGCCTCGCCGTCGCTTGCTGCCGCGGCTGCGGCGCCGGCCTCGCCCATCGCCTGGGCGGCTTCCTCCAGGGCGGAGGCGGCCTGTTCGCCGGTGCTCGTCTGCCCCTGCGGGAGGCGCGTGAGTCCACTTGCGATCGCCCGCGCGCGCTGGGCGTTGCTCTCCTGGGAAGCCGAGAGGTGCTGGTCGAGCAGCGCCAACTCCTCGAGGCCCCGGCGCAGGCGCCGCAGGGCCTCGGCGGCGTCGTCCTCGCTCAGCTCGGCGGCTGCTGCGCGCGCCAGGTCGGCCTCGGCGTCGGCGCTCTCCCCCGCGCTCCGTTCCAGCTCGCCCCTGGTCCGGGCCTGCCGTTCTTCGGCGGCCTCCCGCTGCCGGGCGCCGGCCGCCGCGAGCTCCCGCGCCCCGGCCTCGAGCGCCTCGGCGGTTTGCTCGGCGTCATCGCCTTCCATCGCTTCCAGGGCCGCGCGCAGGGCCTCGGCCGCGCGCTGCGCGCTCTCGTCGCCCGACGCCCGGGCCTCGAGCTCTCCGCGTTCGGTCGCGCGCTCGAGCTCGGCTGTCGCGCGCTCGCGCTGCTCGCCTCCGGCCTCGGCACCGGCGGCGGTGCGTTGCAGTTGTTCGGCGGCCGCTTCCAGTCGCTCCGCGCGCGCGGCCTCGCCGCGGGCCCGCTCGAGTTCCCCGGCCAGTTCTTCGAGACCCTCCAGGCGGTCGGGCTCCCAGGCGGAGAGCACGGCCAGGTCCACCTGCTGATCCTCGCGCAGGCGTGCGAGCTCCCGGTCGAGCTCCTCGAGGCGCAGGGTGCCCGTCTCGCGCGCTCGCTCCTCGTTCTCCGCCAGCAGTTCGCGCTGGCTCGCGAGGGCGAGCTCTATGCCGTCGGTCAGCCGGTTTTGGGCGTCGTTGGACGAGTCCTGCCGCAGGGTCTCGGTGTCACCCTGCAGCTTCTCCTCGGCATTGGCCAGCTGGTCGAGGTGCGCCTGGAGCTCGTGCAGCTCTTCCAGCTTGCGTTCGAGCTGATCGAGGTCCGGCCGGTCCATGAGGATCGCCAGCAGTCGCTCGAGGGAGCGGATGGCCTCTTCCTGGCCGCGGATGGCGCTCACGCTCTGGCCCCCGGCGATGTCATCGAGGGAGGTCGTCATGAGCTCCTCGAGGGTGCGGTGCTCTCCGGCGAGGGCGCGCTCGTCGACGTGGCTGAGGCCGTCGCGCAGGAGGCCGGCGGCGTGGGTGCGCCCCTCGGCCTCGAAGCGCTCAGCGAGGTGCTCCATGGAAGTGCGCAGGCGCCCGAGCTTGCGCAGCAGCAGGGACTGTTCCTCGCTCAGGGCGGCCTGCTCACGGCTGGGGCCGCCCTCGTCCTGCGCGCTGGCCGGCGCGAGCGTGACCGCGAGCGCGACCGCGAGCCACAGGCACAGGCGAGCGACGTGGACTCTTGCGTGCATCTCAGTGTTCCTTGGCGTACTGACGCGTGCGTTCCAGGAGGTTCTTCTGGCGGTTGAGGATGTCGCGCGTGAGGGACAGGACGGACTGGAAGTTGTCCCACTCGGCGAGCAGCTCGAGCAAGCGCTCGGTCGCGGCCAGCCCCTGCAGCTGGCGGTTCGAGGCCGCCAGCAGGGCGGCGTGGGTCGCCTCCAGGTTGGTCGTGTCCGCGGCGGCGCGCAGGTGCTCGATGGCGGCCGGAGCGTGGCGCTCGCCGATCTCGAGCGAGACGCCGGCGACCTCCACCAGCTTGGAGGCGAAGATCGCGTTCCCCAGCTCGCCGTGCTCGACGCGGCGGGCGAGCTCGACCCACAATTCGGGGTGGAATCTGCGGTCGGCGAGGACGGCCTCGGCGGTGTCGAGGGCCTCGAGGATCGGTCCCGAGCGATCGTCGAGACGCGAGTAGATCAGCGATGCGGCCACGGCGGTCAGCTCGCGTGAGACGGCGCGCGCGTCCCCCGCGACCCGGCGTTGGCCGGAGAGGACCGCGCCCACACCGTCGGTCTCGCGCGCCGCGTCGGGCTGGTCGCTCTCGATGGCGGCGATCAGCTCCAGGGTGCGCTGGTGCTTCTCGCTCGCCAGCTCCAGCAGGCTGCCCACCAGGGTGCGCGTGCGCGAGAGTCGGTCCTGGAGACGGCGCAGGAACTCCTCGGCGGAGACGACGCGCAGGCGCACGGGCAGAGAGGCACCCTGCTGCCCCTCTGGCCGGCGGTTGTCCAGGGCCACGAGTCGCAGGCCGAAGAGCTGGCCCTCCACTGGCAGCGCGTCCGGGCTGAGGTCGGTCAGGTCGATGCGGCGCGCAGCGAAGCCGCGCACCGAGCCTATGGGAATGCCGCCATCGGATGAGCCGGCGGGCGGGAGCGCCCACTCGAGGAGCAATGTGCGTGCCTCTTCGGGCGCGGCGCCGGGCAGCTCGATCTCCAGGGACAGCTGCTCGAGCCCGAAGTCGTCCCAGGCCCGCAAGCGCAAGGGCAAGGTGCCGCCGACGACCGTCGCGACCTCGGCCCGGGCCGGAGCCAGGAACTCGATCTCCGGCGGGCGGTCGGCGACGACGGCGATGCCGAACAGGCCCGGATCGGGATTGGCAAGGCCGGTCGCGTCGCTGATCTCGAAGCGGTAGCGCAGGCTGTCGCGGGCTTCGAGGTCGAAGGCCACACCGTCAGGTGTGGCGTGCGTCTCGCCGCCCTCTGCGTCCGACTCGGCGGCGGGGAAGGGGCGCCGTTGCAGGGGGAGCAGGCGATCGGCGGGCAAGAGGCGCACCGATCCCGTGGCCTGGGGCGGCTCGGGGAGCATGTGGACGGTGATCTGCGATCCCTCGAGAACCTCGACGTCGCGGTCGCGCTCGAGGCGCTGGCCGAGGCCGGTGTAGGCGGGCGGTGTGATGCGCACCGCCACGGCCGCGATGTCGGGAGGCCGGAGCACGCGCACCTCGACCCGCGGCAGGCCATCGGTGTCGTCGCCGCCGGTGGCGTGGAAGGCGCAGTCGGTCTGGCGCGAGCGCAACAGCGTGCGAAAGTTACCGCCGCCGGTCGCGGCCAGCACGACGCGCTGCCCGCTCTCGAAGTGCAGGATCACCTCGTCGGGCACGATGCCTTCGGCGTGGACGACCACGCCCACATCGCTGCCGCGCGCGACGCGCACGCGCAGCTCGTCTCCCGCGTCCTCGACCTGGATCAGGCCTCCGGCGGAGGGGACGCGGATCGAGAGGTGTGTGCGCTGGGGCCAGGCGGGGCCGCCGCCCGCCATGCGCAGGAAGAACACGCGCGCGGCGTCTGCGGAGGAGAAGAGCAGCGCGGCCGCCAGCAGGCCCGCGCCCGCCCCGCCGGCGAAGGTCTTGCGCGGGCCACGCGGGTCGATGACCGCCCGCAGGTCGAGGGCCGCGGCGCGGGCCTCGGCGGCGGCCAGGACCTCGGCCACGAGGGCGCTGTCGCGGTCGTCCCCGCGCCCCTCGGCCAGCTGGACGGCGCTCACGAGCAGCTCGTGCAGGGAATGGTGGCCACGCTCGATGAGCAGGGCCAGGCCGGCCCGGTCGGGGATGCGCCGCAGGCGTGCCACGAGCTCGCGCCAGAGGACGAGGAGGGGCAGGGCGGCGAGGAGTGCCGTCTGGAGGGCGCGCAGGCCGCCCGGCAAGTGCAGCCACCAGTCGAGGGCGAAGATCAGCGCCAGCCAGGCGGCCGCGCAGGCCAGGGTGCGTCCCAGACCGTGCAGCCAGACCGCGACCACCAGGCGCCGGCGCAGGCGCTTAAGGAGCTCATCCAGGATGGGCGTGCGACGGAGGGGGGTGGCGGCGGGGTCCAAGGCTTCAGCGCTGGAAGATGGGCAGGAAGCGGTAGGGAATCTCCAGGATCAGGACGCCCATGGCCGTGCCGAAGGCCGGCCCGGGGCCGGTCTCGTTGGGCCAGGAGCCGTCGGCATGCTGCATGCCCAGGAGCAGCTCGCGCACCTCCTCGAAGTACGGCTCCCAGTAGGGGCTGCCGACGGTGTACATGGCCTGGACGCCGTAGTAGTGGCCGTACCAGAAGAAGTAGTGCCCTTCGCCCCGATTCCGGCGTCCGTTGCCGTTGCGGTGGTTGAAGGTCGCCAGCTCGCGATTGAGGTAGTGGATCCCGCGCTCGATGGCCTCGTCGGAGTAGATGCCCAGACCGTGCAGGGCGGTCACGCCGGCTGCCGTCAGGGGGAAGGAGGAGCGCGAGTGGACGTCCTTCTGATAGTGGAACGAGCCCAGCTCGCTAGAGCGCGCGAAGGCGGGGTGCGAGAAGGCCGAGGTGGAGGCCTCGGTGACCGCCGAGTCGACCACATAGCGAGCGGCGCTGTCGACGGTGGAAACGGGTACGCGGATGCCGATGTTGCGCGCCGCGCGCAGGGCGAGCACGGAACACACGACGATCGACATGTCCGACTCGACCGCGTACGGCTCGTAGCGCCAGCCACCCTCGGCGTTCTGGGACTTGACGACGAAGTCCACACTCTTCTGTAGCTTGTGGCGCACGTCGTCGCGGTGCGTCATGCCGTAGATCTCGGCCAGGAAGAGCGTCGCGAAGGCGTGGCTGTACATGCGCGTCCCGGCGTGGGTGATGTAGCCGTCTTCCTGGACGCACGAGAGGACGAAGTCCAGGCAGCGCTCGACGCTCTTGCCGTGGCGCCCGCGCCCCGGCAGGTGGCCGCCGGCGAGGAACGCCATACCGGCCAGGGACGTGACGCCTACGTGGCCGCGCTCCGCCGTGTAGTTGTAGTCGTCGTTGAGCTTGTAGCCGATCTTCCCGTTCCAGCTGCCGTCGGTCTCCTGGTGGTTTGCCAGCCAGACCAGGCCGCGCTCCACGGCGCTCGCTTGCTGGGGCGTGACCTCCAGAGCTCGGGAGGGCCCGGATCCCTGCGCGTGGGCATCCCCTACGACCGCGACCGCGAACCCGAACGCGCACAGGGCCCCCTTCATGGGGCCGAGCGGAGTACGGCGTGCGCGGATCATCGCATCACCTGCAGTTGCTCTTCTCCGGCGAGTAACAGGGCGTCTCCCAGAGCCGTCAGCTCCAGCTGATCGCCCCTGCCCAGGCGCAGGTCGAGGATCTGGTTGCCGGAAGGCGTGCCCGTGCTCTTGTCGAAGCTGTACAGGATCGTACGCGCCGGCTGGCGGGTGTTGCGGGGCTTCTCGCTGTATGCGAGCGCGACGGTCGTCTGGCTCACGGCGGGCATCGGCATGTCCCTATCGTACAGATCGGCCGAGGACACGGGCAGGCGCCGGACCCAGCGCTCGTGACCGTAAGGAAGGTGTACGGCGTGCACCTTCATCTCGAGCTCGTCGGGTCCGAAGGAGCGCAGGAACAGGAAGGGGGAGTCGATGCGCGTCCGCTCTCGGACGCCGACGCCGATCAGCTGGTGCTCGATACCGAGCCTCAAGTTGCCCACGGCCGCGTGGCCCCCGACGCTGGTGTTCAATTCCACGAGCAGCCCGTGGGCGTCGTCTTCTCGCAGGGTGTGGCGCGGTCGGAGTACGAGGTAGGTGCGCTCGGCGTGCTGAACGATCGCGTGCAGCTCCCGTCCACCGCCGGCCACCTCCTCGAAGCGCACGGTCCAGTCGATGGTGCCCGTCTCGAGCTGCAGGGCGACGATCTGGTTTTGCTCGGGGCGCCTCAGCATCATGAAGCGCGGCAGGATCAGGCGCCCGGCCTCGATCCAGCTGGTGGCGTAGGCCTCCTTGCGGAGGGCGTGCGGCAAGTCGAACTCGCGCGTCCAGCGTCCGGTGAACAGGTCCAGGACCAGGGCTGTGCGCTTGCCGACGCGCGGCAGGAAGACCACCTCCCGCTCGCCGCAGATCGCGTGCGGCCAGTGGAGCGTCTCTGAGATCTCTCTCTCCCAGACGACCATCCCCGTGGCGGTGTCCAGGGCGTGGATGAGGCTCATGCTCCCGGGCAGGTCCGACACCACCAAGGCGAGGCCCGAGTGCACTTCGACGGCCTCGGCCACGCCCTCGGGAGCGGTCCAGCCCCAGAGCCACTCCCCGCCGCCGTCGCCGTCCCCGTCGCGGCCGAGGGCGATCACACCCTCGTCGAGAGCGAGCAGCACGATGCCCGGCGCGAAGGCCACGCGCTGCTCCCAGTTGTTGACCGGAATTGATCGCATGGCCACGTGCTGGGACCACAGGGGCACCTGCGGGTTGGCGGCAGAGACAGCGCTGATCGAGACCGAGCGCGCGTTGCCGCGGCGCGTGGGTTCGCCGCGCGCGAACAGCAGCACCTCCGGCTCGTCCTCCTGCGCGTCGGGTGCCGGGGGCATCGCGCCCAGTAGGGTGTGTCGGCCGTCGTAGCTCGAGCGGACGGGTGGGGAGCCGTGGAAGGTGCGGCTCGCGAGCGCCGTGGGGTGGGCGAAGCGCGGCTCGCGCTCGACCAGCTCGCGCAGTGTCAGGCCGCCGTGGGCCTTGATGGGGGAGACGAGGTCCGGCTGGGCCCGGGCCAGGGCGCGCGTGAGCTCGCGCATGGTGTCGCGGTTGCCGCCGCTCTCGAGCGTCGCCCCCAGGCGCAGGGCCAGGAGGGCCTCACGCTCGTCGGCGTGCGCCGCGGACCAGACCCGCGGCAACTCGCTCAGAACGATCCTGGCCACCGTCGGCGCGTCCTGCTCCTCGACGGCCCAGTCGAGCAGGAGGTCGTTGGCGTCGCGGGCCGCCTGTGAGTGTGGAAAGAGCCGTGCGACCTCCTCCAGCCGCTCCCTGTCCCGACCGCCCGTCGCCCGCTCCAGCAGGGCGTGCGCGCGGTCCTCGAAGGGGGCGTAGATCTCGAGGCCGAAGGCGTCCACGCGGGCGGCGATGCGCCCGCCAGCGACCTCCGTCACGCTGCCCGGCGGCAGGGGCACCTCGGGCCAGTGCTGCAGCATGTGGTGCAGCTCTACGAGTTCGCCGGCGACGTCGCCTGAGCTCGCGAGGTGAGCGGCGCGCTCCAGGGAGACCCAGAGTCCCACGGGCAGCGTCCAGACGAGGAGCTCGTCCTCGGCGCTGCGATCGAGCAGGGGCTCGATGCGCCAGGAGCCGTCGTTCGTTCCCGCGAAGGTGTCCGGCATGAGCACCTGCGCGGGCGTCTGTTCGGCGACAACTTCGCCGTGGACGAAGAGGCTCCCGCAGGCGGCTTCCAGCTCGGTCAGGACGGCCATGCGAGCGTTGTCCTCCAGGCTGCGCAGCAGGATGCTCTGCTCGAGCAGCGTGTCGCGCTCACTGTGGATGTCCGGGGACATCGCGCGTGCCGCACGCAGGGCGCTCAGGGCGCCGCGCGTGTCCGCCAGGTCCGCCAACACGCGCGCCTTCGAGCGCAGGATCCCGTGCAGCTCCGCCAGCACGCGCGCCTCGGCCTGGCTCGTGTCGTCGGTCAGGAAGGGAGTCAGGATGTGCGCCGCGTCGTCGAGCCAGACGCGCGCCGCGGGGGTGTTCCCTGCGAACGCCTCGATGCGCCCGCGCTCGCCCATCAGGGCGGCCAGATTCAGGGCGGGCGTCAACTCCTCGGGCGCGCGCTCGTGGGCCTCGCTCGCGCGGGAGAGCAGCATGTCCCACTCGAAGTAGCCGGTCAGGAAACGCGAGTTGAGGGTGAAGAGCGTGCCCTCCCCGACCAGCAGGTTGCCGCCGCCGCCAGGTCCCCAGGGGGCGGCGCGCAGGAGGCGCCGGCCCGTCTGGCGGTGGATCTCGATGCGTTCTGTGGTCGTGGGGACGACGATGCGGTCGTCGAGCAGCAAGGGCCAGGCGGGGAACTGCTCGTCCGCCAGCAGCGGGTCTGTGAAGCGCCAGGCCAGGGTGTGGGGCGCCTCGTGGCGCAGGCCGGCCGAACAGGCCAGGGCCAGCAGCCGGCGGCCGCCCAGGTAGACCGTCGTCTCGTCGGCACCCAGGAGCAAGTTCACGTCGGTGCGCATCCCGCGCCCCCAGTCGCTGATCTTCGACTGGCGCACGCTCCACAGGAGCGATCCGCTCTCGATGTCTATGCCAATCAGGTCGTCGGAGTCGACCGGCGTCGCGACCACCACGCCGTCGGCCACGACCGGCGGAGCGTTGCGCCATGACTGGGTCCGGCGCGGGGCGTTGTGGTTGCGCCGCGGAGGCAGGGGGTTCTGGTCGTAGAGGGTCTCCCAGTGCACGCGCCCCGTGAACAGGTCGAGGGAGGCCACCGTTCCCAGCTGCGTCAAGGCGATCACGCGCTCGCCCTCGACCCGCAATGGCGCCGCCGAGAAGGCCTGGGAGTGGCGGTTGAACATGTTGAGCTCGCGCTGGCCGCTGACGAGCTGCGTGGACCAGATCAGCTCGCCAGTCTCCAGGGCGTAGCAGGCGACGTGGTAGTCGATGCGGCCCTGCATGCGGTAGGTGGGCACCAGCACGCGCGATGCCGCGATGACCGGCGGCCCGGCGACGCGCATGCGCTCGGCGAAGCCGCCCTGCTCGCCGTCCCAACCCGCGCGCGGCGCGTGGTTCCAGAGCTCACGGCCGGTCTCGACGTCAAAGGCGAACAGGCGCCGGTCAGGGATGATGGTCAGGATCGGGATGTGGTTGAAGCGCTGGTTCGAGATCTGGGTGATCGGCACCTGCAGGGCGGCGACGGCGACCGCCTGGGAGGCCGCGGGCGCGATCAGGGCGCCGGCCTTGTCGATGCCCTTGAAGAATTCCAGGCGATCGTTGAGCTCCAGGCTTTCCCAGCCAGCGGCCTCACCGCTCGTCCAGCGCAGGCTGCCGGAGAAGGCGTCGATGGCCAGCAGGCTCATGGAGGTCGAGACCAGGATCGTCTCCCCCGCGCGCACGGGGTGCAGGTTGGCGCGCGCCTGGCGGAAGGCGTGGGTGCTCGGCAGGCGGAAGGGGCGCGGCCAGGAGCTGGCTTCAAACCCCGGCGTGCCGTGCGCCGCCTCGCCTGGACCGGGCAGGCGCAGCTCGCGCGTCGTGGCGTCGGGATCCCCAGCACCGCGCTCGAGGAGCGTCAGGGCGAAATCGGTTCGGCTCAGGACGCCCGCGCTTGCCCCGCCCCGCGCCAGTGCCTCACGCGCGCTCGCCCACTCGGGGGCGGTCTGCGGCGCTGCAGGCAGTTCGAGCACGCGCCGCAGGGCGCGGCCCCACGCCAGGCATGCCTGGTCGGGGTGGCCGAGCTCCAGCTCGGCGTCGCCCAGGGTCCAGCAGGCCGCCAGGGCGGCGTCGGTCAAGGGCCAGCGCTCGGCGAGTGCGGCCAGGGCGCGCGGATCGCCCCGCTCGCGCGCGCGCTCGAGGGCAGCGTCCGCATCTCGCCCGTGCTGGTCGCGGTAGAGTTCGCGTGCCTCGCCCTCGAGCCCCTCCAGCTCCGCGAGCGCCCACTCGGCAGCGCCGCGGTGCACGTCCTGCTGGGAGGGCCGCCCCTGGGCGCGCGGTCGCTCGGCGCCGAGCAGGTCGTTGGGGTGTTCTTCCAGCAGGCGCTGCAGGTCCGCCAGTGCCTCGTGCCAGCGCCGGGCGTCGAGGTGGTCCCGGGCGCGCTCGGCCAGGGCCCCGGCGGCGCGCGTGTCGGGGATCGAGAAGGTGCGGACGTCGCTCTGGGCCGAGGCGCCCAGGCTCAGGACGACGAGGGTCGCCACGGTCCACGGGCCCTGTCCGACGCTCCCTCCGATGTTGCTCTGCCGTGCCGTCATTCTTTCGCCGCGCCTCCCCCTCCATAGTCTCTCGGCCGGCCTGTCCTTGGTCGGAAAACGCGCCACATCGCCTACACTAGTTCCAGGCGCTTGCGGAGGATCCACTCGGCGGAGAGCACCGCCAGGGCCGCCAGCAGGGTCCCCCAGTGGTCCCAGGCGTCCTTGAGGCTTGAGGAGAGCGCCTCGCGCCGCTCCTCGCCGCCCGGGAAGGCGACCGTCAGGCGGTCGATGTTGCCCATGGAGACGCTCTCACCGCCGGTCATGGCGGCGAGGGCCGCCATTCCGGCCGGGTCGGGGGAGGGGTCGATGTTCTCGCGCGAGGGCAGGACAACTTCGAACTCCGTGCTGGTGACGCGCTCCTCGCCGATCTCGATCCAGGCCTGGTAGCTGCCCGGCCGGTCCACCTCCAGGGAGGTCCGGAAGAGCCCGTCGCGGCCGGCGACGCGCAGCAAGGTCAGCTCCTCCCGTCGACCGTCGGGTCCGACCAGCGCCGCCTCCTGCACGTCGCGATCGCTCGGACGGAAGTCCTCGTCGAGCACGCGCGCCTCGAGCACGACGCGCTCGTCGAGGGCGTAGGTGCTGCGCAGGCTGTCGAGGCTCACCCGCCGGTTGCCGCTCTTGAGGCGACCGAGGGCGAGCCAGCGGATGGCGTTGCGCCAGAAACGCTCGTGGTAGCGGTCGCCGAAGCGGTAGCGCCACATCCAGGTCGCGTCGATGGCGAGGAACAGGGTGCGGCCGGCGGGGAAGTAGCCGGCGACGAGCAGCGGGTGGCGGCCGTAGGGACCCTCGGCCACCGGATGGCGCAGGAGCACCTGGCTGCCCGGCTTGGCGCGCGCCACGGGCCAGTACCAGTTGAAGCCGCGCAGGCCGCCCTCGGACTCCCACAGGGCGCGGTTGGTCTCGTCGTCGGCGTGCAGGCGAACGATCTGGTGCGGCGCACCCGGGTCCTCGAGGGTGGGCCGGAACTCGACGGTCGTGTCACCGTCGAAGGGGATCGCGCCGCGCGCGTCGAGGACGACCGGCAGCAGCTGCTCGAGCTCGGTGTCCACGTAGGAGCGCGGGTCGTCGAGCTCGCCGGCCTGCATCATCAATCCGCCGCCGCGCTCGACGAACTCCAGCAGGGAGGCCATGAACTCTTCGCAGCGCGCCGGGTCGGCGGAGACGTCGTAGAGGTTCACGTCGCCCAGGATGATCACGTCGTAGTCGGCGAGCAGCTGCTTGCGGTCGGTGGGGATCCTCAGCAGGGAGGGCAGGCCGCGCGTGCTCTCCTGGGGGAAGTCGGCCGTGGCGGAGAGCAGGAACATCTGCGCCGAGATGTTCTCGTCGGAGCGCTTGAGCAGCTCCTTCAGGAAGCGGTACTCCCAGCGCGGATAGCCGTCGATGTAGAGCACGCGGATCTTCTCGGGCGCGATCTGGATGCTGAACTCGACGGCGTTGTCGTCGAGTAGGGTCTCGTCGCGTACCGGCGCCACGGAGATGCGGAAGCGTCGCTCGCGGCGGCCGCGCTCGGGCGCTCCCGGGGGCGCGAGGAATACCACGCGCTCCCCGCTCTCATCGGGGCGGGCGCTCTCTTCTGCCAGCAGGCGCGCTGCCGCGCCGGAGCGGTCGAGTTCCTCGAGGATCACCGAGACCGTCCCCAGGTCCGTGCTGCCGCGGCCGATCACGCGCGCGGTGACGGCGATCTCGTCCCCTTCGAGGACCTCCTCGGGGATCTCGACCAGCTGCACGAGGACGTTGCGCTCCGGGCGCGTGTCGCCCACGACGATGGTGTGCACGGCGATGCCCGAGGCGGCCGCGGCGCGCGCGGCGTCGAGCGGCGAGGAGCCGCCGTTGGAGCGGCCATCGGAGACGATCACCACGTCGGTCACGTGTCGGCCGCGGTGGGCGGCGAGGCTGCCCGAGAGGGCGTCCCCCAGGGAAGTGCCGCGGCCGCGGCCGGTGAGGCCCGTCAGGTCGGGCAGGGGAGCGGTGTCCTCGTCGAAGCGGAACAGGCGCGGCTCATAGGCGCCCTCGGCCAGCAGGGGGAGCAGGTCGCCCTCGATCCCGGCCGCCGCGAGTTCCAGGCGCGTGGTCGCGCCCAGGGCGCGTGGCGCGAGGTGGGCGAGGGCCTCGCGCGCGGCGTCGTCTCCCGCGTAGGCATCCATGCGCCGCATGCTGGCCGAGTCGTCGATCAGGACGATCACCTCGGCCGGCTTGACCTCTTCCGTGCGCTGGACGAATACGGGCCGGAAGAGCACGCCGAGCAGGATCGCGAGGGCGACGAAGCGCAGGCTGACCAGGGTCCAGCGCGCCCAGGGTTGCAGGTGCTCGCGCCGGTACCCGATCCAGGCCACGCCGGCGGTCAGGGGCAGGATGATCAACACCCCGACCCAGGCTTCCGGCAGGTCGAGGAAGCGCAGGGTCTCGCGCATGCCGGTCTCGCCGGCGTTTGCGCTCGCGTTCGCGACGCCGCGTAGGGCGAGGCCGATCACGCCAGCCTCCTGCGCCGACCGATCCACCCTGCCCAGAGGGCTTCCGCCACGAGGGCGAGGAGACACGCGCCGGCCATCCAGCGCCACAGTTCCCCGCGCTGTCCGACGCCCGCGCCGCCCTCGGCCGCATCTCCGGCGCGTGGCGCGTACATTTTTAGCGCCTCGTGCAGGCCTTCCAGCTCGCCCTTCTCGATGCGCTCCAGGTCACCCTCGCCGGGATCGAGGTGCACGGCGAAGAGGACGGCCCCTCCGCCCTCGCTCGCCAGGGTGTAGAGCCCGGTGCGTTCGGTCTCGGCGCCCTCGACGGCGGGCAGCCGCCAGCGGTTGCGGTCGAGTTCGACCACCTCGCCCTCCACCTCGCGCCGCGTCCCGTCCGGGCGCAACAGCTGCAGATTGCGCGGGAAAGCGTCCACCTCGGCCACGACGCCCGCGCCAGGGGCGAGGTGGATCGGCGGCGGTCGCAGATCCCCGCCGTGGCGCGTGAGTTCGTGGACAAGGGGAATGAAGGCCTGCGGCGCCAGGACTGGCAGGCGCGTCCAGCTGGCGTCGAAGCTCGTGGTCCACAAGAGCACCCGACCGCGGTCGAAGGCGCGCTCGATGAGCAGCGGGTGGGCGCCCTCGTCATCGAGGCTCGCGAGGACGCGTGCATTGGGTGCCGCTCGCGTGGCCACGAAGTCGTAGATCGGTACCTCAGTCAGGAAGGCGCGCCAGCGTTCGTCGGCAAAGAAGCGCAGCGCCGGGTGTTCGGCGTCGAACTCTCTTACGCGGTAGTAGCTCTCGCTCCGCGAGCGCACCGAGACCGTGTGCAGGAGCTCGGCTGGCAAGAGTCCGCTCCCGTCGGCCCGCCAGGCGCGCGTGTTCCAGTGCTCCAGATCGACTCGCGGTCCCATGCCGCAGATCAGGGTGGCGCCGTCGGCAACGCGCTCCTCGATGCGGCGCACGACCTGGGGAGCCAGTCCGTCCACGTCCACGGTCCAGATCACATCGAAGGCGGTCAGGTCGATCTCCTCGTCCTCGAGGTCGTGGGGACCGCGCTGTTCTGCCACGAAGGGCGCCGGAGGCAGGAAGTTTCCCGGCCCGTCCTCGTCCAGGGGGCTGAGCACGGCCATCAGGAACCCGGCGGCGTCGCGCTCCAGCTCGCGCGCTGGTCCGCCGTTGACGACCAGCACGCGCACGGGCTCGGGCACGCGCACGATCACCACGCGTTCGTCGTCCACGGCCAGGCGGTCGCCCTCGAGGACGGCAGTCAGCGCGTGGTCTCCCGTGCGCTCGAAGACTAGCGGGAAGACCACCTGGGCCTGTCCGCGTCCCGGCACGCTCACGATCTGGCTCGGGCGCCGGTCGCCGTCCACCACCAGGGCGACGCGCACGCCCGCGCGGGCCTTCGTCCCGAAGTTGCGTAGGCCGACGCGCAGCTCGACGGGCGTTCCGGGGCCCGCGACGGGGCCGGCGGTCTCGACGGAGACGACTCCCAGGTTGGGTGGGCGGGGGACTGGTGGGCCCAGGTCCTCGACCGCCACGCGCGTCCCCAGGGCGTTCAGGGCGTCGAGCACATCGCTCAGGCGCGGTGCTTGCGCGGCGCCGTCGGCGCCCTCCTTTTCCGGCGCCCGCTCGATTTCGATGAACGTGTTGCGCTGCAAGTCGCACAGGAGGTGGATCTCCACCCGGCTCTGGTCCGTGCCGGCGGCCTCCTCCTCGGCGAAGCGCAGCACCTCGCCAAGGGCGGCAGCCAGGTCAAGCGTCTCGTCGGTCGGCTCCTCGAGCAGGTCGAGCATCGCCAGGGCGTCGGCCGGATTGGTCCACGAGAGCAGGCGCGGCCAGGCGCCCGCCTGCAGCAGGCGCACGCGGTCGCCGCGTCCGCCGTCCAGCTCTCCCACGAGCTCGCGCGCCCGGTCCACGATGCGCTCGAAGGTTGTCTCGGTCTCTCCGCCGTAGGCCGTGGAGGCCGAGGCGTCGATCACGATCGCCACGTCGCGCCGGCTCTCGGTCAGCCCGGCCAGGGGACTGGTGACGCCGGTGAAGGGGCGCGCCACGGCCAGGGCCAGGGCGGCCACGGCGGCCATGCGCAAGAGCAGCAGTAGCAGGTTCTCGAGCTCCACGCGCCGGCGCGTCTTCTTGTAGGCGGCCAGTACGAAGCGCATGGCGGCCCAGGCCATCGGCCGGTGCCGCTGGCGGTTGAGCAGGTGGATCGCGAGGGGCACCGCGGCCAGGGCGACCCCGGCCGCCAGGGCGGGGTGGACGAAGCCGTCGACCAGGGCGGCCGCTGCGAAGGGTGTGGCGGCCATGTTCAGCGGTGCTGTCCTCGCGCGCGGGCCGAGCGCCGGGCCAGGTAGGTGGAGAGGACCGCGTCCACGTTGCGCGAGGTGTCGAGCAGCACGTAGTCCAGGTCGAGGGAGCGCGCCTGGCGCGCCAGCTCGCTGTTGTGTCGTTCGAGCTCCTCGCGGTAGGCGGCGCGGATCGACTTGGGGTCGATCTTGACCACGCCGGCGCCCTCGAGGCCGTCGAGCTTGAGCATCGTCTCGAAGTCGAACTCGATCTCCTGCGGATCGAGAACGTGGAAGAGGATCGGCTCGTGCCCGCCGAACTTCAGGCGCCGCAGGCCCTCGGTGATCGCGTCGGGTTCGTCGAAGAGGTCGGAGAAGATGGCCACGATCCCGCGCCGGCGCAGGCGCGTGGCGAGCCAGTTCAGCACCTCACCGATGTGCGTCGGCCCGCCCGCCTCCGCGCCCTCGAGAGTCTCGATGACGGCCTTCTGCTGGGCGGCACCGTTGCCGGGCGGCACCTTGCTGCGGTCCGTCTCGTCGAACATCACCAGGCCGACGGTGTCGCGCTGGGTGAGGGTCAGGTGCGCGAGGGCGGCAGCGCACCAGCGCGCGTAGTCGAACTTGCTCCAGGCACGCGAGCCGAAGGCCATCGACTCGCTGGCGTCGACGAGGATGCTGAGGGTCAGGTTGGTCTCCTCGACGAACTCCTTGACGACCAGCCGGTCCGAGCGCGCGAAGACGCGCCAGTCGATGCGCCGCAGCTCGTCCCCGGGGACGTACTCGCGGTGCTCGGCGAACTCGACCGAGCTGCCACGATGGGGCGAGCGGTGGTGTCCGGCCATGAACCCCTCGACGACCGTGCGGGCCACCAGGGAGAGGCCCGACAGCTTGTCGAGGACCGCGGGGTCGAGAGAGCCGCCGCTCATGACGTCTTGCTCTAGCTAGCTGGCCTGGCCGGGTGCGTCGGCCTGGCCGGGTGCGTGGGCAAGTCCGGGAACGCCTGAGCCGACCTCGCCGCCGGGCGCGACCTCGTCCAGCAGGCGGTCGATGATGAAGTCGGAGGTGACGCCCTCCGCCGCGGCGGAGAAGCTGGTCAGGATGCGGTGGCGCAACACCGGGTGGGCGATGGTCTTGACGTCCTCGACGGCGACGTGTTCCCGTCCCGCCAGGACGGCGCAGACCTTGGCGCCCAGGACCAGGAACTGGCTGGCACGCGGTCCGGCGCCCCAGGTGACCCACTCGCGCAGGAACGGCAGGGGGTCTTCGGAGCGCACGCGCGTGCCGCGCGTGAGGGCCAGCACGTAGTCGTAGACGTGGTCGGCGATCGGCACCGCGCGCACGGCTTCTTGCAGGCGCAGCAGCTCCTCGCCCGTGAGGACCTTCTTCAGCTCGACCTCTCCGCCGCTGGTGGTGCGCTTGAGAATCTCGCGTTCTTCTTCCGCGCTCGGGTAGCCGACCTGGACCATGAACATGAAGCGGTCGAGCTGCGCTTCGGGCAGGGGATAGGTCCCTTCTTGTTCGATCGGGTTCTGGGTCGCGAGGGTGAAGAAGGGGTCGGGCAGGAGGTGGCGCTTGCCGCCCGAGGAGACCTGGTGTTCCATCATCGCTTCCAGCAGCGCCGCCTGGGTCTTGGGCGGCGTGCGGTTGATCTCGTCGGCCAGGATGACGTTCGCGAAGAGCGGGCCCTGTTCGAAGCGGAAGCTACGCGCTCCGGTCTCGGGGTCGATGTGCAGCAGCTCGGTGCCCGTGATGTCGCTCGGCATCAGGTCGGGGGTGAACTGGATGCGGTTGAATCCCAGGTCGAGGGTGCGCGCGAGGCTCGAGATCATGAGCGTCTTGGCCAGGCCCGGAACGCCCACGAGCAGGCAGTGTCCGCGGGCGAGGATGGCGATCAGGAGCTGGTCGAGGACCTGATCCTGGCCGACGATCACGCGCTGCAGTTCCTCCTTCATCTGCGAGTGGACCTCGCGCAGGCGCGGGAGCAGGTCTTCGGACATCGGTGGGTTCCTGGTGCTTTGGCCTCTCGGGCCGGATCTGGTGATTCTGCGGGCCGGATCGGTGGGTGCCGG
>PVBE011356815.1_pt1 | contig 48123 bp, 43 predicted proteins | sample 1631181 | NCBI WGS metagenome assembly PVBE01 (sample SAMN08397723, study PRJNA350692) | Marine metagenome, whole genome shotgun sequencing project. | isolation source: water | place: Pacific Ocean | collected 2012-04
GCGGGGCGCCACCCAGCAGGAGATCGATCAACTCAGGCGGGAGAACGGTGAACTGAAGCATCTAGTTGCCGATCTCTCGCTGCAAGCACACCGTCTCAAAAAAACGGCTATCCCGATGCTGAACGACGCCATAGGTATCAGAGGATGAGCGCCTCACAGAAGACGGCGGTCCTGACCAGCGTGGGTTCATCAACGAACCCCACGCGCCGGGTACTGAGGGACCTGGGCGTCCCGAAGAGCACCTACTATCGATCCAGCTCACAGCAGAACAGTCGGAGGTCGTGGGGCATGCCCTAGAGCAGGCCATAGCCGAGTACGTTCCGGATGACGGCAACCCCAACCGCAAAGGCACGGCCCTGGTGGCTATCTGCCGCGCCTATATCGATGCCATTGAGGAGAGCAAATGAATGAGTCCCCCGCCGATACGCCAACCTATACGCAGCAGTATAGGGAACAGGCTATTTCTTGCTTGGTATGCCGGGAGCCCCTGACAGTGCGGCTGGCCCGGGGCCGGAAGTCCGGCAAGCCCTTCGTAATGCTGATATGTGGTCGGGACGCCCGCCATTTCCGCGCCTTCGTCAACGACCAAAAGTACGTCGGCGAGGTCTTGGAAAGGCTGGAGGCCAGGCCATGAGAGTTGCCATCTACGCCCGGGTCTCTACCTCCGACAAAGACCAAGAGCCAGAGACCCAACTTATGCCCATGCACGACTTCTGTGCCGCGCAGGGTTGGGACGTCGTCGCTGAATACGTGGACCGAGCCCCAGCCAACGACCAGGCCCACCGGATCAGGTGGCGTGAATTGCTTGATGATGCTGCCAAGAGAAAGTTCTCGGTAGTGTTGGTGTTCAAGCTCGATAGGGCATTTAGAAGCGTAAAGCACATGCATGACACACTGGCGGCATGGGAGTTGGTGGGCGTCAGTTTCAAGAGCCAGAGAGAACAATTTGATACGTCCACCGCCTTGGGCCGGCTGTTGCTCAACCTGCTGGCATCGTTGGCCGAGTTCGAACTGGAGTTGATCCGGGAGCGGGTCAAGGCCGGAATGGACAGAGCCCGCCGTCAAGGCAAGCATATCGGCCGGCCCAGTGTCTGGGTCAGGAGAGGCTTCTCTAAACGTTTTGGAGCTATTCTGGAGCGCCTTAACGGGGGAGATATCTCCTGCCGGCGGGCCGCCAAAGAGCTCGGCATCGGCTACGCCACCCTGAAACGCCTGCTGGATGAGCAGGCCCAGAAGCCTGCCGGGGGATCGGGATAGTGGCGGAAGGGAATACAAATGGGTTCAAGCCATCGGGGGAAAGTGGCCAGGAAAAGGGGTTGACGTGTATACCTGAAAGTATACACTGTGTCGCCACAGCGGACACCACCGAGGCTGGAAATGAGCTTGACCAGATCGCGATCAGCCATTTCCTGGATACCATCGCTGAGATCGCTCTGGCAGCAGCCCGCCGAAGGATAGACAAAGAGACGTGAGAGCAGTCGCCTACATACGGGTTTCCAGCGCCGACCAGGTGGAGGGCTATTCCCTTGATGCCCAGGAGCGGCAGTTCAAGGAACTGTGCGGCAAGAGAGGATGGGAGCCATTAAAGGTGTACCGGGAGGAAGGCCGCAGCGCTCACACCGACTCCATCAGCAAACGGCCGGTATTCCGTCAGCTTCTGGACGACGCGGCGCAGGGCTGCTTCGACATAGCGGTAACCCACACCGTGGACCGTTGGGCCCGCAACGCCAGGGTCGCTCTGGAGTCATTGGCAATCCTGGGCCGGAACAACGTAGCCCTGGTGTCCATCACGGACAACATCGACTACTCCACTCCTCAGGGACGCCTCCTGACTACCATGCTGGCTGGCTTCGCGGAGTTTTTCAGCGACTCCCTGGCCACCCACGTGAAGAAGGGAATCAGCGAGAGGGCTCTTCAGGGGAGACACCTTGGAGGTATTCCCTTCGGCTATCAGTCCTGCCGGGAGAACAAGCTACTCGTCTGCGAGCCAGAGCATCCAGGTGGGGTACACGTTGACACGGAGGAAGCCAAGTCCATCCGGGAACTGTTCCACAGATATGCTTCAGGGGCCACCACGCTGAGCCAGCTGGCGGTGTGGATGAACATCCAGGGCTTCCGCACCAGGAACATGCACCGGCTCTCCGACGGCAACGGCAACATCTCTGGAGGTCCCAGGCTGTTCACCACCGCCTCGGTCCGGGGCATTCTCCACAACGCTTTCTACTCGGGTAAGGTCAAACACCGGGAAGAGCTTCTCCCCGGCGTCCATGAAGCTCTGGTTTCCGAAGAGCTTTTCACGACAGTCCAGGTCGCCCTGAAACGCAACTCCGGCCGCTCAAGTACCTTGCACCCGAGGCCGGAGAGGGAGTATTTACTCAAGGGTCTTATCCGATGCGCCCACTGCGGGATGCCGATGTGGGCTCAGACCTACAACAACGGAAATCGCTACTACCGGGAGCAGAGAGGCTCCAGAGGGGGAGGGTACTGCGTTGGCAGAAGCGGCTCCATGTCTTGCCACGTCCCCGACGAGCAGATGGGCCGGATTGTGGGCGCCATCGTCCTTCCCAAGGCCTGGATGGAGAGGGTTCTGGCCCAGGTCCATCTGGAAGATGAGGTTGAGCGGGTCAAGCAGGAGCGGACACAGGCAGAGCAGCGGCTCCGGAGGTTGGGCCGGGCCTACGTTGACGGGATGTACAACGAAGATGACTACCGCCGGGAGAAGAGGCTGCTGGAAGACAAGTTGGCGGGCCTGGTCGTTCCTGGAGTGGACGCCGCCCAAGAAGCCGGGAAGCTGCTGGAGGACCTGCCGAATCTCTGGGCCGAGGCCAGCCTGGGCGAGAGACGGCGTATCCTGATGACGATGCTGGACGCGGTCTACGTTGACCCCGTTGAAGAAAGGTCCGTAGTTGCCATCCAGCCCAAGCCTGCCTTCCGGCCTCTATTCGAGATGGCTACGACTCGGGAAGGCAGCGATGTTGTCCTAATTAAAGAGCCGCCTCAAGCTACAAATGAGCCTGAGGCGACCGATTCGTGTTCTTGGTGGAGACGGGGGAGAGTCGAACTCCCCGTCCAAAAGGTCCCCTGGTCGGATCTACTACAAGCTTGTCCGGTGCTTTAAGTCTCGCCCCTCAGAGCTTCCACCGACAGAATCTCCGAGGTGCCAGCCGATCAATCTTTGGTCGCCCTTTATCAGCATAGGAGCGCCCGCATCCCGGACTCTTGGCGCCTGCACCACCGCATCCGGGACTTGCAGTGGGCAGACGTAGCCGCGATTTAGACGGCTAGTGCAAATTCACGTTCGCCAGTTAATGGCTGCCACCGGTTTAACGAGGCTGATGGCGTCCTCGGCTTGCAATCCGCCACGCGACTCTCCTGTCGAACCCGCGCGTCCCCATTTGTACCCTTAATTATCCCATATGGGAGTTCCGGGGGTCAAATCGGCGCAAAGTCGCTCAAACCAGGCTGAACGGCTCCGGCGCCTCCGCGAATGGGCCCCGGCCCCCCCCCGGCTCGTCATGGTGACTTCCAACTGTGGCGGCACGAAAGCCGCGACGGTGCTGCGTATCTGAGGTCCCTTCGGAGTTTCGAGGTGGGTCCAACGGATGAATCTACTTATGAAAAGGCTGTCCTCTTGCTGCGGGGAAACCGCCGTCCACTCCGCGGCCGGCGTGAGACTTCTGCACCTCTTCGGGCTGGCGCATGATCGAGCGACATCTTCGCTCAAAGGTCTAGGACCCCGCCTCATCCCCGACCTTCGCCCATTCGGGCAAGGTGCCTAACGTCGCCTTCAGGCTACGTTTGTTCGCCATGTGCTGGTGTGAATTCTCGCCTCGCCAGGTACGTTGCCGGGCTTCTCACTGGCAGGTCTCACCGATGCCCGCCGTGCCTGAGGAGTGCTCCGAGAGATCCTGCGCCACATCAATACGGGCCACGCTGGGTGGCCGGCGACGGGAAGGAAACAAAAAATCATAAATAGTCATAAATAGAAGGAGTCAAATAGATGAGTTCCAGCGCCAGTGATCAGCGAGTAATTGAGCTCCTTGTGCTTCTATTACTCGCTGATCAAGTCCTAACCAAAGCAAACTTTATCACGAAAGCCATGTCCTGGTTTGACAAATACTTGCTCATTCTGGTGATAGGCGGATTCTTTGCCGGCATCGGGATAGCCAGTATCTCTCAGCCGGTGGTCGACCAGGTGGATTCGACGATCAACAGGTTCATGGGCGTGTGCGACTACATAGCACCGATCGCGATCTTCTTGATTCTAACCTCATCCCGGCCAGGCTAATCGGAACGCGCAAGATAGGAAAGTTCGGCCAACGAGCTGCTCTCCATGGTGCCGATCGTCTTCCTGATCAGCTACGGTGTTCCAGCTGGTGCTCTTCGCCGGCCCGATGGCCACCATGTTGAATATACCCGAAGCAACGCTGCCGGTATTCCTCGCCGTCTATCTGGGGCTGCAGCTGGGCCTTCCGGACTCCTTTCGGACCGGGGGCAACAGTACCGACGTGTACGTTGGGGCCAATGTGGTGAACGCGGTCTACGAGAAACGGTACGCGGAGAAAGAGGACCTGGCGCTCCCTGAGGGGGGCTCGCGCCCGCCGCCGAGGCCATCGGCTCTTGGGACGGGTCAACTGAGGGGTGAATAGCCGCCAGCTGAGGTAATCAACGATTGGGCGTCCGGGGCCGAGGCCCGAGTGAGCTATCCACCAAACTCGTAGCAAGCGACACCGAACCAGAAAGAGTCTGGGGAGACACCCGATCCGCCAACGATGGATGGGGTGTCTCCCCAGAAATCATTTTGTGGGCTGCCGGGTAGCGTCGAAAGAGTTAGGGCGGGCCCAAGACCGGCTGCCGAATATTAGGTGCGGGCCGGGGCCTGCACCGGGCCTCCGCGGAGACTGGGCGGGGTCACGGTGGCGATGATCACGGCGGCCAGCAGATAGACGGATAGCATAAGCCACCACGAAAACGTGTAGCTGCCGGTGCTGTCCCTCAGGTACCCCACCAGCGGGGCCCCGATACCGTTACTGACCAGAATTATGGGCAATACGAGCCCCCGGATGGACCCCAGAAAGGCTCGCCCAAAGTAGGCGGCGAAAATATAGGAGTGGACGATCATGCCCGCGCCCACCGACAGCCCGAAAGTGATCGTGGAGCCGAAGAGAAACAACTCGTTCCGGCCGTCGATCATCAGCCAAATCGCCAGCGCAAACCCCAGATAAGAGACCATGGCGATCAAACGAATGGGCAACCGGTCAGCCATCCAGCCGGCAATCAGGGCCATCGTAGCGGCTCCAGCTGCATCGGCCGAGAAGGAAAAGGACACCATCTGGGGGGCAAATCCCAGCTCAACCCAGTAGGGAATCCGGTGGACGCTGGCTCCGCCTTGGGCCAGCCCGGCCAGAGCGAAGACCAGAATCAGCTTCCACAGGGTACTGGTGCGCAGGGCCTCGCGTACCGTCCAGGCTGCCTCCGCCGCGTCAGCGACCCCCGTTTGCAATGAGGGTGTGGAGGCCGGAGCCTCCGGTTCGCCGTCCACTTCGAGGCCTAGATCCTCGGGTTGGCGGCGTAGGAATAGGGCCGCCACGGGGATGGCAAGCAGCATGAAGATGATGGCCAGCACGGCCCAGGTGGTGCGCCAGCCCAGGTGGTCGATCAGCACCTGAGTTACGGGTACGATGACGACGCCGCCGATGCCCAAACCGGTGGTGGACAATGCCAACGCCAGGCCCCGTTTGCGGCGAAACCATTTGGCCACCGGGACCGAGGTGACAATACCCTGGGGAGTGGCCAGCCCGGATACGCCCACGATGCCGAAAAGCAGTATGACGTGCCAGGGGGTGGTGGCCCGGCTTACGCCCAGCAACGCGACACCGATTACAATGGCGGAGATGACGGTGAAGACCCGGGGCCCGTACCGGTCCAGCAACCTTCCGATAACATAGCTGGAAAGACCGGCGGAAATGCGGCGGGTGGTCACGGCCCAACCGAATTGGCTGCGTGACATGCCCAATGCGCTGCCCATGGGAAGGACGAAGAGACCGAAATTCAGGTTGCCGGTCGCCATGGTGGAGAAATTGACCAACCACATGGTGGCGACAATGACCCAGCCGTAGAATACCCGTTTGGTCCGTTTGGGGTGAATGTCTGTCTTCCTATCTCCGCGATGCCACTCTTGGCCTGTGAGCGTCCATCTCAACACTCCCGTCCGAGCACGCGGAAGCCGCGAAGGAGAAACGATCCAGGTTCAGATTCCAGGCGTACTCGGTGTCCTCCGCGGTTTTGAGGTTGGCTGGTAATGGTATGGGCCGAGATCAGGGGAAGATCGTGGGAATGTTCCGGCCGGGCCCGGAGCCGGTGCGGCACTTCTCATGCTGCCGGTCTCGGGTGAATGCGGGCGAAGCCGCGCCTCCGTGCCTCCGCAGCATAGGGCAAAAGGGCCAAGAACGCCCTCCATCTTCCAAGCTCGGAGACGATGCCGATCCCATCATGACAGTGAATAGGCTGGAAAGGTGGTCGGGGTGGGGAGATTCGAACTCCCGGCTTCCACGTCCCGAACGTGGCGCCCTACCACTGGGCCACACCCCGGCGATTCAGGTTCGAGCAATTCCGGCCAGCCCCAATTGGGTGGGCCTGGGCATCATATAGACAGAAACGTCGGCGGATACCGCGGGGTCCAAGCCCACGACGCCACCAAGCCATCCCTCTGTTCGAATTGCCCTCCAACATGGTAAAGGGTTCTTACCCCCGAGTCTAGTGCGAGTTTCGCCTCGAAGCCGCCCAATCTGCCCGTCCGTCCGAAGCCAACCGCATATTGACGTTGTTTGACCTTCGCGGCGAAGAGGAGCCGGGCGCGGCCGGGACCCTCGAAGCCGCCGGGCAAAGTCAGGGTTGACTGGTCTTGGGGCATGAACTCAGCTACAGCTTCAACTCGATGATCTCGAATTGAGACAGGTCGCTGCTTCCCAGTCCCAGCTCCTCGGCATGCTCATGCTGGCGGCGGACTATGGCTTCGTTGGCTGAAGTGAACGTGCTGTCGTGCTGCTTCATCAGCCGCATGGCGACCACATCGGCGGCGACCATGTCGCCGGTAATGATGAGGCGGTTCACCCCATCGATGATCTTGGTCTCCGCGCTTCTGGACGGTCCGAAGACCGCCTGCAGGGAGCGCACATCGGTAATGGTGAGTTCCGGGCGCACGGCGGAGGCGAACTCGGCCAGTTTACGGTCGAAATAGTCGCGGTTATCTTGGAGTGACGCGTGGGCGAGCCAGCGATGGAGGCCATAGACGGACCCGAAGTGGTTCTTGATCGCGCTGGTGATCTGCCCGGCGAAGTGGCGCTTGAGGACGGGCAGGTTGATAATGACCGGAGCCTCCTGGAGCTGGCGGGCGATGCGCAAGCGAGGGCCTTCAGTCCTGCGGACGCCGGGCTTTCGCAGGCGTTCCAGCATGGGGCTGCCCTCCATCCCAGGGAACCCCACATCAGGGTCCAGGTCTCCGTGCCAGGCGCGGTGCTCAACCAGGACGTAATGGCCGGCTTCCGGTGCGTGGGAGATCTGAATCTCCGTTCGGGGCAGGTCCGCCGGGTTGTAGATAAGGTCCAACTCGTTTCGGTGGTCCTCGTGCACCAGGATATGTTCGGCCCCGGCGGCCCGGCAATGGCGGGCCACGGCGCGTATCGTCTCGGGCGCGGTGATAGAGGGAAATGGGTCACGCTGGTTTGTATTGGGCTTGAGGACGACCTGGCGGTGAGCGCCAATGACGCGGCCCAGGCCGCCGATGGCCTCCAGTCCCGCATCCACCATGGCGTCGATATCCTCTCCCTCCACGATCACCAGGAGTGGCTTGCCGCCGGTGCCCAGCACCTGGTTGTCCCGGCCGCGCCGGGCCAGCGCGGTCTCCACCACTGTCGCCATGGCACTCCTCCTCAGAGCCGGGTAGTGGGAGGATTATATCCGATTAGGGCGCCCACGGCGACACCGCTGTTTCACCCAGCCCAAACGGCGACTTGCCAACGACCGTAGGAATCTCGCATAATTGACCCGGAACCGGAAAGCCACGAACAGGGGGACATAGGCTGCTATGGCGTCCGGCACGAAAACAGCGCAGACCACCGAAGCCAAGCTGGAAGAACTCCACCGCATCCTGGCCGGTATGGGCCGGGTAGCCATCGCCTATTCGGGCGGGGTGGATAGCACCTTTCTGCTGGCGGTGGCGAAAGAGGTCTTGAAAAGCGGTAACGTTCTGGCGGTGAATGCCGTCAGCCCGGTCTACTCGCAGCGGGAACAGGCCTTCGCCCAAGAGTTCGCCGCCAAACTGGGCGTGGAGTGCATCTCTTTATCCACCCGGGAGTTGGGGGACGAGCGCTTCGCCGTCAACCGCCCCGACCGGTGCTTCCACTGTAAGTCGGAGCTGTTCGGCCGGCTACAGGACGTTGCCGCGGAAAGGAAATTCCCATCCATCGCCGACGGAACCACGGCGAGTGATTTGGACGACTTCCGCCCTGGGATGCAGGCGCGAGAGACCTATGGAGTGCGGAGCCCTCTGCTGGAGGCCGGAATGGCCAAAGAGGAGATTCGCGCACTGTCCCAGGAGATGGGCCTTCCCACGTGGGATAAGCCGGCCATGGCTTGTCTGGCTTCCCGGTTCCCCTACGGCACCGGCATCACCGTCGAAGCCCTGCGCCAGATCGAAAAGGCGGAGGAGTACCTCTTTGACCGAGGCTACCGCCAGGTGCGGGTGCGCCACCACGGCCCGATTGCCCGCATCGAAATCATGGCCGACGAGATGGTCCGGCTGCTCGAAGAGGCCCCAAGCGTGGTGCAGCACCTGAAGAAGCTGGGTTACCGGTACGTGGCGCTGGACCTGCAGGGGTATCGGACCGGCAGCATGAACGAAGACGGAAGCATACCGCTGAGGCCCTTACAGTGACGCCGGCGGACGCTTCGGACCCCGCCGTGGTCGACCTGGGTTATGCCCGGGTAGACGCACAGCGCAGCAAACGCCAGGGCATGCCGGAGGCGGTCCTCTGCTTGGGCAAGACCCCTTCCCAGGTAGCCGGGATTCTTGAAGTGTTGGTTGAGTCCGAGGGGACCGGTATTGCCACCAAGGCGAACCGCACCGTTTACCGGGCGGTTCGGACCAAATTCCCCGAAGCTATCTATCACGACACCGCGAAGCTCATTCACGTGGGGAAAGACCTGGCGTCACAGCCCGCCGGTATCATCGTCGTATCCGCCGGCACCTCGGACATACCGATGGCCGAGGAGGCGGCGATCACCGCGTCTATCCTGGGGCATCCGGTGGACCGGCTCTTCGACGTCGGCGTCGCCGGCCTGCAGCGGCTTCTCTCGCAGACCGAGCGCCTCCGGCAAGCTGCGGCGGTGGTGGTGGTGGCGGGTATGGATGGTGCGCTGCCCAGCGTGGTGGCCGGCCTGGTGGACAAGCCGGTGATCGCCGTACCGACCTCGAACGGATATGGCGCGTCTTTTAAAGGGTTGTCGGCGCTGCTGTCGATGCTGAACAGCTGTGTCCCCGGGGTCGCCGTGGTCAACATCGACAACGGTTTCGGAGCAGCCGCGGTGGCCCACCGCATGACTCGGGTCGCCTGACCGTTCGTACCGAACCGCCGCACCGGGAGGGGTGACCGATGCCGGCCGTCATCGGTGTATCGGGTTGGGCGCCCACAAGGGGCGCCCCTACGGGTGCCCTGGACGAACTTGGACCCTTCCCACCGTGGTTAGCGATTTGTAGGCGCCGACCACGTCGCCCAATGTAGGGGCAACCCTTGTGGTTGCCTCCTGGCCGGGCGGCCCGACGTCCGCTGTCATGGCCGCGTCGGATTGGGCGCCCACGAGGGGTGCCCCTACGGGTGGCACGGACCATCATGGGCCCTTGATTACCGCGATTGCGGATTCTCTCGGTCCAGTTCCCAGTGCTGGGGATTATTGACGATGTACTCGCGGATCCGGCCGAGGGACGTTTCGTCGCGAATGACGTGTTCGAAATAGTTTCGTTGCCATAACCTGCCCGGAAACGCCTGCCACCCCCTCGTCTTGACGCCGCGCACATATCCCAAAGTGGTTAACGATTTATATGCACCGACCACATCGCCCAATGTAGGGGCAACCCTTGTGGTCGCCCCTTGTCCGGTCGCCCCGACGCCGGTCGTTGTGGGGGTATCAGATTGGGCGCCCACAAGGGGCGCCCCTACGGGTGCCGTCCACACGATGATGCCGTGGATGTGATTTGGCATGACGACGAACGCGTCGACACTAATGCCCAGGAACTGGACCGGCAACTCGTCCCAGACCGATTGCACCATCCGCCCGGCGTCGTTGGGAAACAACTTGCCTTCCACTATCTCGCCAAACAGACACACCCGCCCCTGCGTGCAGATGGTAACAAAATAGGCTCCTGGCCCCGCGTAATCATACCCGGGAAGGCGGATGGAGCGGCGGTGATGTCGTTCAGGGTCGAAGCTCACGCCCCGGCGAACGCCAGGTCCAACTCCTCAAGCTTCTCTTTGGTGGGCCTGCCGTCTTCGCCCCACCCCCGAAGCTGCCGGTACTCCCGGAGCTGCTCTTCGACGTTGGGCGCTCGCTTGGCGGTGCCGCCTTCGCCCAGGGGCTCCAGAAGCCGCGCCGGGAGCCGGTCATCGGCGCCATCCAGGCTACAACGCAGGTTGTACATTCGTTGCAGATTGACGATGCGCTCGCCGGCCCGCAAGACCTCCGCCGAATTGTAGTCGAAACCGGTGACCGAGGACAGCGCCTCCGCCAGGTGCAGCGGCGCCAGCGTCAGGCCCGGATAGAGGCACATGACCATGGAACCGAGAACACTGGTCAGGTCTTGGCCCACCTTGGCCGTCAGCCCCTTCCCGGAGCGGTCGAACCGGTCCTGGCGGTAAACCACCCCAGCCTCGGGCATGGAGGAGTACATCTCGAAAATGGATGGCGCTCCGGTGAGGTCGCAGGCCGGGTTCGGGCCGGTGGCGTAGGTTGCGCCCAGGCTGAAGTAAGCCCGGGGGTCGTACATCGGTATCTCCAACCCCTTTACGTGCATGGAAAAGGCTTCGCTGGCGGCCCCGACCTTTTTCGAGGTCGCTCTGACCCCCTGACTCAGCAGCTCGCCGATGCCCTCACAGGTAGCGATTTTCTCGACAAGCTCGATGATGGTGTCAGAATTGCCCCAGGTCAGGTCCAGGCCGTCCACGTCTCGCGCAGTGAAGAAGCCACGCTCCTGGGCCTCCATGGCGAAGGCAATAACGGCGCCCACCGATACCGTGTCGAGGCCGGCTCTCTTGCACAGATCATCGGCCTTGCAGACCGACTCCAGGTTGTCGTTCAAGCATAGCGAGCCCAGCGCGGCCAGGGTTTCGTACTCCGGCCCGGCCCCCTCCATCTTGTGCTTTCCCCCGGCTATCTTGACCCAGCGGGTGCAGCGGACGGGACAGTTCAAGCACGATTCGTGGGGCTGCAGGATGGTGTCGGCCATCTTCTTGCCGCCCAGGTTGATGCACCCGTCTTTCCAGAGGCCCACGCGCCAGTTCTGCGTCGGAACCGCGCCCTTTTGCCACCCGGTGTCCATGTGGAAAGCGGTACCCCATTTGAAGAGCATGGCCATGCGCCGGTTGCCGCCGATGATCTGGCCAATGCGTCCGGCTACCTGATTGAATCCGGTTTCCTCTGCGATCGGGACCGCCTTGGCGCCCTTGACGGCGATGGCCTTCAGGTTTTTGGAGCCCATCACCGCCCCGATGCCGCCTCGGCCAACGGCCCTGCCGCCGTCACCCACCATGCAGGCCAGAGGGACTTTGCCCTCACCCGCCGGGCCGATACCCACCACCTGGGCTTCGGGGCCGGCGAACTGGTCCCGGATCTTCTCCTCCAGGGCGATGGCATCGGCCCCCCAGAGCCCGGTGGCGTCCTTGATCTCGGCGCCACGGTCGCTGACGTCCAGCCATACCGGCTTGAGTGAGGTCCCTTCGACAATGATGCCGTCAAAACCGCTTTGTTTCAGCGATGCTCCCCAGTGACCGGCGAGGCTGTCATGGGTCAGCAGACCCGTCAGGGGCGACCTGGTGACCACGGCAAAGCCGCCTGAGGCCGGAAAAGCCGTTCCCACCAGGGGGCCGGCCATGAAGAGGAGCTTGTTGTCCGGGCCGAGGGGGTCGGCGCTGGCGGGCACCTCGTCAAATAGGATACGGGTGCCCAGGCCGATGCCGCCGATATACTGCCGGGCCATGGTCTCATCCAGGGGCTCTTCTGCCACCCGGCCCGAACTCAAGTTTACCCGGAGTAGTTTGCCTTGGTATCCACCCACGTGATCACCTCAATGTAGCGAGATCGACATTCTCCGTCCGCTTGAATCCCCGCTCCGGGACGACAGGGTCTTTCTCGAAGAGCTTGGCAAACCGCTGCCGCACTGGACGAGGGTCAAACTGGAAACGGTAATATGTGGAGTCGGGCACCGTTGCCTCCAGAATCTCGTAGTCGGTGGTTCCCAGGCCATTGCGCACGGCGGAGTTGATTTGCAGGCTGTCGCTGGCGCCCACCGCCGAGGAGATGGCGGCGAACTTGGGAACGCCGGGGGCCAGAACGCCGGCTTCGTGGGCCTTGGACCCAACAACCCCCGGAGAGTCGTTGACCATGTCCCGGCAGGCGGTGTCGATGGCTACGGGGTCGCGGCTGGCGAAGACGCCGATGTTGGGAACGAAGGCCCGGTCGCTCCACATGACACAGTCGCACCCGGGGGAGGCGTCGATGGCCATGTTGATGAAGCCCACCTTATCGGAGCCCACCGTTTTAACCACTGCCAGGGCACCGTCTGCCATGGCGGCGGCGGCGCCATCGATGTTGCCCAACGGCCGGGTCAACACCCCACAGGTAACTACGTTGTTGCACGCCTGGCAGTTGATGCAGGCCTCGGCGCGCCAGTCTATCGTGTGGTCGGTGACGTTGAACAGCCCCAAGGGGCAGCAGTCTTCACAGATCTGCCACTGGGCACAGGCGTGGCCGATGCACAGGTGGGGGTTGAACTCCGAGAGGTGCAGTCCCCACTTGGGGTGCTTCGACTGGTGCACGTTGAGCTTGCCCCGCTTTGACTGCCCGCCGATGCCCAGGTTCTTGATGGCCCCGCCAAACACACCGGTCATGTGGCCCTTGAAATGGCTGAGAACGATAACAACGTCGGCCATTGCCAAAGCCTTGGCGATGTAGGTCTCTTTGATAACCGTGCCTTCGGGCAGGTCGACGAGTTGGTCGTCGGTGCCGAAGAAGCCATCGGCGACGATGAAAGGGCAACCCAACGTTGCGGAGCTGTACCCGTTCCGCTCCGCCGTAAGCAGCTCGTCCATGGCGGTCACCCTTCCCGCGAAGGGGTTGTAGGTCAGAGTCGTGGTGTCGCATACGAAGGGCCGGCCACCCAGGCTCTTGATCTTGTCCGCCAGGGCTCGCGCGTAGACCGGCCGGAGATAGCCGGTGTTGTTGTATTCCCCGCAATGAAGCTTGATGGCCACGACATCGTAGGGTTTTATCATCTCACCCAGTCCGGCGGCGTCGAAGACGGCCAGCATCTTTGCCACCAGGGTGCTGTCGGGGCCTGTTGAGCGGTCGCTCATGAAATAGACCTTAGATGCCATTACAAGACCTCCGTGGGAAAATATTGCTCACCGTTGGTCGAATTCGGAAATGGTTCCTAGTTGCAAGCTAGACTATACAACTTTTGCACGCGCAGTTCCAGTACCGGCCTGCCGCCGCGTTGACACTCCCGGCTCGCCGAAGCTATGCTGGCCCCGGGCCGGAGGCAGCCGTAACTCGGCAGCCCCGGGGTGACTACCCCTGACCTTCCCCCTTGCGAAAGAGGAGAGTGAGAGGGGGTCTCCGCACCAGAGCACCCTGAAGATAGTTGTGGTCGTCGCTCCGAGAATGCTGCTCTGAGCGAGGGCTTCGGCGGCACATGATCGGAGAGGATAGCATACGCCGGTCCGCCGCTGGCAACCGTCACGCAGATTAACGCACGTCGGTCCCGTTCGAGATGGCGACAACTTTGGTTCGGTGGCGCCTCCTCGGCGTCTGATCGGCTCGCGAGAGGCGGGAGGGCCCGGGTCTTGGCTCGAACTCCGCCTGTTTTAAGATAGGAATTCAATTGTATGAAGAGGAGTGACACATGTTCTACGACACTTCACGGTTCCAAGAGAAGCTCGAAGGTGGCCGAGACGACCGGACCCACGGGATCGTGGTGATCACCCCATCGGAGTCCCGCCGGCTCCTCGCCAAGGGTGTGCTGGCGCTGCCGGAGGTGCAACGAAGCTTGAAGGACGGACTCTTCGTGATCTGCAGGGGAATCACCACGGCTTTCGTCGCGGAAGAGGTGCTCGGCGACACCCTAAACAAGCCCAACTGCACCGCCGGAATAGTCACCGATGGCCGGCTGGCGTCCACGCTGCCGGAGGAGGGGCAGGGCCCCTGGGTGTTCCGGGACGGCGACCTGACGCCGGACGGCTTCGACCAGGCCCTAAAGGACCTGACGGCGACGGATGTTGTGGTGAAGGGCGTGAACGCGGTAGACGCCGAGGGGAACGTGGGAGTAATCGCCGCCAATTGGTTCGGTGGGACCATCGGCGCCGTGTGGCCGACGGTAACGGCCCGGGGAACCAACTTCGTCATTCCGGTCGGCCTCGAAAAGCTCATTCCCTCGGTCAATAAGGCAGTCCAGAAGTGCGGGCAAGGAATGTTCAAGTATGTTATGGGGGCCAAGATCGGCCTGATGCCGGTGATGCAAGGGCTCGTGGTGACGGAGATCGAGGCCTTGGCGATGTTAACCGGCGTCAGCGCCACCCACGTCGCCTCGGGGGGCGTAGGCGGCTCCGAGGGCAGCGTTATCATCAGCCTGGAGGGCAGCGATGAAACGGTGAAGCGGGCCTTCGAGCTGGTGAAGAGCATCAAGGGCGAGCCGCCGGTCCCGCAACCCAACCTGCTGCCTGCGCTTATCTCGTAGGAGCGCCTCGGTCCTCGCCGCCGGGCCGGCATCAACTTGCGCTGACCGTAGCATCCGGTCGGCGCAAGCGTGGCATTTCATCCAGGGGCCGCCGGCGATGGCGGCGCAATCCGCGAACCTCAGCGCTGCGGCATTGAACTGCGGGCGACAACGATGCACAAGAGCACCGACAGGAGCGCGACCGGCCCGTTCAGGAACCGTTCCCAGTCACTCGACGAGGCGAAGTTCCCGAGGGCGCTCACCGCCAGAATGGCGACGATCACCCACGTGCCCCAGCGTAAGACGCCGGCCGGGACAGCGACCACCCGGTAGCCGGCGCGGCCAAGAACTACGATCGCGCCGGCCAGGAGCAGCACTGCCGAGAGGGCGCTCGCCGCCCGGAGCCCTGACGAGAGGTCAGCGTGCGCACCACCCCACGCGGCCGACAGCCCCCAGGTGCCGCCGAGGGCCCAGAAAACCTGGAAGGCTGCGACGACGGTGAAAACGCTTGCGGCCGTGGCCGAGGCGGGACGAACTACGCCGGCGCCGAGGCTTGGGAGACTCATTTCACTTTATCCCGCTTGTCCAGGTAGTCGTCCCACCAATGCTCCTGCCAATCCGGCGACTCGTCCGATTTGGCCCTGATGTCCATTATCTGGTCCAGGGTGAAGCGGACCAGTTCAGCGCAGCGGCGGGGCCGCTCCGGGTTGGCGAAGTCATCGACCCATTCGGCGGTCAGATCTCCGCACTGAGTCGTCCCGAACTCTTCTCGAAACCGGTCCAGGACCGCTTTGGTCCTGGCGTAGGCCGGGCGTGGAGCGGTGCCGGTGGGCTCCGTGCTCCCGTAGGCCAGCCCCATCGCCATCGCCGCCGACGTCAGGCTACCGCAGATGTTCTTGGACAGGGCGACGCCTCCGCCGAAGGAGACCGCGGCCCGGACCAGGTCCTCAGGAATATCCCAACCCTGCTCCTTGAGTCCAAGGAGCACGGCCTGCGCTCAATTGTATTTCCCGGTGAAGAAGAGGTTCACCGCCTTGTCGTGTCGCTGCCCTTCGGTCATTGACCACCTCCATGGATTTGCTGAGTGCGGTCGCCCCGGCGCTCCATGCCCGTTGCTTCGTGCCCCGTTGTTTTGTGAAAGTATAAACGAAAACCCGCGGCCCTGCTTGTGCGGGAGCCGGGCTTGCCGGGAGATAGCGTCTGATTCTTTGTCTTTTTGGGATGTTGCATACGACTTTGTCGTTCCGGATTCATGACGCGAATGCCTTGCATTCACGCGGGTTCGATTGACTTGCTGGGGTGCCCATGTTATAGACGCTCAGGTGACATCCGGATAGTGAGGTGCAGCTATGACGTTCTCAATTACCGCTCGATGCGAACAAACGGGAAGGCTGGGCATCGCGGTGGCCACTCACTCGTTGGCCACGGGTTCCCGCGTCCCCCATATCAAGGCCAGAGCGGGGGCTGTTGCCAGCCAATCCAGCTCCAACCCTCGCTTGGGAGTGCTTGCCCTGCAACTGCTCGGCATGGGCTACGCTGCCCCCAAGGTCGTAGAGGAGATGAAGGCCGCCGACTTCAACCCTGAGCACCGGCAATTTGTCGTCGTGGATAAGGACGGGCACGCGGCAGCCTATTCCGGGCCCTTGGCCCGAGAGTGGAAGGGAGTCCACGTCGGTGATGGGTACGCCGCCGCCGGCAACACCCTCAGCGGTCCCCGCGTGATCGAAGAGATGGCCCGAGCATTCGAGGCGGGCGTCGGCGAGGAGCTGGAGGAGCGCCTGCTTCGAGCCATCGAAGCCGGGCGTGACGCGGGGGGTCAAGACGCGGGGCAGCGCTCGGCCTGCCTCCTGACCTACGATTGGGATGTCTTCCCCTATCTTTCCCTGAGGGTGGATGTCCACGACCAGCCCGAGGCTGAGCTGCGCCGTATCTTCGAGTTCTACAAGCCCTATATCCCCTACTACAACATCCGTCCTGCGGCTTCCCAACTGGACCAGGCCGATAAGTGGGTGGCACAGCGTGAGACGCCGGGGTCTTGACCGGCAAACCAACCCGGCTTGCGCTGCCCCGACGGCTCCACTAGACTTGGTGGCGACCAGCGGGACAGGCCCGGATATCCCCAAGATTTGCGGCGGCCCGGCAGGCCGTTCAACGCAGGAGGTATGACTCATGGGCGACAAGATAGGGATGATCGGCGTCGGCGCCGTAGGCAGCTACGTGGCCGCTCTTCTGACCCAAGCGGGCGAGGACGTGACCATCATCGATATGTGGGCGGAGCACGTTGAGGCCATGAGGCATCAAGGCCTCCGGCTCAGCAGCGATGAGCTGAACTTTACCGTTCCGGTCAAGGCGATGCACCTCTCCGACGCCCAGGGCATTCGGGACCCTTTCGATTTCGCGATTATCACGGCGAAATCCTATGATACCGAGTGGGTGACCCACTTCATCAAGCGGTTCGTCAAACCCGAGGGGTACTTCGTCTCGATCCAGAACTGCTGGAACGATCCGGTTATCGGCGGCATCGTGGGCAGCGACCGGGAGATCGGCTGCGTAGCTTCTTCCATCAGCGTGGCGCTGTGGGAGCCCGGCCACGTCGAGCGGGGCGGCCCGAGGGGCCACGACTCGGGGCATACCGTCTTTCGGACCGGGGAGCAGGACGGCCGGATCACCCCCCGGACGGAGAACCTGGCGCGGATCCTGAACCAGGTTGATGCCGCCTACGCCACCGACAATTTGTGGGGCGAACGCTGGAGCAAGCTTTGCACCAACGCGATGGCCAACGCTCCGGCCTCCATCTCCGGAATGTGGTCTCAGGAGATGGCCGCGAGTTCCCAGTGCCGGTTGTTACGAATTCACCTCGGCAAGGAGACGGCCCAGGTGGGCCTGGCGATGGGGCTGAACGTGGTGGAAGTCAGCGGCCAGTCGGCCAAGGTGTGGGCCGAGGCCGACAAGGGCGACGTGTTCGAAGAGCTGGACGCTCACATGGCCGCCCGCGGGGGCCGGTCCAATTGGCCGCCCTCCATGGCCCAGGACGTGAAGAAGGGACGCCGGTCCGAGATCGACCAGATGAACGCCTTCGTGGCCGGCAAAGGCCGGGAGGTGTCGGTGCCGACGCCCTTCACCGACGCTCTGGTCGACGCCATGCACGGCATCGACGACGGGTCGCTGACGCCGGGCCAGGCCACCCTGGACCGAGTCCTAAGGGCCGCCGGCCGGTAACCCGGCCGGAGGTTTGGGCCGGGGGTTTCGACCCTCATCCTAGCCGTCCCTGTTTGCCTTAAGACTGTCATTCCGAGGAGCGAAGCGACGAGGAATCTCACTTTTCCCCTGAGATTCTTCGCTTCGCTCGGAAAGACAATTTGTAGGTCTAAGTTGATTGAGGCTAGCTGGAAATCAAGACCTCGTCGCCGTCCCAAGAGAAGCTGACCTCCAGGCCTTCTTCGGCCGATATCTGCTCCATGTAGTCGAAGACCTCTTGGGCCCGCGCGTCCGCCCTGGTCAGCACCTCAGGCTCCAGGTTGGGAGTGATGTAGGCCGGAATGTAGGTCACCTTCTGAATCTGCTTGTCCGGAATGTAGGCCTTGGCGATCATGGTCCTTAGGGCCTCGGGGTGGAAGCCGTGCTTCTCATAGCCGGGGGGCTGCTTCAACCGGAAGTAGTACCTCTTCAAACGCCCGCCCTTCCACTCGTAATCCCCCGCCGGCCGCGTACTGGAGATTTCCAAGGTGTGCTCCAGGGCGAAGTTGCCCAGGCCGGACGTGAGTGTAGCACACCATTCAGGGCTATCGAACGCTCGAGTACGCTCCCCGAGGCCGAAGACATGGCCGCCCAGTCTAATTGGTGCCGCTTTTCATGTCATACCGGCCGGCCCGCACCTCGACGCTGAGGGTCAACAGGGTATAATCCCGGAACAGGCCGGTTCCACCCAATCCTAATTCACTCGCAGGAGGACGCAATGCCCGCATCAGAGCAAGAGGTCACCCGGGAACTGGCCCGGTATGCCGCCGGGGTCCGGTTCGAAGACCTTCCCCTCGAGGCGGTCCGTTTGACCCGGAGCTGTATCCTCCACCAATTGGGCGCAACGATGCTGGGCTCCACCATGCCCTGGACTCAGCCCTTTCATCGCTACATCCAGGAGTACGGCGGCCGGCCGGAGGGCACCATCGCCAACCACGGGACCCGGGTCGCCGCTCAGGATGCCGCCCTAGTCAACTCCACCTTCGCCGCGGGGAGCGGCATGGAGGACGGCTACCAGACGGCTCCCGGGAGTGCCGGCGGTGTCACCGTCCCCGTGGCTCTGGCTCTGGCGGAAAAGGCGCCCCTCTCCGGCAAACAGGTCATCGGCGCCGTGGCCCTGGGCTACGACCTCATGTGGCGTCTCCAGAACGCCATGATGCCGTCTATTATCCTGCGGGGTTTCCATCCTCCTAGCGTGTGTGGCGTGTTCGTCGCCACCGCCGTGGCGGGCCGGCTGGGGGGCCTGGGCGAGGAGGACATGGCCACCGCCCTGGGCATCGCCGCCAGCCATGCGGCGGGGACCCTGGAGTTCGACCAAACGGGCGGCGACGTCAACATAGTGCATCGGGGCCTGGCGGCGCGCCACGGTATCCAGTCGGTCCTACTGACGCGCCTGGGGGTAACTTCGCCGCGCACCCCCCTCGAGGGCAAACGGGGTATCTGCCACACCTATGCCGACACCGCCAACTGGGACGTGCTGTTCCAGGGGCTGGGCGAGGACTTCAAGGTACTCGACGTCTGCTTCCGCCAGTATCCCCTGGGCCCCATGGAGGCCCCGCTGAACACGTTCGTCAATCTGGTGGAAGAGCACAACGTGACGGCGGACCAGGTGGAGGAGATACGCTTTCACCTTAGCTCCCACTTCCTCAGCCACGGCGCCTCCATCTATGAGCCCTGGGACCGGGTCTCCGCCCAGTGGAGCTTGGCCTTCTCCTGCGGCCTTCGCCTGGCGAAGGGGAGCAACGACCTGCCTCTATACGCTGATCCCAACCTGTGGAAAGATGAGGCCATCCTGGGCGTGGCCCGCAAGATGGTGGCTGAAGCCAACCCGGAGGCCGAGGGGCCACGACGCAAGCTCACCCGCCTCCAGCTTCGGCTGAAAGACGGCCGGGTGCTGGAGCGGACCCAGGAGGGCCCCAAAGGCTCGCCCCTCGATCCGATGAGCCCCGAGGAGTTGCGAGCGCGATTCCGCCACTCCTGCGCCTCGGTGCTCTCGCCCAAGCGGCAGGAGCAGGTCCTCGCCGTGGTGGACGGCCTGGAGAACGTCGACGACGTGAAGGAGCTACCCTCCCTGCTGGTGGCCGGCTGAGCGGACCGGCGGGGAGTTGGGGCCCCGGCAGGGTTCATGCTTGGCGGTGAGTATGGACTAATAATCTATCCCCAGAGGTGGTTCGACAAGCTCACCACGAACGGAGCAGGAGCGCCTAGCCGTTCGTCCTGAGCCTGTCGAAGGACCGCTGGAGTCGGCACGTGAGGATCTGAGATAGCCGCTAAGCCTCCATTGGCCGAGCTTGGGCCGGTCCGTTCAATCAACCGGACGCTTTCAGGCCGACGCCCACCCGAGGCAGCACGTCCCGGACAATCGCCTTCAGTTGCTCGTCCCGCTCCTCCGGTGGTGCAGGTATGGCGATGTTGATGTGGGTCATGCCCGCGTCGAGATAGGCTTGCAGTTTTTCCGCGCACTGTTCGGACGTGCCCACACACTGGAGGTGATCCGCCATTCCGGGGTTGGGGGGGTGTCCGTAGACCCTGGTGCGGTTGGCCGCGGTCCTCTCGATGGCTTCTTCCTTGCTGTCCGCCACGTAGATCCGGAGATTGCCCGCCGGAATCAGGGTGGACGGGTCCTTGCCGTACTTTTCGGCGTACTCCAGCGTGCGGGTCCACTCACGCTCGAACCGTGCGGGGCTGACGAAGGAGGAATACCACCCCTGGCACAGCCTGGCCGTGCGCCGGGTTGCGGCCTCGGCCCTTCCCCGGTGGGCCAGCCAGAAGGGAGGTCCCCCGGGCTGAGCCGGTGCCGGCATCATCGTGGCGTCCTGGATACTATAATACCGGCCTTCGTAATTTACCTTCTCTCCGCTCCACAAGAGGCGCATGATCTTCAGCGACTCGGCGGTGCGGCCGGCCCGCTCGCTCACCTTGACCCCGCAGGACTCGTACTCGTGCTGGTAGTCGCCGCCGACGGCCGGGAGCAGAAAGGTCCGCCCGTTGGAGATGTAGTCCAGGGTGGAGACCATCTTGGCGGTGATGGAGGGATGCCGCAGGGGTACCAGGAGTACCGTACCAACCTTGATCCGCTTGGTATTGGCCAGGACCAGCCCCATCATGATAAGCGCATCAAGGGAGGGGTGCAGCCAGTACATATGGTCGTCGAGGGTGAGGAAATCGTACCCTTCCTCTTCGGCCCGGACGGCAGCCGCGATCGTCTCCTCAGCGCCCACCAGGCCGAGCGATGCTCCGCCGACGCCGGTCCCTATTTGTATCTTCCTGACTTCGGACATTGGTCACCTCAATTAATCCCTCGTAAGGGGTGTAGTGCGGAAACCGGGGCAATCGCGACGGCGATTTGGGCGAATCCGTGGAAGGTCCCTAGATTACGCCGGCTCGTCAAAAGTATAATTCCTGAATCGCTCCTGCCACCTGGTTCCTTCACCGCGGCGGCGGGTGCGAGTCCTCGCCATGGTGGACGGCCCGGAGGACGTGGACCCGCCTATTCAATTACTTGGACGCTCCCAGGTTGACACCCACCAGAGGCAGCACGTCCCGGACAATCGCCTTCAGTTGCTCGTCCTGTTCTTCCGGTGGAGCGGGCACCTCGACGTGGATGTGAGTCAGCCCGGCGTCAAGAAAGGCTTGCAGTTTTTCCGCGCACTGCTGCGGCGTCCCCAGGCATTGGAGGTGATCCGCCATTCCAGGGTTACCGGCGTGTCCGTAGATCCTGGTGCGGTTTTCCGAGGTCCTCTGGATGGCGTCTTCTTTGTTATCCGACACGTAGATCCGGATGATGCTTGCCGCAGTGAGGGTGGACGGGTCCCTGCCGTACCCTTGAGCGTACTCCAGCGTGCGGTTCCACACCCACTGGAAGCTTCCCGGGCTGACCCAGGAGGCAAACCATCCCTGGCCCAGCTTGGCCGTGCGCCGGATCGCGGCTTCGGACTTTCCCCGGTGGGCCAGCCAGAAAGGAGGACCCCCGGGCTGAACCGGCGGCGGCAGCATGGTGGCGTCTTGGATACGATAGTACCGGCCTTCGTAGTTTACTTCTTCTCCCGTCCAGAGGAGGCGCATGATCTCCAGCGACTCGTTGGTCCGGCCGGCCCGCTCACTCACCTTGACCCCGCAGGACTCGTACTCGTGAGAGTAGTCGCCGCCAACGGCCGGGATTAGAAAGACCCGCCCGGGGGCGATATGGTCCAGGGTGCCGACCATTTTGGCGGTGATGGTGGGATGCCGAAGGGGTACCAGGAGTACTGTCCCCACGTTGATCCGATTCGTGTTGGCCAAGATCAGGCCCATCATTACCAGCGAATCCAGGGTGGGATGCCGCCAGAGCATATGATCGGCGAGGGTGAGGAAATCGTACCCTTCCTTTTCGGCATGGGTAGCAGCCTCAATCATCACATCTACGCCCAACTGGCCGTGGGACATGCCGCCGATTCCGATCCCTATTTCGATCTTCCGGGTTTCGGACATGGATCACCTCATTTGAACCCGCGCAAGGAGTGTGGCGCCGAAACCGGGGCATTCGCGACGCCGAATTGCTAACCCCGGTTAGTGAGAACAATACTCCATAGGCTGGCCCGGTTTGTCAATGAGCCTTCAGACCGGAATGGGCCGATGTCTCCGGGGCGCCCCCGGTTATCCACGTCCGGGTCCGCGAATCACGGCCGGCCCTTGCCCCGCAGGTAAATGAACCAATAGACCATCCCAACGAGCACCCCTCCGCCCAGGATGTTCCCCAAGGTCACTGCCGCCAGGTTGTGAGCCATCCAGGGAAGGGTCAAACGGGAAAGCTCGCCGCTCAGCGGTCCCGCGGCCTGAAGGACATCCGGGTTGTCCTTCAGCAGCAGGCCCAGAGGGATGAAGTACATGTTGGCGATGCTATGTTCGAATCCGGCGGTCACGAAGGCGGTGACGGGGAATATCGCGGCCAGATCTTTGTCGATGAGACTGCATCCGGACGCGGCAAGCCATACGGCCAGGCATACCAGGGCGTTTGCCAGAATGCCCCGCATCAATGCCGCCTCGAAGGACAGGTTACCTTCCCGTTGGCGATGCTCACGGCGGTCACGCCGACCTGGTGCCCGTCTTGCTCTCACCAGCCGGCGTAGTAGATCATCACCACGACGCTCAGGGCTCCCAGCAGGTTGCCAACGTACACCAGCCCCCGAGGTGCCGGAGGAGATTCCAGGGGAAAGGACTGGGGACGCCCAGAGAGCAGTTCAGGGGGCGAGGGGCCACTCCACCGTGGCCGTCCGAACAGACCCGCCTATCCATCTTGAAGGGATGCGCGAGGAACAGGGCCGGACCGTCGCCCGAACCGGTTGTCGTTCAGGTCGTTCAATGGACCGGAACCGCTCGGCTAGGCTCGCCGCCTCGAGGAGCCGGCTGTAGCCTGGCTCAGGACAGGCCAAGCCAATGTTGAAAAGGCGCCTCTCGGGGCTAATCCTAACCTCGGGGATTTCGTCCGGGGTTTGGCAGAGGGTAAGATGCCGAAATAGTTTCGGCGGAGAGCTATGCCGTTCGGCTCAGGATAAACTCCACGAGGAATCTCGTCATTACACTGAGATTCCTCTTTGCCCCGCTCCTAGGCACCCGGTGGCTGACGGGGAGGGACCACGATTCGATCGAGACGCTGGGGCAGCGTGTCCCTCCCTGCTAGCACACCCGGCGGGACCGGTCACCGGTCACTAGGCCGACCGGCCGGCCATCTGGGGCTTGGCCCACGCCATCGACGAGACCGGCATCTGGAGTGGCGCGTAGGGGTACAGGGCCACTCTGGTGCCGGGCCCATGCCGGCGCTCCAAATCCGCCAACACTTCGTCCCAGGTCCGGTGCCAGTCGACCTTGTCCGGCGGGCCGATCATTTCCCGGTCGTTCCAGGATAGGTTGGGGGCAAAGACGATGGTTCGGTTGGCCTTCCCGAGGTTGCCGGCTATACGACGGGGAGTGTAGCCCCGGCCGCCGTAGTCGGTTCCGAAGCGGCCGGCGTACTGGTGCAGACACTGTCCATCGTAGGAGTGGGAGATTAGCACCACGTCGCCGCCCTCCTTCAAGGAGCTGGGCACCACCCAGGTGGCCCGGTTGGTCTGGCACTCGTCCGGGTAGCTGTTCGCCACCACCACGTCGGCTTCCTCCACGGTATCGGTGACGTATGTCTTGCGCGCCACCTCCACGCCGGCCCGGTGCTCGGCCACGAAGTCACCCGCGAACATCGCGACCACCTCGCGGCGGTTGTTCAGTACCGAGTCAACCTTGAAGTGCAGGCCGGCCAGGCGCGTCGCTTCTTCGATGTCCAGCCGGAACACGTTGTCGTCCACCCGGCCCAGGGCGGAATTCTCCGTGCTGTGCTTGTGGTGGTGGTTGACGGTCTCGATGCCGGCGATGCCGGGCAGGACCAACTTCCCGCCACCGCCGAAGCCCGCGTGGGGGTGGGGGAAGAGGCTGCCTATGCCCAGCCGCAGGTCGCAGGAGGCAAATTCCCGGTTTACCCACATGGGTGTTCCCCGGCTGGTGGTCCCGACGTTGACCAGGTTCTCCCAGATGCAATGGTTGTAAACGGGGAACCGCTCCACTATATCCCGGCCCAGTTTGGCCACCAGCTCGGGAAAGAGCAGGGGACGATGGGTGCCGGGGGCGCACACGAAACGTATTTGATCGTCGGTGATGCCGCCGGCGTGCAGCTCCTCCAGCACGAAGGGAACGATGCGGTAAGCCGGTGTGGGTTTGGGTATGTCGTCGAAGAGGATGCACACCTGCTTCTTGCCCTTGGCGAGTTCGCTGAGCCGGGGTGATCCGATGGGGGACTGCAGTGCCTGACGCATCTCCTCGTCGGAAAGGGCCGGCTGGTCGTGGCCGGCCATCAGGCACTCCGTCACCTGCCAGTTGTCGGGAAAAGTCAGTCCGATCTCATTATCCCCGTAAAAAGCATTGACTCGAACCTTGAATTCTTGCGGTGCCATTCTTACCCCTCCAAATTGGACGTACTGGCTCGACCGGTGCCCCACCGGTGTGGCAAGGAAGCTGAGATCCCTGAGCCCTGCATCCGGCGACGGAGATACATGGGCACTTCGATTCTAGCCGCCGGTGGCGCCAAACCAAGCCGCCGGTGGCGCCAGCCGGTGCCGCTGCCCGGTACGCGCAGCCTACGACCCTCAGTTCGCTGTGTCAAGCGCTTGACCCTCTTCCCCGTCGGCAGGGCGTTCAGTATCGGCATTGCCCGCCATTTCTTCGGATGTATCCACCCCACCAATCGGGCTTGTAGCCTCTTCAAGGGCAGTTGGCCTTCATCAGCTCCGGCGCGGCCGGATACTGCCCGAAGAATTGCGCCGTCAGGGCAGTTGGGGCACGATCGGCAAGTCCCGGATTCGGGACCCGGTGGCATCGTGGACCGCGTTGTCGATGGCGGCCGCGATCGGCACGATGGCGGGCTCACCGGCGCCGGTGGACTGAGTTGCCGGATCTCCGGCCAGCACCACCTCGATCTGGGGGGTGTCGGTGATGCGCGGCACCCGGTACCGGCTGAAGCTTGGGTTCAACAGCCGCCCGGCGTCGAACTCCACCGCCTCCCATAGAGCCGTGCCCATTCCCATGATGATGGAACCCTCAATCTGGTTGCGGGCGCCCTCGGGGTTGACCACCAGGCCGCAGTCGAAGGCGGCCACGACTCTCTGTACCCTGACCTCTTTGCCTTCTACTGCGAGTTCGACGCACTCCGCCGCGTAGCTGCCGACGTCATAGCCGATGGCCACGCCGAATCCGGTGGAAGGTCCGGGCCGCCGGGACTCCCAGCCAAACTTGCCAGCCGCCTCGGTGAGGACTCGGCGCAACCGAGGATGCGTCAGGTTCATGAGCCGGAGTTCCACCGGGTCCAGCTTCAGAGTGGTCGCGATCTCATCCAGGTGCACCTCCCGGGCGAAGTGATTAGTCGCGCCCCCCAACGACCGGTAGGAGCCGGAGCGCAGGGGTGATTCGGCGACGGCCACGGCGATGCGTACGTTGGGGGTGTTGTAAGGCGTATCGGATCCGCGCTGTCCACGCATCGCCCGCTCCCCGGTGTGATAGGCGGTGTGCTCCCAGGCCACGATGGTGCCGTCGGCCTTGATCCCGCTGCGAATCTCAATAACCGCCGCGGGCCGCACGGTGCTCCACATGAACTCCTCCGGCCGGTTGTGGGCGACCCGCACGGGCCGGCCGGCCGCCCTCGAGAGCCGGGCTGCTTCGTAGGCCACCCCGTTGGAATCCTTGGTGCCGAAGGAGCCGCCGATGTCGGTGGTGATGACGTGCACCAGCTCCTCGCTGATTCCGAAGGCCCGAGCCAGCTCCTCCCGCACCCCAAAGGGGCTTCGGTCACCGGACAGGACGGTCAGCTCGTCGCCATCCCATGAGGCCACGGCGGCGCTCGGTTCGAGGGCGGAGTTGGAGACGTAGGGCACGAAGTAGCGGCCCTCCAGAACGCGGTCCGCCAGCTCGAAGCCGGCCGCCGTCGATCCCTCCTCCCGGACCACCACCAGCTCCCCGGCCTTCTCCTTCAGGAGGGCCGGGAGGTCCCAGTCGGACGGAAGTTCCCGGTCTTCTTGCCAGCGGGCCCGAATCCTTTCCAGCGCGGATTCGGCCGTGTCCTCGCGCTCGCCGATCACGCCGACAAAGTTGTCCTCCCGAACCACCATCACAACGCCGGACACGCGCTCGGCCTGGGTGCTATCGATCCGCTGCAAGCGCGCGCCGTAGGAAGGGGGGCGAAGGACCTTGCCGTGGAGCATTCCGGCCATGGCCACGTCCTGCGAAAACTTGGCTCGACCGGTGACCCGGGCGAGAGCGTCGCTCCGCGGCGCATCCCGTCCCATGAGAAGGAACCCTTCCGGGTCCTTGATGGCCGTGTCCTCCGGAATGGGCACGTTCAGGTCCTGGCCTTGAAGAAGCTCGGCGTAGCTGGCCGTCCGGCTTGGCTCTCCGGTCTGGAAGACGTGGCCGTCGCGGGTCGCCAGGCTGGTGGCGGGCACCGCCCATTGCCCGGCGGCGAGGCCGATGAGGGTCTGCCGGGCCGTGGCGGCGGCGCGCCGGAGTTGAATCCCTATCGTGCGGGTCGAAAAGCTGCCGGTGGTCCCCCGATCGAAGGGGACCAATCGCGTGTCGCCCAGGATGACCCGGACCGAGGCGAGAGGTACGTCCAACTCATCGGCTATCGAGAGGGTAAATCCGCTGCGGATGCCCTGGCCGTATTCGACCTTGCCCGAGAAAGCGGTCACGTTCCCTTGTTGGTCCATCACCAGCAAATCCGCCTCCGGTCCGGGTGGTTCGCGGAGTTCCAACTCGCCGGCCCATTGGGGAGGGCCGGTGACGGTCAGGGCGATATTCTCGGGAACACCGGTGGCGGTCATTGCTGCGCTCCTTTCAATTGGCCGATCCGTTCCGCGGCAGACAGGGCGGCCTTGATGATGCGGACGTAGGTGCCGCAGCGGCATATGTGGCCGCTCAGCGCCGAGCGGACCTGGTTCTCGTCGGGGCTCGGGTTGCGCGCGAGCAGGGCCACCGTGCTCAAGATGAAGCCGGGGGTGCAGTACGCACACTGGAACGCCGTGTGCTCGATGAACGCGTCTTGGACCGGGTGAAGCATGTCCCCGGTTGCCAGGCCCTCGATGGTCGTGATTTCCCGCCCAGCCGCCGACGCCGCCGGCGTGACGCAGGAGCGCGCCGTTTCGCCGTCGAGCAAGACGGTGCACGCGCCGCAGCCCCCCTCTCCGCATCCGTATTTCGTTCCGGTCAAGCCAAGGTCATCGCGGAGGACCCCCAGAAGCATCCTATCCCCTTCCACGGCCACCTCGTACGAATCTCCGTTCACCTGTAGACGCATTGCTCGCTACTCCTTTCCTCCGGCCCTTCATGAAGGACCGTCCTTCGCTGGAGCCAGTCTATCTTAAATCTTCTTCGCTGAGGACTGGGGTCTCAATATACTGTCCCACAGATCGCTCTACATCGGCGAAAATCTGCGACCTTCCCTCCCACCCTCGTCATTCCGGCGAAGGCCGGAACCCAGAGAAGCGCGGGATGGACCCCGGCCTTCGCCGGGGTGACGAATTGGGTACCGAGCCAGTTACGAGACACCAGCCTCGATGATCTCCTGCGTCACCCGCCTGCTCGTCTTTCCGGCGAAAGCCGGAATCCATGGAATCCCCGAATCTCACCAGACCGGGAGCTGGTTCCCGGCCTTCGCCTGGATGACGGTGCTGGGTTTCAAGCCAATAACGAGATACCAGGCTAGCCCAACGCGGCGTTACGCCCGGCAATTCGCCCGGAGGTGAATGCCCACATCAGGTGGAGGCCGTGGGCCCCGAGGAGCACGCCTCCCTGTCCCGTGGAGCCCGCGGCGAAGAGTCCCGGAATGACATTACCCATGCTATCCAGGACCTCCATCCGGCTGTTGACGGCCAGGCCTCCGTCCGTGATGGATACCCCGCCTTTGGCCGGTCCCAGGGCGTAGAAGGGCGGGACCTTGAGTCCGCTTCCAACCTGGGTGCGGCCGAAGGCGAGGTCATGCCCCTGATCAGCGTATCCGTTGTACTCCCGCGCGGTCTCGAGGAGATTGGCCGCGGGCATCCCCAGCTTGTGGGCCAGGGCCTCGAGAGAAGGCGCTTGGGCGTAGATATCTTTCCGGTTTCGGCGGTAATCGGGCAAATAGGCATAGGCTACCCCAGGGGCTGTGGAGATGTAGTACGGCCAGCGGGAAAACTTGCGAGCGACTGCCGCGTCAAACAGGATGAAAGCCTCCTGCTCCGGCTGCCGGGGAATGGCGAGGGCCGGTTGGTCCAACTCGTTCGTAAACCGTCGACCCTCCCGGTTCACGTAGATGGCGCCTTCCTCGAGAAGCTCCGGGGACGGCGCCAGATGGGTGGTGATAAAGGACATGACAAACGGCCGAATGAGGGGCCGCAAAAAGTATGCGGGGAGTCTATTCAACACCATGCTCATCAGCCGGGTCAGAGGCCTGGCCGGCGGCAGGCGCGAGACTCGTGATCGATGCCGGGGGGCCACGAATCTGATCCCCGGCCCCATCAGCAGGTCCCCATTCACCACCTTGGCCCCGACCTCCAGCGCCATTCGCTGGCCGTCGCCGGTGCTGGTGGGGTTTATCCCTTCGATATGCGCCACGTTGGGAGGCAGATACCTCTCCTTCATCGCCGCGCCGGAGCTGAAGTCTCCCGAGGCCAGGACCAGGCCGCCGGAGGCCAGAATGCTCACCTTCTCCCCTCGGGCCGTGTTCGCCTCCACGCCGGTTACCCGGCCGTTCCGAAGGAGAATCCGCTCCCCGCTTACGCCCAGCCTGATTTCCACGCCCCGTTTCTTGGCTTCCCGCCGCAGGTTGTAGATGTAGGCCGAGGAGTTGGGCAGGGCGTTGTGCATCCGCGGAACCCGGTTGGGGGGCTCCGGCACGGGGCCGAAGAATGAAACCCCCAACTCCATCAACCACTGGAAGGTGGCCGGGGACTTTTGGACCAGCAGGCGTCTAAACTCGAGGTTGTCCCGCTCGTTCAGCCCAACCAGGTCATTGAACAGCCCAATGTCCTCGAAGAAAGCATCAAAAGAGTCTTCGATGCCCTCACGCCGCTGCAGAGACGTACAGCAGGCGGAGACAGAACCCACCGAGAGGGCGGTGGAGCCTCCGAGGGACGGGTTCTTCTCGATGAGGATTACCCGGCCTCCGGCCGCCGCCGCTTCCACCGCGGCGGCCAGCCCGGCGCCGCCCCCTCCCACCACCACTACGTCAGCCTGGAATTCAGCCATCTCGACGACCCCCGGATTGTCCAGTCGCGTGGCGTGCTGCAGCCATCCGGCCCTTCCCATACAGCCCTGCCCATGCACCCTTTCTCGCTCGATGGATCCGGCCCATCTCAAAACTGCGGTAAAGGCAGAGCTTGCCGGGAATTGAAGGCCCGGCCGGCCGAGCGGCCCCGGTCTTTGTACCACGTGTTATATTCATTTCACAAGGGCGGGCCACGAGGACGGGAGCGGCGCCGCCTGCCGAATTGGGTTCAAGGGCGGATACCGGCAATAATGTCCGTTGGCTTTCAGGCGCAAATGAGGAATGAGGTTGCATGAGGGATAATCCACCTGCCAAGGGTACCCCGGAGTGTCGCAAGAAAGTATTCTATGGCTGGTGGATTGTAGTCGCGGGGAGCATCCTCAATGCTCTTTCGGGAGGGACCTACCAGACCGGCTTCTCGGTGTACTTCCTCCCGGTGACCCGCGACTTCGGACTAAGCCGGGCGGCTACCTCACTGGCCTACGGCCTGGCTCGTATGGAAGGCGGCTTCGAAGGGCCGCTGGCAGGGTACCTGGTTGACCGGCTCGGACCCCGGACGATGATAGCTATCGGCGGGTTGCTGGCCGGCCTGGGATTCATTCTCCTGTCCCAGACTCACAGCTTCACCACGTTCCTGATCGTGTATGTTGGCGTGCTCGCCCTGGGCATGAACGCCGGATTCAACCACGGCATCATGGCCTCGATCAACCAGTGGTTCGTCCGACGCAAGGGCCTGGCCATGTCCATAACCACCACGGGAATGTCCGTTGGCGGGGCCGTGATCACCCCGCTGGTCGCGGTAATTGTGCTAAATTTGGGCTGGAGGCACGGCGCGGTCATATCGGGCCTGGTCCTGATCGCCGTGGTGGTCCCGATGTCCGCGGTGATACGCCGTTCTCCTGAGAGCATGGGGCTGCTGCCCGATGGAGACACCGCGCCACCAACCGCCGCCGGCGGGCGCCTCTCCGGCTCGGAATCGAAACGGTTCAGCCGACACATTACCACCGTGGATTCCACCGCGAAGGAGGCGCTTAGAACGCGAGCCTATTGGCTGCTGGCGATGGCCATGGGCATGCGAATCGCGGCCCACTCTGGGGTGTTCGTGCACCTGGTGCCTCTGATGGTCTGGAAGGGACAAACGGAGGCGGTCGGCGCCTTCGTCGTGTCCTTCGTGGCCTTTGTCTCCATCCTTCTCCGGGTCCTGCTCGGCTGGATGGGAGACAAGTGGACCAAGCAGAAGATGGTCGGCATCACCATGCTCGTGGGCGCGTTCAGCCTGGTGATTCTTCTTCTGACCAGTGGGGCGCTGTGGCAGCTGCTGATCTTCGCCGTCTTCTTCGCCGTTGCCGAGGGAGTAAACGGCTTGTCATGGTCGCTACTCGGCGACTTCTTTGGCCGCAAAAGCTTCGCCACCCTCAGGGGCGGAATCACCATGGTGCACAGCTTCATGTCGATGGGCGTGCCGGTGTTCGCGGGCTGGGTATTCGATACCTCCGGCAGCTATTACTGGGCCCTCCTTCCCATCCTTGGGTTGTATTTGCTGGCGGCTCTCGCGTTCTGGTACCTTCCCTATCCCAGACCCCCCAGACGGGTGGCGGACCCCGCACCGGAAGGCGTCTTCGCCGGCGCCTGAGGTCGCCCTCACCCTTCAAAGTGCCTGGCTGATTTCTGGGAGCGCGGACCCCTTCTCTGGCTCCAAGAACCATGGGCGTCACCGGGAGATTGAGCTGGAACCGGGTCTAAAACCGGCCTCCGGCAGCACCTTGAGGCTCATGTCCATGCTCCTGGCCAGCTCCGGGTCCACCGCGAAACAGATGATGCTGTTCGTGCGCAGGGTGGTGCCTTTCACCTTGATCGTCAGCATTTTGCTCATGGCCTTGTTCTCCGCACCGTCGGCGAAGCTCCCAACTTGCAAACTCACGTGATTGCCGGCCATTTCTTCCAGGTGGCCCAAAACCGACGGATCCACGTGTGTGGCATCCAGGGATATGATTACCGCCGTCTTCGGCGAGCAAAAGAATCTGCATTCGGTGAAGAAGCTCGCGCTCGGGACGGTCCCCGCTCCGTTGACCAGGCCGGTGAGGCCATCGAGGACAATGATATCCACGTTGGCGAAAACAGTTTCCATGTGCTTTCTCAGCCGGTCCAGCGCCGACGCGGCCTCTCCATCATCCCCGGCGAACTCATCCAGTGAATAGATCGAGAACTCGCCATCTTCCATGCTGGGGGAGATGTCCAGGCCCAGCGTACCCATCCGGTCCGTCAGCTCGCCGGAGGTAACCCCCTGGACATAGTAGGCCACCCGCTGCTCCACTAGCAGAGCCCCGTAAGCCAAGTGCTGGCAGATGACACTCTTGCCACTGCCGGCTGCGCCATCCACCTGGGTCAGATTGCCCATGGTGATTCCGCCCATCATCGCCCGGTCGATAAGGTCGTTGCCGGTAGGAATAGCGGCGCCCGAGCGGGTCAACGCGATCCGGATGCGGTCTTCCAGCCGGCCCGGGGGCCAGGGCTTGATTACGTAGTCCAGGGCGCCGCCCCTGACGGCGCGCTCCGCGTCTTGGACCCCATCCTCCTCGTTGAGGATAATCACCGGAATTGACCGGGTTTCCTGGTCGGCTTTCAGCCCCTGAAGCACCTCCAGGCCGTTGATGTTCGGCGCCATGATGGTCAGCACGACCAGGTTCGGCTTTTCCCGCGCGACCAGATCGTGAGCGGCGGCCCCATCGCAAGTTCCGAGCACCTGGTGGCCCTCTCCGACGAGGACCAGATCGAGCACATCCCGGCCTCGGTCATCGTCAACCACAACAATTTTGGCCATAGCGCCCCCCGGCTTTCATGCTGGCACGTATCCTTTGGCTGGGTGTATTATAGCCCTCTCCGCCGGATGCCACGATGAGTGGAGCTACTGAACGACCCGGGGTGGAAATTGGTGCGAACGCCATCACAGGAGGATAGCTTGGCCGGGACGCCACGGATGCGATAGAAATCGAGACCCAGGGCGAACTCGATGCTCCGGCCGGCCGTATTCACCCGACGGGTTTGGCAGCGCCCGATTGAGGGACCCTCAGGGCCGGCGTGCCGCCAGCCGCTTGACGGGCCCCGCCTTATGTTGACTGCCTCGAAGGTGTATGGTATAGGTAGATTTGAACCCGGCACGAGGGAGGTGTAGGCGCATGGCCGATGAGCAGTTGAAACAGTTCGACTACCAAACAGCGGAAATTGGCGAGGAGTTGGGGTCTTACGAGTACGTTTTGAGTCAAGAGACCCTGGACAACTTCCGAAAAGCGGTCGATGATCCCGACGCGCGGTACCCCACCATTGCAGTCAAGCACGACGGCGTCGCCTTCCACATGGTATACACCGACGCCACCGGCTCGGTTAATGCCGGGTCCGAAGTCGAGTTCCACAACCCGCCCGTTCCGGGCAAGACCATCAAGGTTACCGGCCGAATCGCCGACAAGTACTCGCGGCGCGATAAGCCCTACCTGGTCATTGAAGCCACCGCCGTTGACGAAGACGGGCGTCTGCTGGAGAGGATGCGCACCTACCAGATGAAGAAACCGGACGAGGTTGGGAAGAAGTGGGGGCCGGGAGGCTAGAGCGCGGCCGTCCGGTCCCAACGCCATCCAAGCAGATCACCGGGACCGGGTCCACATTTTGGAGCCTCGCGGCGCCCACGTTCAGCGGGGCATCGATAGAAGCCCGGAGATGACGCGCGATAAGGCTGAGCACCATATTCTTGGTCTCAGCCTTATTCTTACGCCAAAGACCCGCCGAGGGAACTCAGCATTGGCGCCTGAGTTTCAAGCTCGCTTGGGGCGCCTGTACCTGTCTTCCCCGGTAGCCGGCGCTTCCAATACCCTTCGTGGTGAGCTTGTCGAACCACCAGCCCCCGCTCTTCGAAGGTGCTTTGCCTTAAGACCGTCACTCCAAGGAGCGAAGCAGCACCGTCATTCCGAGGAGCGAAGCGACGAGGAATCTGCTGTGGGGCTCGTCCTTGGCAGCCCGGACCCACCACCCCAGACCCCTCGCTTCACTCGGGGTGACATATTCCGGATCCCTACTGCCACTGCCAGTCGATCTTCCTGGTTACCATGGCGCCGTGGGCGCTGTCGATAAACAGGCAGTTGGCGCCGGGTGAAGGCCAGCCGCCGCTGACCAGGATGCTGAGGAACTCGGGGGACGTTATCGCCGGGATCAGGGCGTCGTCGTTATCGAAGTCCACCAGGTCCGCCCACCAGTAGGATTTGGTGGCGCTCCCGCCGGTCTTTTTCAAATCGCGGACTGTGCGCTGGGCCTTCTCGATCATGGCGTCCCGCACTTGCTTCTTGCTCCAGCCGGCGTCGGCGAACACCTGGGACGCCAGCGGGTTCATCACCGACAGTTTGTGCGTATCCTCATGCATGTGGCCCAGGCGGTCGAAGCCACGGGCGAACCTGGTGACCAGGTCGTCCAACGATTGCTGCAGACCGGCGCCGGTACCGATCTGCTCGTGTCTTCCGGCGGGGAACATGGTGATGGCGCTATCCTCCGGCTTAAGGCCGGCCTCGCTGACGTGGAACTGCTCCCACGGGTTGCCGTCATCGGGTGGCCGTTCCGCCAGGAGGAAGCAATACTTCCCCAGATGGCCGAAGGTGGCGTGGGAGAGGCGCTCGGCCCGGCCCAAGCCGCAGTTCCACAGGATCAGGGCGATGGCCCTGCCGATGGTGCCGTTGACCCGAGTGCCGTCGCCGGAGGCCGCTCCCCGGTCGTAGTTGAGGCCCAAATGCTTGACGACCGGGCCGGAGATTATGGCGCAGGGCACGGCCCCCGCGGCACTGGTCTGAACCTGGCTCAGTTGAAACTCGTCCGCCAGCATCGCCTGGACCGCCGCGATCACAATGGGCACGTACTCCGGCTTGCACCCCGCCATGGCGCAGTTGAGGGCGACCTCCTCCATGGTGGCCACGCCCTCGCCCGGGGGGATGACGCCCACAACTTCCGAGGAGTCGCGTCCCACATAGTTGAGGATTTCGCCAACCCGCTTCTCTGTTGGCGGGAGCACCGGCAGCCCGTCGCTCCACCCCTCCTGGTACGCCAGGTTGGCGAAATCATCGATATCCATTCCCTGGAAGGTTTTCGTGGTTAGCTTTGCCATGATACCTACTCCCACTTCCATTCAATCTTGCGAGTCGCCTGTTGGCCGTGGGCGGTCACCAGGCGGAGACAGTAGCCGGGGGACGCCGACCAGCCGCCCGTGACCAGGACGTGGAGTTCCTCCCGGACCGGCCTAGGCCCCGTTGCGCTGGGCATCGTAAGCTGGCCGGTATAGTCCTTCCGTTCGTGGAGGGTCTCCGTGGTGACGGCTCGGAACCAGGGGTTGGCCCGCTCCATGATCGCGTCGCGGAAGTCCTGCTTGCTCCATCCAGCTTCGGCGAAGGCGTTGGCGATGTGGGGGTTCAGCACCAGCATCTTCTGGAAGCTCCCCAGGGTGATGGAGTCGGCCAGGACGTCCACCTTGTCGGCCAGCGAGTTGCCGCCGACCCCGGCGCTGATTTGGTCCTGGGTGCGGGAGGGATACATGGTGACGGCGCTGTCTTCGGGGTCGAGGTCCGCCGCCGTGACGTGAAACTGCTCCCACGGGTTGCCGTCGTCCGGGGGCCGCTCCGCCATCACGTAGGAGATGCGCCCGATATGGCCGAAGGTCGAAGCTGACAGCGCACCGGGACGGGACTGGGCGATATTCCACAGCACCAGCCGGATGGCCCGGCCAATCGACGCGTTCACCCGGTTGCCGCTTCCGGCCACGGCGCCTTCACCGTAGTGCATACCAAGCTCCTTGACCACCGGGCCGGAGATGATGGCGGCGGGTGCGGGGCCGCCCGTGGTGCTATTGACCCGCATGAGTTCGAACTCTTCCGCCAGCATCGCCTGGATCGCCGTGATCACCACCGGGACGTACTCCGGCTTGCACCCGGCCATGGCGCAATTGATGGCGATCTTTTCGATGGTGGCGATGCCCTCGGCGGGGGAGAGGACCCCGACCACCTCCCCGGGGTCTTTCCCCAGATAGTCGATCATCGCGGTCACCGCCTTCTCGGTGGGAGGGAACACCGGCAAGCCGTCGGTCCACCCTTTGCTGTAGGCCAGATCGGTGAACTCGTCGACGTCCATCGGTTCATAGGTATTCGACACGAGAGTCGCGGCCATGGGTCCCCTCCTTGTGGAGCCTATCCGGTAACTTTATTGCCGTGGTTCGACAAGCTCACCACGAGCGGAAAATATCAATCTCAACACGAGCCCGCCAACACCGTTTGCACCGGGCCGGTTGAAAGTGGCGGCGAGAGTGCTGCCGGGCAAAGAGCATCATCCCCGCGGGATTGGGCGGCATCCCCTTGCCAAGATCGTCATCCCGGCGAAGGCCGGAATCCAGAGAAGCGTTGGCTGGATCCCGGCCTTCGCCGGGATGACGGACTGGGTATCAAGCCGATCGAGGTTACGGGCCGGTTATCAATCCATCGGTGACGGGCCGTGTATCAAGCCAAATGCAACCCAGTAGGCTAGTACTCAGTCAACCTATTGCTGATGGTTGTCATTCAGAGCGAAGCGAAGAATCTCGTTGTTACGCTGAGATTCTTGTCGCTGCGCTCTTTAGAATGACATCCTGCCAAAACGAGGTTGACTGACCGCTAGTAGGGCCTCGGAATCTTCCCAACTTCCTTCAGTTTTTCGAGGGTGAAGGCGCCGGATTGGCACACTTCGATTGTCTTACGCTCGAAATCGGCTATGGTGCTCACCATGTCCGGAATCTTGTCGGCTATCTCGAACGGAATTGAAGTAACCCCATGCTTGTCACCGAGCAGCAGGTCTCCGGTGGAAACCGTGAGTCCGCCGACCGTGACGGGGATGCCGATATCCACCAGGTGCACGTAGGCGTGAGACACTGAAACATCTTTGGCGAAGAACTGAAAACCCAGGTCGTGCACTTCGTCCAAGTCTCGCACCGTGCCGTCGGTGGCGACGCACACCGCTCCCAGCGCCTTGTGAATATTGCCCTGGACTTCGCCCCAAAAGGCGCCAAGGGGAGGATTGTCGATATCGTGGAGAACGATGAACCTTGGCTCGGGGACCGACGCTATCAGGTCGAACCAATCGTTTCTGGAAACGTTGTGCCCTTCCTGCCGGACCGCGCTGATAACGCCGGTAACCGCATACCCGATCACCGGGGGTAGATCGCTGAAGATAGACCTGATCTCCGGCAGCATGAATCCATGGTTCTTGGGCCGGACATTGAACCCTTCGATGGCGTTACAAATGCTTGGGCCATCGATCACGGACAACGCTTTGAGAGTGGCCTGACTAATGGTCTGATACATGAATCATCTCCCTTAAACCGGTTTCACCATTGATAATGATCTGGTTACCGCCACTGCCAGTCGATCTTACGGGTTACCATCGCGCCATGGGCGCTGGTTATGAAGAGGCAGTTGCTGCTGGGGGACGGCCATCCGCCGCTTACCAGGATGCGAAGGTGCTCCGGGGTTGGCACGGCGGGCACCAGGGCATCGTCGTCATCGAGGTCCACCAGGCCGGCCCACCAGTAGGACGTGGCGCCGCTTCCGCCGGTCTGTTTCAAGTCGCGGACCGAGCGCCGGGCCTGCTCGATCATGGCGTCCCGCAGCTGGGTCTTGCTCCAGCCGGCCTCGGCGAACAGTTGGGCCGCCAGAGGGTTCACGGCGAACAGCTTTTGGGAGGCCGTATGCATGTGTCCCAAACGGTCGAAGCCCCGGGCGAAAGCACCCACCACCTCATCCAGTGACTGGTCGAGACCGGAGTAGGTGGGGAACTGCTCGTGGCTTCCGCCGGGGAACATGGTGATGGCGCTGTCTTCGGGATCGAGGTCCGCCGCCGTGACGTGAAACTGCTCCCAGGGGTTGCCGTCGTCCGGCGGGCGTTCCGCCAGCAGATAGCAATACTTCCCCAGGTGGCCGAAGGTGGCGTGGGACAGCCGCCCGCCCCGCGCCCGGCCGTGGTTCCACAGGACCAGCGCGATGGCCCGGCCGATGGTGCCGTTGGCCCGGCTGCCGTCCCCCGAGACCGCTCCCCGGTCGTAGTTGAAACCAAGTTGCTTGACCACGGGACCGGATATGATGGCGCAGGGTACCGCGCCCACCGCGCTGGTCTGGACCTGGGCCAAGTCGAACTCGTCCGCGAGCATCGCCTGGATCGCCGCGATCACGATGGGCACGTACTCCGGCTTGCACCCCGCCATGGCGCAGTTGATGGCGACCCCTTCAATCGTGGCCACGCCCTCACCCGGAGGAATGACGCCCACAATCTCCGAAGGGTCCCGTTCCAGATAGGCGAGGATGGCGCCTACCCGCTGCTCCGTGGGGGGGAGTACCGGCAGCCCGTCGCTCCAGCCCTCCCGAAAGGCCAGGTTGGTGAACTCGTCGATGTCCATCCCCTGGAAGGTCTTGGTGGTTAGCTTTGCCATGGAACCGTTACTCCCAAGTCCAATCGATTTTGCGGGTTGCCTGCTGGCCGTGGGAGGAGGTCAATCGGAGACAGTATCCGGGGGCGGCCGACCAGCCTCCCGTGACCAGAATATGAAGCTCTTCCCTAACCGTCCTCGGTCCGGCCGCGCTGGGCAGCGTTAGCTGGCCCTGATAGTCACTCCGCTCGTGGACGGCTTCCGTGGTGACGTGGCTGCGCCAGGGGACGGCACGGGCCATGATGGCGTCTCTGAAGTCCTTCTTGGTCCAGCCGGCGCCGGCGAAGGCGTTGGCCACGTGGGGGTTCACCACCAGCATCTTCTGGGAGGTCCCCAGGGTGATGGAGTCGGCCAGAACGGCAATCTTGTTTTCCAACGTGTTGTTCCCCACCCCATCGCTGATCTGGTCCTGGGTACGGGAGGGAAACATGGTCACGGCGCTATCCTCGGTACCGAGGTCCACCGCCGTGACGTGGAACTGCTCCCACGGGTTGCCGTCGTCCGGGGGCCGCTCCGCCATCACGTACGAGTAACGCCCGATGTGCCCGAAAGTTGATGCCGACAGGGCGCCGGGACGAGACTGGGCGATATTCCACAACACGAGCCGGATGGCCCGACCGATGGTGCCGTTCACCCGGCTGCCGCTCCCGCCAACGGTGCCCTCACCGTAGTCGAAGCCCAGCCGTTTGACCACCGGGCCGGAAATGACGGCGGCAGGAGCGGGACCGCCCGTGGTGCTGTTGACCCGCAGCAGCTCGAACTCGTCCGCCAGCATGGCCTGGATCGCGGTGATCACCACCGGGACGTACTCCGGTTTGCACCCCGCCATGGCGCAGTTGATGGCGATCTTCTCGATGGTGGCTATGCCCTCCGCGGGAGGGAGTACGCCGATCACCTTACCAGGGCCTATGCCCAGGTAGTCGAGGATCGCGGTCACCGCTTTCTCGGTGGGAGGAAGCACCGGCAGCCCATCGGTCCACCCCTCCCGGTAGGCCAACTCCGTGAACTCGTCCACGTCCATCGGCTCGTAAGTTTTCGACACCAGCGTCGGCGCCATGGGATCCCTCCTTAGATGTGCCAGCCCGGTAAACAGTGACACGCAGGCTAAGGCTAATGCGTTGGGCCGCCTGCACCTAAATCCCCCTGTATCCCCCTTTAATAAAGGGGGACTTGAAGGAGCTATTTTTCGCGGGGTTGGCCATCCAGTTATGGTTCCGCGAATCAGTCACGTTGGACTGATCACTGGAGCCCGCGTTGCCGGCAATCTGTTTCAGCGGCCTGCCGGGTTCATGTATAACGCCAAACCGCTCTCCGCCCGGTTTCGGGGCCGGAGAGCGGCGGTTCATCGCGTCATTTGGCCTGGGCCGGGTTCCGGAGTGCGGCTAGCACCACTTCGATATAGTTGGTGGATGAAAGTGACCCCTGATCTAACCTTTCCCCTTCGCCACGGAGAAGGAACAGTCCACTCCCCCTTACGCCCGGGCAGATAAGGGAGGGGGTTCTCGGGCAGACCGTCAAGACTAGCTGGACACGCTCCTACTCACCCACGATGTGGTGTTCGCAGGTGCCGGCTACCTCGCCGGCCTTCGACGAAATCTCATCCGCCGTATCGAATCCAGGCAGGTCCTGCTTGTAGTAGATCACGGGCAGGTCGGGCTCCCCCAGTTGTCGCAGCGTCAGCTTGGCCAGCGCCTCGAACTTGTCGTGCACCATTCCGACCGCCGGGATGCCCAGCTTTCGCATGTTGACCGTGTCACGCACGGTTCCCTGGGTGCAGGACCCTCAAGCGCCCACCCCGATGATGGCATAGTCGACCTTGGCGGCCAACTCCTCCATGTCCTCCATCGGCGCGGGGTTCCAGGTGCTGTGCTTGTACAGCTTGTGGGTCTCCTTCGGTTCGTACATGGCCTGGAGGGTCTCTTCGAAGACCGGCCAGAATTTCTCGGTCGAACCGTGGCCGCTATAGACCAACCCCATCCGTCCCGCTCGCAGGGTTTCAACGGGCCGAAGCTGCTTTCCTTCCGTGGTCGCGGTATCCGCCACCGGGTCATAGACCAACAATCTGTCACCCATAAATGCCTCCTCGATAACCAGCGATGGCTCGCCCAGCATATGCGCCAACCTTAACGGGCCCGGAGAGCTTATTATCCGCACTGAGCGTATTGTACGTCAAGAGAGGTTGCTCCCCGGTGGTTTGGCGATGGCCGGCGTTCTCCCCTGAGGTATGCTTTCTCTTCGCTCCCGCCCTAACGAGCCCGGTACTGGTCTACGTTCACCGACTCGGGGCGCACCGGCATGCTGGGTATGATGATCGGCTTCGCCCGGTCGGCTCCGACGCAGATGAGCCGGTAACGGTCGGCGCTCTCCCGCACCGGCATCCAGATGTCGTGCAGCTCCTTTTCGCTCAGCTTCAGCAGCCACCGCCAGTGGGCGGGAATCGTCTCCGGCTGGAGCGGGTAATAGTGGACCATCTTGCCCAGGCTGAACTGGGCGTGCATGTGGATGAACTCCTTCGCCCCCTTCTTGGTGAAGCCTGCCTCGCCGGCCGGGCGGGCGATGTCCGGTGGAACCAGCACTATCGTTTCCATGGCGCTGCCTTTGGCGGTCCGGCCCGGCCGGACCAGGTCCCACTGGCTGAATATGGAGTTGTAGGCGATGGTCTTCAGCAGGCCCTCGGCGGTATTGTTGCCCTGGTCGGCCACGTCTACTTCTCCCTTGGTGGCCATGACAGTTACAACGCTGTCCCCGGCCTTGTAGCCTTGTTCCACGTGGAAGGGCTCCCACGGGCTGGCGTCCTCGTTCTCGGCAATGCAGACGCTGAACTTCCTGACGGAGCCGATGGTGTCCATGTCCATCTCGCCCGGATACCAATAGCCGATGTTCTTGAGGCACAGGGTATAGGCCCGGCCGACGACCAGGTTGGCCCGGTTTTGCCGGCCCGGACCCATGCATGCTCCCTTGGAGTTAATGTCCAGCTCTTTGGCGATGGGTCCGTTGACCAGCAGCATGGAGGCGTGGGAGCTGGTGGACATCAGGAACCCTTTCACCCGGTCCGGGTCCATCTGGGAGACCGCCTTGAGGGCCCCGATTATCAATGGCATGTGCTCCGGCGACGCGCCGGCCATGACCGAGTTGATCGCGATCTTCTCCACCGTGGCCAGGCCGTAGCCAGGGGGCAGGTCGCAAACCACGTGATCGGGAGGAAGGCAGGTGCCTTTGAGCATCTTTTCCACCGCGTCCTGCGTGGCCGGCAGGAGAGGAAAGCCGTCGCCCCAGTCCCGGTTCAGGAACTCCCGGTTCATCACCTGAAAGGCATCGGCATAGTTGCTGCCCTCGAACCGCTCCACCTGGGTGGGTTGCAGCTTGGCGTTCGCAACCGGGGCTTCAACCTCCGCCGTCAGCTCGCCGACCAGCGTCTCGAAGGCCGCCTCCGTCTGCTGGACCGCCCTCTCCCGGTCCAAGTTCCGGTACAGCCAGGGTACGACCACGTAGCGTACGCCCGGCATTCCGAAGGCCCGAGCGCTGGCGATGGCGTCATGCTCGAAGCGTCCGGACACCAGCAGAACGGCGGGCGTGCCCTTCTTCTCGATCTCCACCATCTCGTGGACCATCCACGAGGTGCAAGACCCTCAATCGGCGGTGGCGCCGATCACGACGTCGGATTCGTCGGTGGCCTTCTCCAGTACCGCCGTCGGCGCGGGCAGCCCACCGAGGTAGAAATTTGTCTCCACGCTGGGAGTGTGTTGCTTCAGCATTCCCTCAATGGAGCGCAGGGCCACATCACCATTGGCGGTGCCGCTCCATAGCAGCCCGACCCTCTTCCCTTCCAGGGTGGACGGCCTCTTGTTGACCGCCCTAGCGTCGAGGACGCCCCTTTGCTGTGCTACCGGGTCCAAGACTTCTAGGATCTCCATCAGTCCTCCCTCGCTCTATTCTGGTTGCACTATACGCTGCTTCTTGGAATGCTACACCGCTGGGTCCGCCCTAGGCTACTATAGATATTGCTTCGGCTAGTCGATCACGAACAACCGCTCTGTGTCGAACTTGCCCGTGAGAAGTTCGGGCTCTCCTCCAGTTACAAGGATCATATCCTGGAGATGCCAGTAGCTTGAAAAGGGCTCAACGGCCACCACCATCCCTTCCTCGATTTGCGTGTGGCAGTCCGCCACCAGCAACGGTTGCTGCTGGTGGAACCAGGGGCCCACGCTGTGGCCCACCATGCTTCCAGCGCCGCTGAACCCGTACTCCTTGAGTTTTTGATCCGCGAAAGAGAACAGGTCGTTGGCTCGTACTCCCGGCCGGCAGCGGTCGATGGTCATCAGGTGTACTTCACGGTACTTCCGGTACATCTCGACTTGCTCTTCCGATGGCGGGCCGACGACGAAGACCCGGGATTGGTGGCCGGGATAGGCCCTGCAAGTACGAGACGTAGTCGGTGCGCACAATATCGCCCTTTTCCAGAAGCGTATCACCTTCACCCAAGTAGCGCACGTTGTTCCGGCTGGTGTTCAGGAGCCCGTGAACGATTTCCGCGCCTCTTGCCATGCAGGCTTTCACCAATTGGGCGTGTACTTCTCGCAGGGTATATCCCTCGCCAACGTTGGAAAAAACCTCCACGTAGGCATCGTCCTGGATGTCGGCGGCCCGCCTCAGCAGGTCGACCTCTCCGGGGGTCTTCACCCAGCGGACGGCATCCATCAACTCGGTGCAATCGAACATCTCGACGTCGGGGAGAAGCCGGTGAAACTCCTCCCAGTGCGATGCGCTCAGGTAGGTCTTCTCGAACCCTATCTTGGATTTGGTCAATCCCAGTCGCTCGATAACCTCGGCCGTTCTGGCAAACGCGGTCGTCCGGTAGTCATCGTACCCTTCGATATTCGGAATCCAGGAATCCCTCCAGGCTCTGGCTATGCCAAGATTATTGAGCACCATGACCGGTTCGCCCTGCCGGGGCCATACCACGTATATCTCTCTCGGTGAGTCGGGAAAATCGACGTGCCGTCCTTGGGAGCCTGGGAAAGCCACACCGGAGAGGTAAGTAATGTTGGTGCCGGAGCGCGCGACAATCGCCGAACAACCGTGCCGGTCCATGAAGTCGTTCAGTCTCGGCACGTTTGCGATGATCTTCCGTTTCCCGTCTGACATGATTTCCTCCCTCTAGCCGGCTTTCGTTCCGCTGCATTGAGCTTCGGATATCTCTAGCTGACATCACGATTCTTCTTGGGACGCATGACTTCGGGAGATGGACCGCTGCCCGGACCCCGGATGTACGCTTCTCCTAACGGCAGAGCCATTAAGGCGCATGCTCAGAAAACCAAGGGTATTGTGCTTTGCCGGTGACCCCAACGTCAATGGTCGATAGCCGAGGCGTGGGCCATGGCGCCTCCCGGAGGGAGATCCCGCCTTCATCAGGAGCCCGTTCGAGCACCGCCGCAGGCAAGCCGGTCCTACCTCCGCCCTTGTGTGAATAGCATAACGAGTGGTACAAATAACGGGGCGGACCAGGCCGCCTCGGCCGGACAACCCAATATCGGTTTGACTGGCTTTGTCGAGTAGCCGCCTGGAACCCAGATCCATCAATCGCCGAAGCGCCCATCCTGGCAAAAGGAGCCCGCAGACCATGGTACAAGCATTGACCGGCACACGAATCCTGGACCTCACCCACTTTCAGGCAGGGCCTTCGTGCACCCAGGTTCTGGCGTGGCTGGGAGCTGACGTTATCAAGGTGGAGCAACCGGGCACCGGCGACCCCACCAGGCAAACCAACAAGGACCGGCCGGACACCGATGCACTCTCGTTCCTGATTCTGAACGCCAACAAGCGCGGGCTGACCCTGAACATCAAGACCGAGCAGGGCAAGGAGATTTTCAACGCCCTGGTCAAGACCGCCGACGTGCTGATGGAGAATTTTGGCCCCGGCACCGCGGAGCGGCTCGGAGTGGGCTACGAGGCGATGCGTAAGGTGAACCCTCGTCTGGTTTACGCCTCGGTCAAGGGGTTTGGCACCTACGGGCCCAACTCCAACTACAAGGTCTTCGAGCCGATAGCCCAGGCCGCTGGCGGCGCCATGAGCGTCACTGGATTGCCCGACGCGGAACCCCTGATCACCGGGGCCGCCATCGGAGATTCGGGAACCGGTATGCACTGCGCGGTCGGCATCCTGGCGGCGCTGTTGCAGCGCCAGGCCACCGGTGAGGGCCAGCAGGTAGAGGTCTCGATGCAGGACTCGGTGCTCAACTTGATGCGGCCCTACATGCGAGAGCACCAGCGGCTCGGCATGCCGGTGGTGGCCGCCGGCAACTCTCACCTGGGCGCCGTTCCCAGCGGCATCTTCAAGACCAGCGGGGGCGGGCGCAACGACTATGTTTTCATTTACGCCCAGAGCCAGGCCATGTGGCAGGACCTGATCCGGGCCATGGGCCGGGAAGATTTGGCTGAGGACGAGAGGTTCGCCACCCAGGAGTCCCGGAACGAGCACGTCGTGGAGCTGAACACCTTGATTGAAGAGTGGACCTCCCAACTGGGCAAGCAGGATGCGGCGCGCGTCCTGGCGGATGCCGGCGTGCCCAGCGGGCCGGTAAACGACACCGGCGACCTCATGGTCGACCCTCATCTTCGGGAACGGGAGATGATCGTGGAAGCTGAGTACCCGACCCGGGGAAGCTTTTTCACTGTAGGTTGCCCGATCAAGCTGTCCGGGTCGCCGGTGAACATCAGCTCCCCTCCGCTTCTTGGCCAGCATAACGAGGAAATCTTGGCCGAGGTTGGCTACGACGCGACGCAGGTGCGGCAGCTGAAAGAGGACGGTGTGGTCTAGGCAGGCCACCAGCCGGCGCGGGCGTTGGGCGGACCCATCGCCGGAGCGTCTGAATGCCGCCCAAGATCGGCGCTCGGGAGCGCCGTAGCCGCTAGGGGTGTAGTATTGGGTCCACCGTCATGGATTCACCCTGCGTGCCGCCACCAACGGCGCGCCGGGTTATCCAGGGTGGCCCACGTTCCCCGGAAGGGAGTCGTCTATGAGCCGAATAGACGCGGTGTTGAATAAAGAGACCGAGGACCACCTTGGTAAGAAGGTGACCTATAAGGTCCCCCTTACCGCCTATCCCACTAACTCTGAGATCATCATCATCAACTCCCCCGGCTCGGGCGAATTCAAGGACGGGCGCAGCTACCGATGGGCTAAGCTGGCCAGACACCTTCAGGAGCGGGAGCTGGGTACGATGGTCACCTACAACGCTCCCCGGCCGGACTGGCAGGTCCAGCTACCCTGGGAGCCCTATTCCCACCAGGGAGTCAGCTGGAACCAGTTGCTGGTGGAGAGCCTGGCCCACGTGGTCGAGTTCTCGCTGGAGCGCGCAGCGGAGCTTTGCGGGACGACATCTCCAACCATCTACATGTCTGGGTTCTCCTCCGGCGGATCGGCGGTCGGCGCCGTCGCCTTTCGATACTCGGAGATCAAGCGCATCCTGCTCCTCTCCACCTACGACAGCGTCGGCGACTACTTCTACGACGGCGTGGTTCAGTTCCCCGGCGACATCTACATGGCCTACGGCGCCAATGACCAAATGGCGGGGTTTTTGGCCTATATTCTGAGCTGCGGACCGATGGCGGCCACCTCACTGCAGGCACGTGAGGTGCCCGAATGCGACCACCGCTTCAGCGGGGCGGCCAACAGCAAGGTGCTCACGAAGGCCTTCCTCTGGGCCTTCGCCGGCGACGACAGCTTTCCTTCTCCGGAGGGCGGCCTTCAGCTGTACGAGTGACCGCCGGCGCCCGGCGCAATCGTCGAGAGGATGGTCGTTGCGGCGGCCCTCACCCCGGCCTTCGTCCACCCCTCTCCCAGCGGGAGAGGGGTGGACGAAGGCCGGGGTGAGGGAACTATTTTCGAAGCAAAGGTCGGAGCAGGAGGGAACAATCTTGGCCTCAGCTGATCAGGGAAGCCCGTTCCAAGCCCATCGCCCGGTGGCAATGGGCGCCCGAGGAATGGTAGCTTCGGCGCATCCACTGGCGAGCCTCGCCGGCCTGCGAATCTTGATGGATGGCGGCAATGCGGTGGACGCGGCGGTGGCGGTGGCCGCCGCGCTCAACGTGTGCGAGCCGTTCATGAGCGGCGTGGCGGGTGTCGGGGTGATGCTCCTGCATCTGGCCGAAACGGGCGAGACCCGAGCGCTAGATTTCAGCGGCCGAGTCCCCTACGGCGCGACCCCGGATGTGTTCACTCCGGAGACGCAAACGAGAGGCATCCGATCGCCGCTGGTGCCGGGTAACCTCGGCGGCTGGCTCGCGGCGCTGGACGCGTACGGCACCAAGAGCCGCGCCGACGTTTTCGGTCCCGCCATCGAATACGCCGAAGTTGGCTTTCCAATAAGCTACTTTGCCCACGGTGTCTTCAGCAGCGCCGAGCAGCTGCTCAACCAGTGTCCCAATGCAGCGGCGGCATATCTCCATGACGGCCGTGCGCCGGCGCCGGGAGGCGTGCTGCGGCAACCCGATCTTGCCAGGACCTTCCGGGCAATCGTCGAACAGGGAGCGGCCGCTTTCTACCATGGGGAGATTGCCCGGGCCATCGCGGATTTCTGCGCCGAAGAGGGCGGTCTGATCAAGCTGAAAGACCTGGAGGACTACAAGCCTACCTGGCAAGACATCATCACGACCGAGTATCGGGGTTATACCGTGGCGACAGCGCCGCCCCGGTTTGAAGGCTTCCAGATGCTGGAAACCCTGAACATCCTCGAACCCTACGATCTGGGAGGAATGGCCCACAACTCCCCTGAGGCCATCCATCTCATCGCGGAGGCCATAAAGATCGCCGTCGCGGACCGCATCCGTTACTGCGGCGACCCCGACCTTACGGACGTGCCGGTGGCGGGCCTTATCTCCAAAGAGTTCGCCGCGGAGCGGCGCATGTTGATAGACCCGGTAAGGGCGAATGCGGTCGAAGGGGAACGCTGGATGAAGGAGATCCCCGAAGGGGCCATCACCGCCGGCAATCCCCGCGAATATCTGTCGGGACTGACCACCCACTTCGCGGCCGTGGACCCGGCCGGCAACGTGGTTTCGGTTAGCCAAACTTTGGGCAGCGCCTTCGGCAGCTCCCGCATGGTGAAGGGCACCGGAGTCACGCTCAACAATGGCATCAACTGGATGGAGATCGACCCGGCCTGCGACACGCCCAATCGACTCGAGGGCGGCAAACGGCCGGCGATTCCGATCGCGCCTCTCCAGCTATTCCGGGACGGCAAGTTCTTTCTGTCCATCGGCACGCCCGGCAGTTATGGGCTTCTTCAGACGACGGTGCAGATGCTGCTGAACGTGCTGGATTTCGGCGCGAACCTGCAGGAAGCAATCGAAGCGCCCCGGTTCCGGTGCTGGGCCGGGACCACGATCGAGCTGGAGGCGCGAATCCCCGTCCAGGTCCGCGACCGGTTGGCGGCCATGGGACACGATGTCCAGGTCCTGCCCAACTTCTCACGGGTTGTCGGCGGCGGCCAGGCAGCGATGATACATCCGGCCAGCGGAGCGCGCATGGGCGGGGCCGACCCGCGGCGGGATGGTTACGCGATCGGGTTCTGAGTGCCTAACCAGTAACCAGCCGCTGTGCTTCGACAAACTCACCACGAACGAGGGAAA
>PVBE010236382.1_pt1 | contig 48120 bp, 46 predicted proteins | sample 1631181 | NCBI WGS metagenome assembly PVBE01 (sample SAMN08397723, study PRJNA350692) | Marine metagenome, whole genome shotgun sequencing project. | isolation source: water | place: Pacific Ocean | collected 2012-04
ATGATGATGATGATGATGATGATGATGATGATGATGATGATGATGATGATGACGGGAAGGGGGAAGGGGGAAGGGGGAAGGGAGGGGGGGGGCGGGAAGTCTATGATATCTCGGTCTTCACGCCCTCCCCACCAAGATGTAGCAGGTCTGCGGCCCATTCCGCTGCCGCTCTGCTTCGCCCTGGCAGTTCGCTGCTGCCCCAGAAGAGGTAGAGCGCGCGCCGGGTCTCGGGGCGCGTCTTGGTGCGCTGGCTGTCCTTCACGGCGTTGGCGCACCATCCCTCCTCGTCTCTCAGACAGATCAGGCCGTCCAGCCGTAGCTCCTGGCCGGCGGCGTTGAAGATGAAGCTGCCCTCGGCGATGTCTATGGAGAGCGAACCGCGGACGAGATCGAGATCCACCACGCTGATTGGAATTCCGCTGTGAAGGCTCACGACGTTGCAGACATCGACCAGCAGGTTGATGGAACTCAGGAAGCCGCCTGCGGACGCCTTGACGAGGTACTCGCTCGCGGGCTTGTTTCGCCCGGAGGGCTTGAAGCCCCCAAAGCGCAGCAAGCGCCGAATGGTGGTCTTCACCTCATCGTTGGTGCTCAGCGGTGCCACGAAGTCGGGGTGCAGGCCCGGGAGCAGCGCAGCTGAGCTCAGCTCACCCAGCGGGCAGGGAAGGGTGCACGACAGCACCACGGGGTCGAGCAGCGGATGTTCTGGAAAGCCAACCATGACCCGCAGCTAACGGGCCGGTGCCTCCGGGGAGCAGCTCCAGGTCACCTTGTTGCGCCCGTTCTCCTTGCTCTCGTAGAGCGCCGCATCGGCGGTGCTGAGCACCTTGTCCTGGGTCGTCTTCTCCCGCTCCACCGTTGTGCCTCCGACGCTGGCGGTGACGCGGACACCGGTCACCTCACCGAAGTCAACCTCGAGGCTCTCGATGGTCTGACGGATACGCGTCGCGACGAACTCGGCCCCTTCCTTGTCGGTGTCCCGCAACAGGACGGAGAACTCCTCGCCACCCAGGCGGCCCACCATGTCCACGTCTCGGGTGCAGGTGACGAGCACACCGGCCACGGCCTTGATGACGGCGTCTCCGGTGGCGTGGCCGTAGGTGTCGTTGATGTTCTTGAAGTGATCGATGTCGATCATCAGGAGGCTCATTGGCATGGCCCCCTCGGCCACCCGCTCCAGTTCTTCCTCCAACCGCTGCAGGTAGGCGCGTCGGTTGGCGAGCTCCGTCATTGGATCGGTGGTCGCCAGCTTGAGGAGCTGCGCGTTGGTGCGCTGCAACTGCTTGGTGAGCTCCTCCTTCTCCTTGAGCAGCAGCTCGAGCTTGCGGGTGAGCTCCTCGTACTCGTCGGTGACCCGGAGCAGGGAGTCGTTCGCGGCGGCGGAGAGCTGCTCGTAGCCCACCTGCCTCCCGATCTCGATGCGCATGTCGACGGCAATAGCGGACATCTCTGCGTTGAGTTCCTCGGAGAGGGCAAAGATGTCCAGGACCACACCATCTCGGGTCCGGAGTGCCTCGACCAGCCGCCTGGCGGACTGCAAGGTGTTGCCACAGGCCTTGACCTGGCCCACGTCCGCCAGGGCGTCCGCCGCGCGAGCGAGCTCCCACAGCCGCATCGAACGGCGGTTGGGGATGTGGATCTCCGGCTCGTGGTGGTGCGCCATCGCGTCGAGCATGTCCTGGGGAAAACCCCAGTCGGGACCATGCTTGGAGAGGACCTCGGGGTGAGTAATCCCGAAGAGACGGCGCTCTTCACTCAGGCGCTGGGCCGCTGGCATGTCCATGAGTCTCTGGATCTCGCCACCTCGTGTTGGCCAGGCGATGGCCATGAGGATGTAGCCGATGTCCTGAATCAGGCTGATGGTGAAGGCCTCGTGCGGATTGTCGAAGCCAGCCCGTCGCGCCAGTACGAGAGCAGCGCAGCCTCGGCGGAGGGAGTCTTCCCAGAAGCGAACCCGGTCGAAGTCTCCGGTGTTGACCCTCGACGTCGTGGCGCGAACCGCATGCGCCAGAGCAGAGTTTCTGATGGTGCGCATGCCCATGGCCACGGTGGCTTGCGGCACGGTTCGCACGCGGCGGCCCAGGCCATAGAGCGGGCTGTTTGCCAACCTGAGGATCTCCGTCGTGAAGGACGGCTCGCTCGAGATCATGCGCGCCAGCTCGCGGGGTGAGATGCGCGGGTTGCCCGTCGCCTGGATGATCATGGCCAGGCCAGCCGGGGGGGAGGGCAACAGGATCTTGCTACGTGAGGATTGTGCCACTGGGGACATGTCCTTCACTGCGGCCTCGGTGGTGGGTGTATCCACTTCTCCCAACTCTACGGCCTGGACGCTCTCTTCTGAAGTGTTTCGGCTAATCTCGCCCGGATACTTGGCTTAGCAGCGCACAGAGATCGGGCGAGTCCGGATGCCTGGCAAAAGCCACATCGAGCATTGCCAGCCCCAAAGGCTCGTTTCTCGACAGATGGGTCCGGATGTCTCGCGCCAGCCGGTCAGGACGACTCAGCGCGTCGAAGAGCAACTCCGCGGGAGTACCGTGCGCACTCCGGCGAGCGAGGATGATCGCCCGTCGGGCGGCTCGTGCGGTAGCCGAGATGTGTTTGAGGACATGCACCTGGTCTTGGGGGGTGTCCGCGGGCAGGTCCGCCAGCAGCGCCTCGGCAATGTCAGCCGTGCGCGCGTCCCCGCTTCGCAGGGCCAGGGTCACCGCCAGATCCGCAGTCTCGATGCGGACGCCTATCTCGCCGGGGTGTCGCTCCAGATGCTGGAGCAACTCGGCCAACTCTGCACGTTCAGGGCACGGCGTGGATTGGACCAAAAGGCATCCCTCGGGACCGGGGAATCTCCTATTCTACCAGAGATGTGGATTCTGCTGGCCTGTTCTCCCCAAGACAGCACGCTCCAGGCGCTGGTAGACGCGCGAGCGGACCAGGCGGTGGAGGATGCGGAGCTGGGGGTACGCTTTGCCCTGGCGGCCGGTGCCCTCAGCGCTGAGGTCGCCCCGCTGAGCGCCACCGCCTGGGGAACGATCGCAGAGCTGGAGCCCAATCCGGACACTCGCTCCGCTCTGGGTCTGTCCGGGCCCGGGCGTGTTCGGAGCGTGGATCTCACCGGTGCCATCAGCGTCCTGTGGATCGGCGTGGAACTCGAAGAGGGCGTGGTAGGCCGCCTGGAGCTGGAGGTAGTGAAGCCCCTCGAGAGCTTCCGGATCCACTTTGCGCAGCAGCCAGACACAGCACCCGGCCTGGACATGGAGGGAGAGATCTGGGTCCGGACCCCGAGTGACCCGACCATCGAGGTGCTGTTGGAGGTCTCGCGGAAGGGTGCACGACCTCAGACTGTCGTGATCCCGCTGGCCGAGCCCGCCGCCTGGAACGGAGCCCTGCTCCCTGACCGAGGTGACTTCAGCTGGCAGCAACGGCACGACGGGGTTGAGCGAAGGGTCGTGGGCTTTGGGGCTGACACCGTGGAGAACAAGACCTGGCCGGTGGTGGTCAGCGCCGAGGACTGGTCCGCCCTGCGCGAGATGACGCTCAGGTACTGAGACCCACCCACACTGCGAGACTCCAGGACTGAAGCGCGTGGGCTTCGAGCCCGGTGGTCAGGTGGGCTCCTCGTCGCCAGGGCTGTCCGAGCTGCGCGGACCAGATCTCCGCGCCTGCGACGAGACCAGCGGGCCACTCTGGGCTCAGCTCGAGGGCTACTTCCGTCGCGCGGTTGTCCACACCGGCTCGGCCGGACCCGGACACTTCGGGCCCCACCCAGACCGTCACCCCGTCCCGGCTTGAACCCCAGACCGCGAAGCCGGCGAGTTGGAGCTCTTCGAAGAGCGCAGAGCTCAGCACTTCTCCGCTGGAACTCAGGATCTCGGTCGAGGTGCGCCCCAGCTGTACGCTGAGCGCTGGGCGCCACCCTGTACGGGGCCAGCTCAGGTTCACTCCGGCCGCCAGGTTGGACCCCGTGCCGTCGTGACTCGCACCGCTCAGCCTCTGGCTTCCGCGCCCAGCCTCCACCCACACCGAAGCCAGGTCCAGGGGGCGCAGTTCCAGTCGGACACTTCCCAACTGCAGGCTCTCGGTGCTGCTGCACCGCTCACCGGTGCAGCCCTCCGCCACCAGGGCTCTGGAGGAGACCGCAACACTGGCTTGAGAGTGGAGGAGTGCGTCCTCCCTCTCGCGGGCGGGATTGCTCCAGGTGGCCGCCCAGGTGGCGGCCGCCAACACGATCAGCGGTTGGTTCCGGTCTTGCCGATCTTGCCGCTGTCGAGAATGGAGCTGACGTCCTTGGCCACAACCTCGACGCCCTTCTGGAAGGTGGGCATGAAGATGTAGGCCGCTGCGACAACCGCGATGATGATCACGCTGATGAGGAGCAGGTACTCGACAGTGCTCTGGCCCTCTTCTTCCTCGATGAAGCTCGTGAAGGTCTCAGGCAGGTTTGCGGAGTCGATGAAAGCGCGAAGGGAGGCGATGGTGGTCATGGTGGGAACTCCAGGGGTCAGCTGGGTATGAGCAAGGACCATGCCAGTTGTGGATGCGCCCCAGAGCGGGTTTGAGAGGCCTGCGACAAAAAGGCACGGTCCCAGCATGCCGAATGCGACTCACATGTCGCAGGAAAGAGTAGGGAATACCCTACAGATCGAACTGGATCCCCTGAGCCAGGGGCAACTCCTTGGACCAGTTGAGGGTGCAGGTCTGCCGACGCATGTAGGCCCTCCAGGAATCACTCCCGGACTCTCGACCTCCCCCTGTGTCCTTTTCGCCGCCGAAGGCACCGCCGATCTCGGCGCCGGAGGTCCCGATGTTCACGTTGGCGATTCCGCAGTCGCTGCCCGCGTGGGACAGGAAGCTCTCGGCGGCTCGGAATCCGCCGGTGAAGAGAGAACTGCTCAGGCCCTGATCCACCCCGTTCTGCTGGGCGATGGCTTCGTCGTGATCTTCGTACTCGAAGAGGTAGAGGATGGGCGCGAAGGTCTCGTGCCGCCAGACATCCATGTCGCGGTTGGCCTTCACCAGGCAGGGCGTCACGAAGCTACCGGGTCCGTGAACCCGGTCCCCGCCGCAGAGCACTTCGCCTCCCTGCTCTCGGATGGTCGCGATGGCGCTCCGGTACATGGTCACCGCATCCTCGTCGATGAGGGGGCCCATCAGGGTTCCTTCGTCCAGGGGATTGCCGATGCGGACCTGGCCGTAGGCCTTCACGAGCTGTGCTGTGAGCTGCTCGGAGATGTCGGTGTGCATGTACACGCGGCGTGTGGTCGTGCAGCGTTGGCCTGCGGTACCGACCGCGCCAAAGAGGATGCCGGGGAGGGCGAGCTTCAGGTCTGCATCCGCTTCGACGATGATGGCGTTGTTGCCCCCCAGCTCCAGGAGGCTGCGTCCCAGGCGCTTGGCTACCGCCTGGCCAACGTGTCGTCCCATCCGCGTGCTTCCGGTGGCGCTGATCAGGGGCAGACGGCGATCGTTGATCATCGCTTCGCCGACCTCGGCGTCCTCGCCGATGATCAGGGTGAACACCCCGCCCCAGCCATGCTTCTCGAGCACTTCGTTGCAGATCTTGTGGGTGGCGATGGCGGTGAGGGGGGCCTTCAGGCTGGGTTTCCAGATGACGGTGTCACCACAGATCGCCGCGAGCATGGCGTTCCAGGCCCACACGGCGTTGGGAAAGTTGAAGGCGCTGATGCAGCCGATGGGCCCGATGGGGTGCCACTGCTCGTACATCCGGTGGCCGGGTCGCTCGCTGTGCATGGTCAGGCCGTAGAGCTGCCGCGACAGGCCCACCGCGAAGTCCGCGATGTCTATCGACTCCTGCACCTCTCCCCAGCCCTCCTGGACGATCTTCCCGACCTCCAGGGTGACCAGGCGGCCCAGGTCGTCCTTGTGCTCGCGCAGCGCGTTGCCCATCTCGCGAACGATGTCTCCGCGCTTCGGTGAAGGCACCATGCGCCAGCTCTCGAAGGCGCGCTGCGCTTCGGCGACACAGGCCTCGTAGTCCGCGACGCTCGCCATGCGGACGTTGGCGATGATCTCGCCGGTGGCCGGGTCGGTGCTGGGCACGCAGCGGCCGCTGGTTGGCAGTGCCTGCGGCGTCCAGGCACCGGAGTTCTCGGGCTCGATGCCAAGGCGTGTGAGGAAATCGTGCACGGTGTCTCCGGGTTGGCTGTCGCGTATAACTTCTGCCGGAGGACGACTCATGCTGTGGATGACCCTCGCGATCGCCGACCCCATCGACTTGGAGGTGGTGTCCAAGGTGCAGTTCGGCCAACCCGCTTCGCTGACCCTCGTGGTGAACCAGCAGGCGCAGAACATCGACGCTCGCGTGGACTGCGGTGGGGCCTGGGCGGAGACGCACGGGGGAGCTGGTGCCGGCGATCGCCTTGTGCTCGAGCTGGAGGCCAACCCGGGAACTCATGTCTGCCAGGGTGAGCTGAAGGCCGTCTTCAGCGACGGGAGTCTGGGCGAAATGCCACTCTCCTTCGAGATCGTGGTCTTCGACGAGCTCAAGCTCACGGTGCCCCGTCAGCACGTCGATCTGGAGGGAAAGACCCTGCACGTCGCGATGGATCGCGCTCCGAAAGAGGTCACGGTGACCACCTATGGGGCGGGTGACGTGGTCTTGGGTAGCGGCACGATGGTGGCGTCTGGCGAGGGGCCCGGGGACTTCATCGAGGTGCAGTGGAGCGGTGCGGGCGAGGTGCTTCGCCTGGTGGTGAAGGGCACCGACGCCGACGGCTTCTGGTCCGAGCTGACTCTCTTCCCCTGGTACTACGAGATTCCCCACGAGGACGTGGTCTTCGAGACCGCACAGGCCGACATTCCTCCGGTCGAGGTGATCAAGCTGGAGAAGGCGTTGGTCGAAGTGGACAAGGTGCTGCTGAAGTACGGCGACCACGCGGAGGTGAAGCTCTACGTGGGGGGCTACACCGACACGGTCGGTGGACGTGCCTCGAACGAGAACCTGTCCACGCTGAGGGCTCTCTCCATCGCGAAGTGGTTTCGCGACAGCGGCTTCGAGGGGGCGATCTACTACCAGGGCTTCGGAGAGGACGGGCAGGCGGTGAAGACGCTGGACGAGACGGACGAGCCGCAGAACCGCAGGGCGCTCTACATCCTGGCGGCCGAGCCCCCGCCTCAGAACGAACAGCTTCCCCGAAGGGACTGGCGCCCACTCTGAGCTTCAGGCTGAGCCGACCACCTCTCCCTTCACCAACACGCGCCCGGACTCGATGGTGAAGGCTTCCCCGGCCAGGCGAGTGTCCAGGGTCCATGCGCGGTCTGCGAGCGACAGACGGCCGTCGGGTCCGACATAGCCTTCCAGGCGTTCCCGCCTCCAGGCTGCGTAGTGCTTGCTGCAGAAGCCCTTGCTCCGGTGCTTGCCCGCACAGCCGGGGAGCTTGCATCCGCGGGTCTTTCGCCCTGGCTTCACCGGGAGGGGCTCCTCAGCCCGCTGGCGATCCAGGGCGTGGCTGAGCCTCTCCAGCTCGGCGGTGAGGCGTTCCAGTTCCACGTTCGCCTCATCCACCTCCGCACGCAGGGTGTCCAGTTCCCGGGTTGTCGGCAAGGGCTCGGCGTCGATCGCTTCTCGGACCAGGTCCCCGATCGGCTGGTCGAGAAGGCGCAGGACCACCCGCTTGAGCAGCTCTCTCACCGGGGGGCGAAGCAGCCGAATCTGCCGTCGATGAGCGCGCGGGGGCCCTGTTCTGTCCGCAGGTCTTTCACGAAGATTCGCGGCGGGCCACTGACCGCGTTCGCTGCGTGGCCTGCGTAGACGAGGTGCCGACCGTCCGGGCTGATCAACCGGTGGCTGTGCACGAACTGGTCGAAGAAGTGCAGGTAGAAGAGCATCTCGCGGCTGGGAACGAAGCGACAGTGAGTCACCGTGCTCTCGTTTGGACGGACACTGCACCAGGACAGGCAGCTGTCGTTGGGCTCGATGCGTGCGTAGAGGAGCTGCTGCCCTTCCGGGGACCAGATGAAGGCCAGACTGTCCTCATCGTGCAGCCGAGTGGTGGCGCCGGTCCCGATGTTCACCATCGTGGCGCCACGGTAGGGGTTGCCTTCGCCCTCGGGGGCCGCCGCGAAGATCACCTCCTCCGTACCCACTGGAACCAGGGCACCGAGGCCCTCGAATTCCAGGAGTCTGCGTGGGTTCTCGCCCTCCAGGTCGGTGCTGAGCAGCACGTTGGCGCCCGGGCATCGCTCGACGTGCACCACGCGCTGGCCCACGACCACCGGGGCGCAGTAGTCGCCCGGTGGTTGTGGAAGCACCTGGTCCGGCAGGCGACCCTCGCTGTCCCGGACCGCGACCCGGCTGTGCTGTCCGGTGGCGCTGTGAACCAGCAGCCTTCGGCGGTCCGGTCCCCATGCGAAGAAGAGGGGGACACCCTCCTCGATGACCCGCAGCTTGCCGAGTTCGTCCATGGCGACGTAGCCGAGGACCAGTTCATCCCCCTGCTGCATCAGGACGGCCAGGCCATGCCCGTCAGGCCGCCAGCAGAGGTAGATCGGGAGCTGAGCGGTCAGCTCCAGGAGATGGTGTTGGCAGACCCCGTCGTTTTCGAGCACGTGGACCCGCGCGGGACCGACGATGTCGTCACCCGACGACAGCTCGAAGCAGGCGAGTCGCTGGCCGTCTGGACTCCAGGTGGGCCAGGACCAGCTGGCCTCGGGCAGGTCGGGGCTGCCCCAGAGCAGCAGGGGGTTGTCCGCCAGCGAGAGCGTGAGTTGCGTGGAGCTACCGTCGAGCCGCACCTGGTGCAGCTGACGGTCGGTGCCGACCACGGCCAGGCGGGCCAGGCTCACAGCAGCAGTCTGGCTAGAGCCGCTGCGTGGAGCAGCAAGGCCACAACCGTGATGGCCCAGGCGGTCTTTGGCGTTGCCTTGAGGGCGAGTGCCGCTCCCTTGTCCCGGCTCAGTTCGTCATCCAGTTCGGCCTTGGCCTGCTCACTGAGGCCTGATGGTTGCCGTGCCATCAGGGCGAGCGCGGTGTCGTTGTGGGTACCGAAGACGGCCAGGCTCAGCCCCGAAGCTCCCAGGTAGAGCATGGCGGAGGACCATCGTCCGCTGCCCTCGATGGCCAGGGCGAGGGCTGCGAGCAGGCCGAGCAGACCGAGAGCCAGCAGTGGTACTCCCACCCAGCGCATGGACCTGTGCCTCTGGACGAGTCCGGTCACGCAGACCTCACGGCGCGAGCATACCCCGCAGCAACAGGTCCACCATCTCGTCGGGTCGTTGGGGTGCTTCCCCGGCGATCGCGGTTCGCATGGCGGTTCCGTCGCTCACGGCCTTGAGGAGCCTGGCGACCTGGACAGGATCGACGGCCCGAAGGCTGCCCTCGGCGATGCCCTGGTCGATGACCTTCGACAAGCGGGCAACCAGGCGGTCGTGGATGCGAATCCAGTGGGCCTGGAGCTCCGGGTCACGCGCGGCCGCATCCCCCATGAGCAGGAAGAAACGCGGTGGATGCTCCAGGCTTCCAAACCAGTGCGCGAAGCCTCGGGTCAAGGCGCGGAGCTTGTCCACGGCGTCTGTCTCCATCCCCACGATCTGGTCCACCATGCCCGCGAGGCGGCTGTGCTCCTGCTCGCACAGTGCGGCGAAGAGCTCGTCCTTGCTCGGGAAGTGGTGGTAGACAGCACCCTTGCTCACTCCCGCGCGCCGGGCGATGTCGTCCATGCGCGCCCCCTGTGCGCCGCTCTCGATGAAGACCGCGCGGGCCGCGCGAAGGATGTCTTCGCGTCTAGGGGACGGGCGTACCATCGGGGTAGACGTAGCCCGGAGTCCCTTTCTTCGCGTGCATCTCGGCCAGCTTTGCGGCAGCCAGGAGGGTGTCGTCGACCGCTCCCCCGGCGAACTGGCTGGCTGGTCCTGCGGGTATGGAGCCTCCGGGATCGGACCAGACGTAGTACTCGATCAGGCTCTGGTTCTCTCCCAGATCGACGACCATCCAGCTGCCGTGGGTGAAGTCCACGGGGTAGCCATCCTCGACGAGTTCCTTCAGCTCCTCGTCCAGGAGATCCGTGCGGTCCATGACATCGGACCAGTACAGCTCCATCATCCGACCACCGCTCTGGGTGAAGAGCTTCTCGTTGAAGTACATCTTCGTGAGCCACCACCGATCGTCCACCAGCGGAAGGGGCATGTACTGAAAGACGACGCGTCCGTAGGCGTGCTGCCGTCCGGAGACGACCACGCTGTGGGTGACGGGCATGACGTTCGCGAAGAGCTCGTCGCTGTTGACGGCCTTCCACACCGCTGCCGCGGGGAGATCCAGCATCAACAGGCCCCAGGCCTTGCCGGCCTCGACGCCGTCCACGATCTGCAGGCCGGTGGCCATCTCGCCACGGAAGGCCTGGTCGTAGGCGCTCTTGGGGATGCTGGGGGCTGCCGCTTTGCGCAGGGGACGGAGTGGTGCCAGTTCACTCATCGTCGCCGTGTTGTCCATGGCGAGCAGCGCGGGGAGGAGCAGGAGCATCGGAGTCCTCTGGCCTTTTAGATGAACTCGATGGCCTGGAGATCCCAGGCCATCTCGACGGGTGCCTTGTCGTCCGTGAGGACCTCGGCTTCCTCCCAACCCGGAACCTCCCCCTTCGTCTTCCGTCGAATGACCGGGCGGAGCTGGTCCAGTCCCCTGGCCGAGGGCATGTCCTCGATGTGCTCGGCCATGGTGTACAGCCCCTTCGGCGTACGGGTCGCGTAGAGGATGTCGTTGCTGGCCGTCACGTCGACCAGGGTCACGGTGGGCCAGGTCTGCTTCATCGTGGCGTAGATCATCTGCAGCAGGTTGTCGTCTACACCCTTCACCGACGCCACGTTGATGGCCACCACGCCGTCTTCGGTGAGGTGCTCGTCCACCTCGTTCCAGAACTCGGTGGTGGTCAGGTGGAAGGGAATGTAGGGCTGCCGGTAGGCGTCCACGAGGATCACGTCGTAGCTGCGATCGACGGCTTGCAGGAAGATGCGGCCGTCCATGACGTAGGGGGAGATTCGCTCGTCGTCGTTGTCGAAGTACTGCTTGCCGACCTCGACCACCTCGCCGTCGATCTCGACCCCGTCGATGTGCGCATCGGGCCAGGATTCCAGGAGCTGTCGCGCGATGGTGCCGCCAGCCAACCCGATGATCAGCACCTCGTCGACCTGTGTTGGGTCGTCCCGCCACAGCGGGGCCGCCGCCATGTAGGCCCAGGTCCCTCGGGTCTCGACCGTGGGGTCCAGGCACTTCACCGAGTGGATGCCGACGCCCTCGTTCAGGTAGAGATGGTTGGCCTCCTTGCACTTGCCGTAGTCCTCGACCACCACCTGGATGAAGTGGTAGTCGGACTCGATCTCCACCACGAGCCCGGGCATGGGGCGCAGCGTGCTCTGAGGAATGAGGAGAACCAGGGCTGTGGCGACAGCCGCTGAACCCTTCGCTCCGAAGACTCCGATCGCGCTCACCGTCAACAGCACCACACCCACGCTGACGAAGGTGTTGCGCACGCCGAGGAGCGGGACCAGGGCCAGGGCAGGAAGGAAGGAGCCGATGATGGAGCCGCAGGTGGACAGCGCGTAGAGCCGCCCAGCGGTCTTGCCTGCATCGTCCAGATTGCTCACGGCAAGCCGTACGGCCCAGGGACTGACCATGCCCATCAGGGTCACTGGGAGCGCGAAGAGCGCGAGGACGCCCAGGATTCCACCCACGAGAGTCGCGATGGCGACCGTGGGCTCCTGCAGCGTCTCGCCGGTGAGCAGCGGTCGCATCACCGCTGCCGCCATCCGCAGAATGGGCTGCCCGGCGAAGGGGATCAGGACGACCAGCAGCGCAGCGACGCTGGTGACCTTGCACAGCGAGGGCAGCGTCGGATGCCGGTCTCCGTACAAGCCACCCAGCCAGTAGCCCAGGCTGAGGAATCCCATCATGCTGCCGATGAGGATCGTGGTCACCAGCAGGCTGGTACCGAAGAAGGGAGCCAGCAGTCGGAGAGCTGTCAGCTCTACAGCCATCACCGATGCACCGGAGACGAAGACCAGGACTCGAAGCAGGAGAGACGACATTCCGCCGCGACTAACCGCACAGAAGCACCCAGGCCCGTCCAGTCGTCGGGTAGCTTCCCTCGATGCCTGTGTTGGAAAGCACCATGGTCGAGCAGCTCCGCTCCTTCTACGGGCAGGAGTTCGTGGCGGATCTGGCCGGGCTCTACCTGGACGACAGCCACCGCCTGGTGGGGGAGCTGCGCACCGCGCTGGAACGGGCCGATCGGAGGGAGATCGTGCGCACCACCCACGACCTGAAGTCGAGCAGCGCGCAGCTCGGTGCCTCCGCCGCCAGCGAGGCTGCGGCAGCCATCGAGCAGGCTGCTCGGGGCGAGCTTCCGCTGGAGGACCTCCGGCGGCTGAGCGAGGACTTCTTCGGTGTCTACGCGCACGCGGCCGAGGAGATCCGCGGGCTCACTTCATCTGGTTCGCGACCCTCTTCAGCTCCCTGACCGAGGTGATCTCGAGGAGCTTGCCCTTCGCTGCAAAGTCGGCGAAGCGCTGGGCTTTCCGCGCCAGCTCACCCGTCTGGTACAGACGGCCCCAGAAGCGGTCGTAGCGTCGCTGGTTGAAGCGGTGGACGAGGCGCTCACTGCCCAGCCACTGCACGACTTCCTTGGGAAAGTGATTGAACAGCGTCAGGAAGAAGAGAAAGTTGACGTAGCTGCCCTTGGGTACGTGGAAGCTGGCTCGGTAGATCTGCTTGTACTCATCGGTGATGAAGCCCTCCTCGATGGCCCGGTAGAAGAACTCGGTCCCGGGGTAGGCGATGAGGCTGGAGGGAAGGAGGTTGTAGGGCGGGGGCAGAGTGCAGACCAGCCGCAGGCCCTTCATCACGTCCTCGGTGGACTCCCAGGGGTTGTCCAGGATCATGTGGTAGTCGGGGACCTGGATGTAGTCCTTGTACTTGCTGATGATGTTGACGGCCTTCAGCAACTGCTCGTTGGTCATCCCGCGCTTGTACATGCGCATGGTCTCGTCGCTGCCGGTCTGGATGCCCAGCTCGGTGAAGCAGAGCCCCGCATCGATCAGCGCCTTGTACTTGGCCTCGTTGATGGTCGCGGGACTGCACTGGGCTCGGAAGGGCAGGCCGACCTCCCGCTTCCAGAGCTCGGAGAACTTCTGGATCTCCTCGGTGGACGTGCTGAAGAAGACGTCGTCCTGGAAGTGGATGATCCCGATCTCGGGGCAGCGCCTCATGACCTGCTTGATCTCTCCGACCATGTGCTCGACGCTGCGGCGTCGCAGGTAGCGCTGCCCTTCGTAGAGCTGGTGGTTGAAGGCGACCCCGCAGTAGCTGCACTTGTGTGGGCAGCCGCGGGTGATCATCGTCTTGTAGGAGATGCGCAGGTCGCCGTTCCGGTCGGGGTAGGTCGGGACGATGTGCTTGAAGAACTCCCACTCGATCTTCACCAGTCGGGAGGAGGTCTCGCGGTCCCAGGTCCAGTCGTCCTCCAGCTCGAAGTCCTGGTAGGGAAGGGAGTCCAGGTCCTGGATCAGTGGGCGGTGCGGGTTGCGGATGACTCGGCCGTCCTCGGTCTTGAACCAGAAGTTCTGGATCGCGCTGTGGTCCTCGCCGGCCTCCAGCGTGTCAGCCAGCTCCAGCAGTGCGTCCTCTCCCTCTCCCACGCAGACCATGTCCACGAACTCCAAGGCCTGCTGGGGCATGGTCGTGGGGTGGAAGCCGCCCCAGACCAGGGACTTGTCCGGGTAGGCCTTCTGGATGGCGCGGGTAGCCTGGACCGCCACGTCGAACTGTGCGGTCAGGAAGCTCACTCCGACGAGATCGCAGTCTTCGACCACCCGGACGAGGTCGTCCACCAGCGACTGCTGCATCTGCTTGATGAAGCCGGGCTTGAATCGGGTGGTGTAGTTGTCCGCCGGCAGAAAGATCAGGCGAACCGAGTGGCCGTGCTGCTTCAGGTAGGCCGCGAGCGTACGGATGCACGGGCTGTAGTGATCGATGGGGGTGGGGTTGATCAGCGCGACCCGCATGCCCCGACTCTAGCGTGGGATTGGCGGGCTCGGCGCTCCAACCTGATTGCAGTGGCCTTCAGGGTGCGTCCGGTCTCGGCCGTCGGCGCAGCAGATGTCGAGGGTTCAGACCGACCGGCAGGCAGGCAGCACCGAAGACCAGCACCCCGATCGGGATGGTGAGCAGGCCGAGCGCGTCGCGGGTGAACCACACCACGAGTCCCATCACCAGGGTGGGCAGCAGGATCCGAAGATGAAAGAGCACCAGGGGCGTCAACAGACCGGGCACACGGCGGGCCAGAAGTCCCAGCAGCACGATGACCTCGGCGCTGACCAGCAGCGCATGGGACAGCGGCAGGCCCATCAGGTCCACCTGTTGCAGCAGCCAGAGCGCCAGCGGCCACTTCACCAGGACCGTGGCGGCACCGGCCCACATGGGCGTCCAGGGGTCGTGAAGGGTGTAGAAGACCGGCACGAGCACCCGCTGAGCGCCGATGCCGAGCAGTGCAATGGAGTAGCCGCGCAGCATCATGGCGGTCTGGAGGGTGTCCTCGTGGGTGAAGGCTCCGCGCTCGAAGAGCAGGGCCACCAGCGGCTCGGCCAGCAGCCACATGCCCACCGCGGCGGGCAGCAGCAGGAAGCTGTTGAGGTTGAGCGACTCGGCCAGGCCGTCGCGGAACTCGTCCCAGGCGCCCCGCGCGGCCAGGACGCTCAGCCCGGCCAGAGCGGCGACGCCCACAGCTCCCGACACGATGCTGAAGGGCAGGTGAGCGACCCGAAAGCTGTACAGCAGCCAGCTGACGGCTCCATCCCCCCACCGGCTGGCGAGCTGCGTCTCGATGAGGATGTGCACCTGCACGACGCTGATGGCCACGACCGCGGGGGCGAGGAAGGCCAGCAGCTTCCGCAGCGCGGGGTGGCGCCCGAAGCTCAACGCCAGCCTGAAGCCCTCACGGTGTAGCGAGGGCAGCTGCACCAGCGCCTGGGCGGCCCCTCCGAGGAGCGCTCCCGCCGCCACCACCTCGATGCGCTGCGTGAAGCACGCTGCGATGACGAAGAGGTTGAAGAGGATGGGTGAGACGGCCGGGAGGAAGAAGCGGCCTCGAACGTTCAGCATGCCCATGAACACGCTGGCGACGGACAGGCAGGCGACGAAGGGGCTCAGGATTCGGGTGAGCCGTGCGGTGAGCTCCACCTTGGCCGGATCCTCGCTGAAGCCGCTGGCGACCACGTAGACCAGGGGCTCGGCGAAGAAGAAGAGCAGGAGCGTGACGCCGCCCAGTGCGGCGAGCAGCACCCCGAGAAAGGCGTTGGCAAGTCGCCAGGCGGACTCGGCACCTTCGCTCTGTTCCGTCTTCGCGAAGAGGGGAATGAAGGCGTTGGACAGAGCCCCCTCGACGAAGAGCTCTCGGAAGAGATTGCCCACGCGGAAGGCGGCGTTGAAGGCGTCGGCGGAAACGCCGGCCCCGAAGGTCGCGGCGAAGACCATCTCGCGTGCGATGCCCGTGATGCGGGCGATCAGGCTGGCTGCGCCGACGGTGAGGATGTTTCGGCGGATGTCTGTGCGGGCCATCAGCCCTCTGGATCAGCCGGCTTCATGGAGACGAGGGGAGCGCGTCCAGGTAGTCGGCGTGGGCTCCCCTCAGCCGGGTAATGAGCTTGGTGATCCGCTCCACCCGCAGCAACTTGGAGCCCCTGTTCCACAGCACGATCCCCACCACGAGCCCGATGCCCCCGAGCAGGGAGCCACCACCGATCAGGCTGGAGGCCTCGATCGCCAGTCCGCCGAAGAAGAGGATGCTCCCGCCGCCCAGGCCTCCGAAGATCAGCGCCAGGCCGAGCATACGCAGCTTCTTGCTGTGGGCTGCGTGCTCTTCGCACAGCGGTAGAGCCAGCTTGGAGCTCTTGCGCATGAGGAGGTAGACGATGAAGAAGATGGGGGTCGAGATCACGAGCAGCGCGTACGACCAGCGTGGAACGTATTGGTAGGCGACCTCTCGCCTCTCCGTGACCTCCGGGCTGGCGCACTTCACGCAGCGTCCAGGAAGCTGGGCTCCCGCACTGACGACCAGGGTGTTCCCCTCTCTCCAGACCTGGCACTCTTGCGTCGGGTCCGCGATCGAGGCGGATGGGGGCGCGTAGGGGTTGCTCACCCGCCGAACGTAGCAAGGCGGCGTCTTCGCAGCATCAAGGCGAGGATCAGGGCCAGGATGTGAGGGGCGGAGGGGCCTCCCGAGCAGCCCGCGCAGGTGCCGTCCTTGTCGCTCTCGTTCCCCTCGGCGTCGGGGTATTCCCCGTGGTCGTCGGTGTCTGAGGTGCTCGAGTGGGTGTCGTCGACGACCGTCGCCGTGTCGTCGGAGCCCGTGTCGTCGGAGCCCGTGTCGTCAGGGCCCGTGTCATCGGTCTCCAGGCCGGTGTCGGTGCAGTCCTCGTCCACCTGTTCGTCGCAGTCCTCGTCGCCGCTTCCGCAGAGGTCCAGCTCTACCCCGGGGTTGATGGTGGGGTTGGTGTCCTTGCAGTCCTCGCCTCCCCACAGCTCGACCTGCCAGGTGTCGCCGTCCTGGTCGAAGTCGTCACCGCCCAGGCAGTCCCAGTCCTCGCCGTCGTACCACCGCTCGCTGGCGTTCAGGTAGGCCTGATCGTTCTCGTCGTCGCAGTCGTCCCCGCCGTAGGCCTCGTGGTCGTGCTTGTCGCCGTCGGCGTCGTACTCGTTGCTCTCGTCGCAGTCCTGGTCGATGCCGTCGTACCAGGTCTCGGGCGCTCCAGGGAAGATGCTGCCGTCGGCGTCGTCGCAGTCGTCTCCGCCCTCGTCGGAGGCGGCGTGGCCGTCGCCGTCGGCGTCCTGGCTGTCCTGGCCGTCGCAGTCCTGGTCGATGCCGTCGTAGGGAATCTCCGTCCCCGGGATGCTGCTGTCGGTGTCGTCGCAGTCGTCGCCGGCGTAGTCCTCGTGCTCGTGTCCGTCGCCATCGGCGTCGTAGTCGCTGGCCGTATCGCAGTTCTGATCGACGCCGTCGTACCAGATCTCGGTGGCTCCGGGGTGGATGGTGATGTCGCGATCGTCGCAGTCCGTGCCCCCGTAGAAGTCCACCTGGTAGCCGTCCCCGTCCAGGTCGTAGTCGTCGGTCCCGTCGCAGTCGCTGTCGATGCCGTCGTAGACGTACTCGATGGCCCCAGGATGGATGCTGCCGTCGCTGTCGTCACAGTCCTGGCCGCCGTAGCTGTCGCTCTCGTAGCCGTCCTCGTCGCAGTCGTACTCGTTGCTGCCACCATCGCAGTCCTGGTCTGTGCCGTCGTAGCAGATCTCCGTCGCCCCAGGGTGGATGCTGGCGTCCTCATCGTCGCAGTCCGTGCCTCCGTCTTCGGAGCCGCGGTAGCCGTCGCCGTCGTCGTCCCACTCGTCGGTGCCGTCGCAGTCCTCGTCGATGCCGTCCTCGTCATCGGACTCGGTGGCTGCGGGGTTGATGCTGCTGTCGGTGTCGTCGCAGTCGTCCCCGCCGTAGCCGTCGTGGTCGTAGCCATCGCCGTCTGCGTCGTAGTCGCTGCCGTCGTCGCAGTCCTGATCGACGCCGTCGTACCAGACGTCGGTGGCGGCGGGGTTCACCCCCGCATCGCTGTCGTCGCAGTCCTCGCCCTCGTGGGCCTCGCTCTCATAGCCGTCGCCGTCGGCGTCGTAGTCGCTGCCGCCCGAACAGTCGCCGTCCACGCCGTCGTACCAGGTCTCCTCGGCGTTGGGGTAGGTGGAGGCCTCTTCGTCGTCGCAGTCACCGCTGCCCAGGCTGCCGCTGAAGCTCCCCGTTCCATAGCCGTCACCGTCGGCGTCGTAGTCGTCCGTGGGATCGCAGTTGTCGTCGACCGAGTCGTAGTAGACCTCCTGCGCGGAGGGATTCACGGTCCCTTCGTCGTCGTCGCAGTCATCGCCCCCGTAGTCCTCGCTGTCGTGACCGTCGCCATCGGAGTCGTAGTCACTGCTCCCGTCGCAGTCCTGGTCGACGCCGTCGTACCAGGTCTCGGTGGCGTCCGGGTTGACGCTGCTGTCGTCGTCGTCGCAGTCGTCGCCGGTGTCCCAGCCATCGCCGTCGGAGTCGTAGTCACTGTTCCCGTCGCAGTCCTGGTCGACGCCGTCGTACCAGGTCTCGGTGGCATCCGGGTTGACGCTGCTGTCGTCGTCGTCACAGTCCCCGTCGGCCTCGGTGTAGCCGTCACCGTCGGCGTCATCCAGACCCAGCTCGCTCAAGCGGATGTCGTCCAGGCCCCAGGTGTCGCTGGAGGGACCCTGGATGACCAGCGTCGTGACCCCGTAGTCGTAGACGTAGCCGTGGAAGGAGGAGTTGCCGTTCTCCGACACCGTGATGGTGTTTCCGTAGAGCTGGCTGCTCCCCGCGTAGCCCAGGAGTGTGAAGGTGCCCTGGCCGTCGAAGAGCTCGAAGGCGACGGCAGGCTGGAGCTCCTCGAAGCTCAGGGTGACCGTCTGGCTGGTGTTCTCCGCGCCCAGGGTGTCGTTCACGCCGGCACCGTCGATGTCCGCCGTGACCTCGAGCGTGCTGTCGACGGTCAGCCCGCTGTTGTCGTACTGGTCCTTCACGGTGTCGCCGCTGCTCAGGTCCTCGAAGTCGATGACCTGCACGTCGATGGAGATGTCGCCTTCCCAGGCGGCCTGGGTGCTGTGCTCGGTGGCCCCGCCGCCATCGATCACACCGTCGCAGTCGTTGTCGATGCCGTCCGAGAGGTCTTCGGTGGCTCCTGGGTGCACGTCCTCGTCCTCGTCATCACAGTCACCGTCCGCACCGCTGTAGCCGTCGCCGTCCCGGTCGCTGTCTTCGGTCCAGGAGACCTGCAGATCGTCCAGGCCGATGCCATCGGAGGAAGGGACGGCGATGCGCAGGTAGCGGATGCTCTCCTCGAAGGTGAAGCCGACGAAGCGGCCACCGGGAACGTCGTCGCCCAGGTGCTCGATGCGCAGCTTGCCGCCGCTGTCGAGGAGCTCCGTTCCGTCGGCCTCATAGACCTGGACCGAGATGGCGGTGCTGGCATCCAGCAACTGGAAGGCCACCGCATCCACGTCACTGTCGAAGGTGATGAGCAGCGCGCTCCCCGACAACCTGGCGCCGAGGGTGCCGTTGGGCGCCGAACCGTAGACGCTGCTCGCCGCGGTCAGTGTGTTGGATGCGGTGAAGTCCACCCCGTTGCTGCTGTAGAGCGAGCTGACCGAGTTTCCGGAGGTACCGGACTCGAAGTCGAAGGACTCGGGAGTGGGTCCGCCCAACTCCTGGTCCAGATCGTAGTCCCAGTGGTCTTCGTTGAGGCGGATCTGGATCAGCCCATCCACCCAGCCGTCGCAGTCCTGGTCGTTGGCGTAGCCACCCGTGTCCAGGCCGGTGTCCTCCTCGGCTCCGGGGTAGGCGGAGGCGTCGTCGTCGTCGCAGTCCGGACCCTGGGCAGCGCGGGCGATCAAGCCGTCGCCGTCCCGGTCTTCGAAGCTGACGGTGTAGCTCCAGATCGCCACGAAGCCGTTGTTGGTGCCGCCAAGCGCGCTCGCGAACCATGCGCCGACCGCCACGTCGCCGTCGCCGCTGCCGTCGTGGTCGTTCAGGCCGACCACCGCCTGGCCGGAGCTTCCGCCACTGACGCCGACCAGGGTGTGGTCCGCGTCGCCCACATCGCCGGAGCCCGAGGGCAGGCCCATGAAGACCCAGGCAGCGCCGGAGGAGGTGTAGGCCCCGGGCCCTCCGATGAGGAGGTCTTCCACGCCGTCCCCGTCCATGTCCGCGGCGTCCAGGGAGGTGCCGACGGCCTGGCTGTTCGCGTCGCCGATGATGAGCGCGTCGGCGTCGTTGCCGTCGTAGCTCCCGGACCAGGAGGAGCCGTCCTCGAAGACGTAGACCGCGCCAGCGTTGGTGCCTCCGCTGTCCTCCCGAGCGGCGCCGAAGACCAGGTCCCCGAAGCCATCACCGTCCAGGTCGGCGAGCAGGACGCTGCCCCCGAGGCGGTCCAGAGCGGCCAGGCCCTCGAAGGTGGCCTCGGCGCTGCTGTCCACGTCGTTGGACCCGCTCCAGCTGCCGCCGAGCACCAGGTAGCCCTTGCCGGCGTCCGTGTCGGCTTCGTCGTTGAGTTGCACCCCGATGAGCAGGTCCGCGAGGCCGTCGCCGTCGGCGTCGCCTCCGCCCAGCACTTCGCCCAGCCGGTCCGAGCTGTTGGACCCTGTGAACGAGGCCAGCCCGCTGAGCTGCGTGGTGCCGCTCAGCACACCGCCGGTCCAGATGTAGGCAGCACCGGCGTTTGTGGCCCCGCTGTCGTCGCCGCTGGCGCCCACCACGAGGTCTTCGTAGCCGTCGCCGTCGATGTCTCCGGGGGCGGCGAGTCCGCTGCCGGCCTTGCCCTTGGTGCTGTTCGAGTCCCCTATAAGCGAGGCGTCCGCGTCGGAGGTCGTGAGGGTGCCGGCTAGGGTGCTGTTCTCGAAGAGCCAGACCGCGCCTGCGTCCGTGGCGGCGTCGTCGTTCTTCTCTTCTCCCAGGGCCAGGTCCAGGGCCCCGTCCCCGTCCAGGTCAGCCAGCGCCATGGCCGAACCCAGAGTGCCCCCGCTCGTCCCGCTGATCGCGACCTGTGCGTCGTCCGTGCTCCGGACGCCCAGGCTGCTCCCGCCGTAGAGCAGGTACACGCTGTCTTCCTGGGCTGCGCCGATCAAGAGCTCGTCCTGCCCGTCGCCGTTGAGATCTCCGCCGGCGAGGGTCTCCCCGACGTAGGCGTAGTCGTTGGAGCCGTAGGCGTAGACCTCCGACTTGCCCAGCTTCACGGTCTCCGAGCCCACCCGCGCCGAGGGCAGACCGAACCAGGCGGAGCTCTGGTCGCTCAGCCCAGCGCTGCAGGACCACTCCAGCCCCGCGGTGGAGCTTCCCTGGACGCCGACCACGGCGCCCACGCCGCCGTCGTAGCCGGTGTCGCCGAAGTCCAGGTCCTCGTGGATGACGACCACCTCGTCCCGGCCTTCCTGCAGCCACACCTGGACATGGCCCGTGCCGCTCGCGCTCCCCGGGGAGAAGTCCTGCCAGTCCACCACCACCAGGCGGTAGGGGTACTGCCCCAGGGTCGCGTGGCGCACGGTGGCCCCGGTCAGATCGTCCCAGTAGGCCGCGACGCCGCTCCAGGAGCCGCTCGGTGGGCACGCGGCCTTGCCCGAGGACTGCTCACCGGCGAAGAAGAGCGTGGCGTTGTCGCCCACATAGGCGGTGGTCTCCTTGCTGCCGTACCAGGACACCTTGAAGGGAAGGTCCAACACCGCGGTGTCCTCGTCGCCGAGGCCCAGGTCGTAGCCTTCGTCGTCGATGTCCAGGGCCACGTGCGGCGGGCCGTCGGACTCGTTGGAGTCGATGAAGACGAAGCCGAAGCTGTCGGGTCCGCCGGTTGCGGCCCACGCCAGGGGCATGGCTCCCGCGAGAAACCCGAGGAGGATGGGCAAGGTGCGCCGCACCCCCACAGAGTACAGGGCTTCGAGGGTGCCGACGCGACGCAGAATCAGCGAGCCCTGGGGATGTCCACAGGGCTCCCTGTCTCGGGATCTTCCAGGACGACGAGGGCCTCCACCGGGGTCGCTCTCGTCGCAGCCTGCTCCCAAAAAAGAAACCGCCCGGCCCCCCATTTACGGGGGCCGGGCGTCCCAAAGCCCAGCGGGGCTCACGTGGTCATATTGCCCGAGGTTCCCTGATTCGTGAAACGACCCTGGAGCCACACCGCCTGTTTTGGGTTCTGCTCTATAGACGCGCGAGGGGGCCTTGGATTTCACCCCAAATGGATCAAACACCCGTGTTTTGACATTCCGTGACATCGCCTACACAGCCGTGTCACACGAATTTTCGTCAGCTCTGGTCTTCCATGCACATCACCATCGACGCTGTGATGAAGTCCGGAACGGGGAGCAGGCCGCCGGTCAGCGGGGTGTACGCGTAGCGCAGTTCCAGGTCCAGGTAGTCGTAGTCGTCGACCTCGTAGAGGGTGCCGGTGGTCTGGCAGTCCGCCTCGTCTTCACAGAGCAGCCCAAAGCCTTCGAGGGCGATCTCGGCCCGTTCTTCTGCGGTGGTCTCGGGATCGTCCGCCTGGCTGGTGGAGACACCGACCCGTACCCCGTCACGGACGGAGGCCAACACGGCCTGCTGTTGCCAGAAGAGCCACCCGTACTCCATGACGGCCGCGAAGAGGGTGGCCAGCACCGGAAGCGTGAGGGCGAACTCCACGGCGGAGGCCCCGTGGCGGGTGCGAGGGCTCATCTCTGGAGCTCCAGGACCATCGAGGTGGCGGCCTGAACCTGTGTGGGTGCGGTGATCAGGCCCGCCATGATGGGCTCGTAGTTGACGTCGACCTCGCAGTCGAGCTGCTCGGTCGGTGAGGTGCCGCTGAGCCCGGTCGTGATGTTGCAGGTCGTGTTCAGGTCCGTGCAGTCGATGGTGTAGATGAGCAGGTTCTGCTCGATGGCCTCTTCGGCCACGGCGGCGGGGTCGTCGTCCGGATGGGTGACGACCGCCGTGCGGCAGCCTGCGCGCACGGAGTTGATCACCCCCGTGCGCATGAAGAAGGCCCAGCCGTACTCCATCATGCCGAAGACCAGCAGGATGAAGACGGGCATGATCAGCGCGAACTCCACAGCGTTGTTGCCCGAACGCTGCCGGCGCAAAGAGGCCTGCATGGTCAGAGAGTAGGCTGGCCCTGAAGAGGCGTCAACCGGCCTTTTCGGGGATGATGAAAAACTTTCGGCACACTGGACGTTAGGGTCTCTTCATGATCCTCCTGCTCGCTTGTGCTGACCCCATCGAGGCGCCGCCGGAAGTCGCCCCCATCACCGCCCCAGCGGTCGTGGAGGAGACGCCACGTCCACCGGAGAGGCCACGCTTCGATCAAGACGAACTTCGGGGGCTCGAGACCACCGCGACCTTCAGGGGGGAGCTCCGCTGCCCCGTGCCGGGTCCCTTCCAGCTTCGGGTCTATCCGCCGGCGAACGACGACCGTCTCTACTACAGCTTTCCCCTGTCCGGCTTCCTCGTCTCCCTGGATCTCGCCGATGGGGGCCCCTTCGAGATCCTGGTTCCCAAGGGCAGCGGACGGCTGTTGCTGGCGTGGCGCGATGGCGACGGAGACGGCTGGCCCTCGATGGAGGAGGCCCCCTTCTTTGCCGACCCCCACGGCCAGCCGTGGGAGGTCAACGAGGACCGGGACGGGCTGGTCCTGGACTGCACCCTTCCTCCGGCGGAGCCCGACAGGCCCCAGGAGCCTCGGGCCCCTGCTTCTCGGCAGGGCACAACGATGAAGGCGATCCAGGATGAGACTGGTCCGCCCATGGACCTGGAGACCCGTCTGGGTGGGGGGCCTCAGTAGGCGCGGCTACTCGACCAGGGCGACCGGGATCTCCGCGGCGATGGCCGCGAGGATTTCGGGCAACTCTTCCTGGTCCGGTGTCTCGTAGAAGGTTCCGTAGCCTCGAATCAGGGCCTGCATGTAGGCGGACTGGGTGGCGTTGAAGGGGTAGTTGAAGGACACCGAGAAGACGCTGATGTCGTTCGCGTAGGCGTAGTCCGCCTCGACCAGGCCGGCGTTGGCGCGGTCGGTGTCGCAGGCCGTGGAGTAGCAGCCCGGGCACCAACAGCAGGGTTGGCCGTCGCTGATGAGGACGATGGTCTTCAGCGCGTAGGGGTTGCCCTGGTCGGTCAGGTGTTCGCTGGCGACCTCGAGCCCTGCGGACTGGTTGGTACCACCCGTCCACCACTGGGGCACGCTGGGCCAGTTCACGCAGGTCGTCGGCTCGCAGCAGTCCTGCATCTCCGGTGCCGAGTGCATGTCCCAGACCAGGTCTTCGCAGTAGTCGACCTCGTCGGACCAGGTGGTGTACAGGTCCTCGTAGCCCCCATCCACGTAGGTCAGCTCCGTGTGCACGGCGCCGGCGCCCACGAAGGTGGCCAGTCCGATCCGGTCCATCGGTGCGGTCTCACCGTCGTTGTGCATGTAGTCGAGAAAAGCGAGCAGGGCGCTCTTCGCGTCGGCGATCTCTTCCCGGAAGGAGCGGGTGATGTCCAGGATCAGCATCACGTCGCGGCTGCGCACGGCCCCGGTCGCGCTAGCCTGTACATCGGTGGTGTGGTAGCCGAGCAGGGGGGCGACCAGCAGATTGATGGGCCCGTCGTCCGAGTCGGAGTCCCGCCTCACCTCGACCTTTACGGCGTTCGTGAAGGCAGCGGTCTCGTCGAAGGTGGAGGTGTCGTAGTCCCAGCCCCCGAAGACGATGTCGGTGTTGGGTTCGACGGACACACTGCTTCCGGTGATGACGTTCTGCGACATGACCTCCAGGGCAACGTCGCGCGCTTCGTCCTCGTCGGTGGTGCGGCGGAAGGCCACGAGGGCCGCGTGCGCTCCGGCATCCGCAGCGTTCTGGGCCTGCAGAGCCGCCAGTCGCATGTAGGAGATGTCTACGGCGAGGGCGGTGAAGCTGAGCAGCACCGTCAACACGATGCCGATGACGACGGCGTAGTTTCCGGACCGGGTTCTGGTCATCGGAGAGCCTCCCGAAGGCTCATCTTAGTCGTGTTTCGAGGTGCCGACGAAAAATTTTCTCACAGGGCTGCATTCCAGCCGAGCTTGTTGGCGGTCTCGCACCACTCGGTGCGCTCCCCGCCCAGCTCCAGCTCCGGGCAGGCCGCCTGATCGTCGAGGCACTCGGTGACCGAGGGGAGCCAGATGGCGGCCTGGTTCGTCCCGGTGATCTCGATCACACCATCGGCACCGTTGTCGCAGCCCCAGCTGCCGTCCAGCTTGGCGTCGTCGATGGCGAACTCCACACGTCCCCAGTCCTCCATCGTCAGCTCCCCCGTTCCCACGGTCATGGTGTCGACCGAACGGTTGAGGGTGGCCGAGGCGTTCAACTCGGCCTGGACCTGGATCTGGCTGTCGTCTTCCTCGCTGCTGAAGTCCACGAAGCCATCCACGAGGAAGTCCACGTGGCCGTCGTCCGGATCGACGGTCCAGGAGACGTCACCATCGTAGGTCCAGGTGCGGGAGACCTCGAACAGCTCGACCGGCTCGTAGCGGACACCGAAGTCCTGCAGGTCCGCGTAGGCCTGGTCGTTCCAGACGCTCATCTCTCCCAGCCAGGTGTTGCCCCATTCGTCGGTGCAGCCCCCGGTGACGATGTACCCGGAGGCGTTGGGGTCCTCCGTCTTGGCTGGACAGTTCTCACCCTCGCTCGCCGGTACCCAGACGTGGCGTGCGGTGAAGTAGAGCCAGGTCAGGTTGTCGTGGCTCACCCCGACCCACAGGGAGGACATGACCTCCGCGTCCATCGAGCCCAGCGGAGCTTCGGGCTCACAGGCCAGGAGAAGGAGCAGCATGGAGGGAGTGTAGCTGCTCCCCGGTGGCGCTGATTCCTCAGTGGATCCAGTCCACTCCGTTGCCGCCGTTGCTGCCGTTGTCGTCGTCGTCGTCGTCCCGGCCGCCCTCGATCACCTCGAAGCGATCGAGCTGCGACCTGATCTCCGCCTGCTTGGCCAGGAGCTTTCGTCGCTCCCACCAGACCTTCACCTTCGTGGAGGTGTTTCCACGGCCCAGGGCGAGCCCGGTCACGAGCCCCCCCAGCTGACAGAAGAAGACGGCTGGGGTGAGCAGGGAGGAGAGCAGGGTGATGCCAGCCAGGATGGCGAACATCCACCGCACCTGCATGGCGCCGATCAGCGCGAACTGGCGGACCTGGCCCCAGTACAGACCGCACCAGGCGGCCAGGAGTCCAGCGACCGGCGCGAAGGTACCGGAGAGCGCCTGACCCTGGACGAGATCCAGGTAGGGGATGGGGCGACCCGAGAACTCGACGGGGATGGCCACCGCCAGGAGGGTCAGCGCGCCCACCACGCCGCTCAGGACGTAGACCTGTACGGTTCGCTTCGCGCTGGTCTGTTGCTCGAAGTAGCAGCCGAAGAGGTAGAGCATGAGCATGCTCAGAAGCAGGTTCCCCAGGCCCGGAGAGCCCCACATCCAGGTGAGGGGTCGCCAGATCTGGCCTGCCAGTACCGCTGTGGTGTCCAGCGTGAGCCAGTCACCGAATCCCAGGCCCGCAACCGCACCGATCTGGGTCAGTGCGTAGACGGCGACGTTGATGATGAGCAGTGCCCGCGTTGCGGGAGTCAGCGAGGGCAGCCAGGACACGGTGCCTCCGGTGGAGGATTGCGGGGGGCTGGCGACGCGCCGGGCACCCCCGGTCGCGGTGACCCGCGACGGTGGAGCCGACGTGTTGGCGCCTTTGCTCGCAACCCAGAAGATGTAGAGACCGATGAGGGCCAGACCGTAGCTGTTCAGGATCAACCCGACCACTCCCATGATGCCGCCGATCCATCGGCTGACCCGCAGAGCGCGGGCCGTGGCGGTCATGTAGCCATGGCGACGGGTCCAGAAGGCTCTCAGGACCTTGCCTCCGTCGAGCGGCATGGCCGGGAGCAGGTTGAAGACGCCCAGAGCCAGGTTGATGACGAAGGGGAACCAGAAGAAGGGCACCACCATCGACAGCCCGAAGCAGGCCCCGGCCAGTGCGAAGTTCACTGCGGGCCCTGCAGCGGCCACGAGGATCTCCGCACTGCCGGTGGGATGGTCGTCCAGCTCGGCGAAGCCACCGAAGGGGTGCAGGACGACCCGTCGGGTCTGGATGCCCTTGATTCGGGCGGCCCAGGCGTGTCCCAGCTCGTGAAGCAGCACCGACCCGAAGAGCAGGAGTCCCCAGATCACCGCCTGGATGGCGCCCGCGCCTCCGTTGTTCATGGCCTCCCACACCACGTAGATCCCCGCCAGGAAGAGGAAGCTGCGGTGGAGTTCGACAGGGATTCCACGAACGGTGAACAAGCGCATCGGGTGTGAAGTTAACCACTACCCATGCTGTGGCTCGCGACGGTCCTGGCCCACCCGATGGGGGGAGTCATGCCCAGCCATGACCTGGGGCTGGAGGTCCAGGAGGACGGGCTCCTGGTGCGCTACGCCGCGCGCATCCCCACTCACGACGTGCTGCGCGAGATCGGTGAGCAGGACTTCGGTCCGGAGGAAGCCGCGGCCTACAACCTCCGCCGCCTGGAGGAGCTGCGGCAGGAGCTCGTGTTGGAGGTGGACGGGACTCGACGGCCCTGGGACAGCCACGAGCCGACGGCCGAGAGTGGACGGGGCAACAGCCGCTTCGTGCTCTACGAGCAGGTCCTCAGCGCGACCTTCGCCGGAGGGCGAGTTCACCTGCGGAACGGCAACACCCCGGATCAGCTGAGCTATCACCGGGCCGATGTGGTGGTGGCGCCCTTCTGGGTGGTCGAGGACTGCACCTTGTGGGGCCAGGTCGAGCACGGCAAGGTCCGGAAGTCCCGCACCGGGGTCTGGCGGCTGGAGGAGGACAGCCGCGAGCTGGAGCTGCTCGTTCGCCCGAGCACGGCGCTCGAGTCAGCGGGCATCGACGGGCCCCGGAGTGTGGATGAGGCGCTGCCGCCGCCCCTGCCATGGACCGTGGTGGTGGGTGCCGTCTCGGTGGTGCTCGCCGCGCTGCTCGGGCTCAGAGCAGCTCTGCGGCGCCGAGGTGCGCTACCTGCATGACGGGCAGCATGGTGTGGCTGCTGCTGGTCGTGGGAAAGACCGAGGCGTCCAGAACCTGGAGGTTGTCCAGTCCCTTTACGAAGAAGCGCTCGTCCAGGACCTCGCCGGCGCGCACCGTGCCCTGGACGTGGGCGCTGAGCAGCGCCACCGAGCTGGGGCGAAGCTCAGGCAAGCGGTCCAGGTCCGAGACACTCCTCACGGTCGGTGCCCCGACCTGGGGGAGCAGGACCTCTCGGGCTCCGGCGGACAGGTAGACCTTCGCGGCCGTGACGATGGCTTCGTTCATTCGCTGCGCCCAGGTCTTCTGGAACGCGTAGGAGATGAGTGGCCTCTCATCGCGACGCCGAGTGACGCGACCGCCGGGGCGATCCGGGACCAGGCAGAGGCAGCCGGCGGTCTTCCGGAAGGAGGCCATGGCCTCGCCGGCCGCCGCACCCCAGCCGACGGTGCTCGCTGCGCCCATTCCGGGTGTGGCGGAGATGCTCTCCAGCCGAAATCCCGCCAGGCCATCGTCCTCGTTGGCCCACTCGGTGCTGTCGATGTAGCTGGCCTGCGGGATGCCGCGGTAGTGCACGATCTCTTCGTCGAAGAAGGCGGTGACCGGAGACTGGGGCTGCAGGCTCATGTTTCGGCCCACCTGCCGCCCGCCGAGCGCGCTGCGCAGCAGGATCAGAGGGCTGTGGACGGCACCCGCGGCCAGCACGACGTGATCGGCCTCCACGCGAAAGGGCGCTCCGTTGCGCAGTCGCCCGACCACCGTGGTGATCCGTCGTCCGTCTCGATCGAGGCGCTCCACACGGGCCTCGGTCTGGACCTGAGCACGTCCCGTGGCCAGCGCTCTCGGAATCCAGGTCAAGGCCACGCTGCGCTTGGCGTCGTAAGCGCAGCCCACCATGCAGTAGCCGCTGCCGATGCAGTCCACCCGGTTGTGGATGAAGCTGCCACCCTCCAGGCCCAGCGCTCGGCCGCCCTCGAGGAGCAGTTGGGCATTTCGGTTCAGCTGGTCCTGACGAATGCGGTTGGCCCCGATGGCCTTCATGCTGGCCTGGGCCATTTCATCCCAGCGCTCGTCCGAGTAGCGGGTGAGGCCAAAGTGCTTTCGCCAGTGGGCCAGCACGCCGGTCGGAATGGGGACGACGTCCGCCATGTTCACCACCGTGGACCCTCCGACGCATCGGCCCTGCAGGACGCTGATCCCGCCGTCTGCGGTCATCTGGTTTCCGCCGTCACGGTAGAGCAGCGGGTACATCAGCTCTTCGCGCTGGTTCATCCGCTCCTTGGGGACGTGCTCCCCCTCCTCGAGGACCAGGACCTCTCGGCCTCCCTCGGCCAGCAGACCGGCGGCCACACCTCCGCCCGCACCCGAGCCGATGACGCAGACGTCCGTGCGTTCGGTGAAGCCCTCGGGGTGATCCGCGGCGACCCTCATTCCTTGATCCATGTGCCCTCGTAGCCGAAGGCGTCCCAGGTGTCCGGGTCGCTGTAGTAGCTGAACATGGCAAGGCGCCTCAAGGCCTGGAAGATCATTCGCTTGGGGTTCGCACCGCTGCTCTCCCAAGCCTTCAGACGCTCGACTCGGGCCTCGAGATCCAGGCGGCTGAAGCGTCGCAGGCCACCGTGCTCCAGCACGACCAGGGCCATGCGCAGGTCAGCTCCCTGGAGCGGATCCGAAGTAGCCAGGAAGGCATCGACCCCCGCCGCCAGTCTTTCGCCCCGGGAGGGATCGGGGATGAGGGCTTCCAGCGCGGCGATCAGTGTGCGCCGTGGAGCCGCACCGAGGAAGGGACTGTCCAGCGGCCCCAGCGGCCAGTGAGCCCTGCTCAGGCTCACTGTGGCCAGCGCGGCCAGCGCACCGGTGCCCGCTAGGAGCCTGCGTCGCGTCACTTCCACCCATCAAGGGTACGACAGCGTCATCCGATCCGTTGGATGCCATGTTGCTCTTGATGTCCATGATCGTCCAGGAAGGCTGGACCGGCTCCCAGGTGGGGGAGATCGAAGAACCGGTCTCCGAAGTGGTGATCCCGCAGCCCCAGCCGGAGCCCACGGAAGCCAGGCTCGAAGACATCGAGGAGATGTCGGCGCCAGAGTCGGGGCCAGAGCTCGCCGAGGCCCAGGAACAGCCCGGGCCCGCCGGTCTCGAAGACTCCATGATGGCGCAGGCTGTCGAAGCTCCCTCGCTGAGCAGGAACCAGGTGGAGTGGCTCCGTCCCGAGCTCCACAAGCTGCCAAACAACCCCTACGCCCACACCGATTTCACGGCCTACACCCTGCAGTGGGGTGAGGTGAAGCTCGGGATCAGCAACGTCCAGGTGGGCATCTTTCCCCGCACGCAGCTGGGCACCAGCGTGCCCCTGGACGTGCTCGGTTTCCACAACGTGGGCGCCAAGGTCAACCTGCTGCGCCTCGGCCCCTGGGATGTGGGTCTGAGCGGGAGCTGGACCGGGTTCCAGCAGCCCGACTTCGCCCTGACCTACACCAGCGGCGGGCTCATCAACTCGCTGCAGATCACCCGCAAGTGGTCCTTCCACGTGGGGGCTACCTATGCAGCCCTGGGCCTGGACGGACTTCCGGATCCCTCGGCCATCCACCCCATTCTCAAGATCGACGATGCCCACCTCTCCCTGATGATGGATCCGGTCCACTACGTCGGGGAGACCCTCACGGTGCAGGTTGCCAGCGACCTCCGGCTGAATCGGAGAGACAGCTTGATCCTGCAGGGCAAGGCTCTGGTCTGGAACGACACGGACGGTGACGCGGTGGATCTGGTGATGCCCATCCAGGCCGTGCACCAGGTGGTCAGCAGCCAGGGCTGGCGCACACCCGATGAGGTGTACAGCGTCTCCCTGGCCTACCAGGCGGACCTCAAGCGGATGAGCATGCGCGTTGGGGTCGGCTACAGTACGCTCCCGATGGCCTGGACGCTCCAGTGCTTCGAGCTGAGCTACCGCTTTGGCGGTCAGTACAAGCGCACGGAACGACTGCAGCGGCGCACCTGGCGCCAGAACCGGAAGGACGTGGAAAGCTGAGCGAGAAGAACTGGCTGGGGACGACCCTCGGCTACGTCGCACGTCTGGCCTGGACCAACCCGGCGAGGGTGCTTGGCGTGGCCTTCCTGCTGACGGCGCTCGCTGCCTGGACGGTGACCGGGCTGCGCGTGGACGCCACCTTCATGGGCCTCATCGACGAGGAGGACCCTGCTGCCCAGCGCCTGGCCAGCTTGTCCCATGAGTTCGGTGCGGCGAGTGGGCTGCTGCTCGTGATCACAGGGGGTGAGGAGGAAGACCGCCGGAAGGCGGCGGCAGAGGCGGTCGAGGTTCTGCGCCCGCTGGAGCCGGTGCTCTGGGCGGAGGCCCGGTTGGATGAGGAGGTGCTGCGGAGCTACGGGCTGGTGATCGCGGCGGACGAGGACTTTGAGAACCTGCACGGGGCGGTACGGCGCGGCGAACCGGTGCTGCGCGCCCTGAGCGAAGACCCCACCCTCGAGGCTGGGCTCGTCGCCATCAACGACAGCGTGATCTCGGGCTTCAGCGCTCGCAGGGCGCCGGAAGACGCCGGGGAGGGCATCCTGGCCCTGACCCGGCTGGTCGAGCTGCTCGCGACGGCGTCCGAGCGTGATCTGGTGGAGGAGGACTTCCGTCGACTGGTACCGGAACAGGAGCAGCGAGGGGCGATGGGGCTCGCCCTGCGGGACGGCTGGCTCGCCTCGGAGGATGGGAGCGTCTACGTCGTGGACGTTCGCACCACTCTGGACCCCCTCCGCGCGGACATCGGCATGGGCGGTTTCGCCCTCATCGAGCAGGCACTCGCCCCTGTTCGGACCGCCAACCCCGACCTGTGGATCAACTTCAGCGGACTGGCGGCTGGTGCCTACCAGGACCAGCAGAACGTCCTGGGCAAGGTGCTCCCCCTCTCCAGCCTGACCCTGGTCCTGGTACTGCTGGCCTTCACCGCGCTGGACCGCCGTCCCACCACCTCGCTGTTGGTCGGCACCGGGCTCCTCATCGCCGTTCTCTGGACCTTTGCGCTGGTCCGCCTGGTTCTGGGCTACGCCTCTCTCATGAGCACTGCCTTCGGCATTCTGCTCTTTGGATTGGGGGTGGACTACGCCGTGCACATCGTGGTGCGTTTCAACGACGAGCGCGCTGCGGGTGTGGATGGCGAGCAGGCCATGGTGGTGGCTCTGCAGAAGACGGGCCGAGGGGTGGTCGTCGGTGCGGTGACCACCATGACGGCCTTCATCCTGATGACGGTCGCGGACGTGAAGGCGGGGACGCACCTGGGCATCACCGCGGCGATGGGCCTGGGCTGTGCGCTGGTGGTGATGGTGGTTGTTCTGCCGGCGGGCCTGGCACTGGTGGACCAACACACCACAGCCCGTCGCACCCGGCTCGACCTGCCCGTGCTGGACGCCATCGTGCGGGCCTGTCTCCAGAGACGGGGCCTGGTGCTCGGGGTCTCGTGCGTGACGCTGATCGCGGTCACGACCCAGCTGCCGAAGTTCCAGCTCGAGACCGACCTGGAGAAGCTGGTCACCCAGGACATGCCGGCCATGCACGCCAACCACATCGTCACCGAGGCTTTCGGGGGCAGCGCCGAGGGCGTGCTCAGCGTCCATGAGGATCTGGAGAGCAGCCGGGTGAAGGCCGGGGAGTTGGAGCTCTTGTCCAGCGTTGCCCGGGTGGACGGAATCCACCACATCATCCCGCCGGACGTGGAGGGGCGGCTGGCTCGAAATCGTCGGCTCCAGCCCTACCTGCTCACGCCGGTGCCGGTGGAGCGCCAGACGGTGGACGTGGACGCGCTGCGGCTGGAGTTGGAGAGGCTCAGGACGGCGGCCGCGCGCGTGGTGGGGGAGGCCACCTTCGCCGGAAGGGTGGACATCGCCGAACAGGCACGGGCCTTGAAGGCCGCCTGCCAGACCACCCTGGAGGCTGTGGAGGGGAGCGGTGCTCAGCTGGCGCGAAACGAGTACCTGCTGATGGGTCAGCTGGCCGACGGCACGGAGCTGCTGCTCGAGGCATCGAGCCTCTGGTCCTTCGACGTGGAGGATCTGCCCGAGCAGATCCGTTCCCGCTACGTGTCGGACAAGGGCCGCTACGTGCTCTACGTCTACCCAACAGACCACCGCATCGCCTGGGACTTCCTGAAGCGCTACAAGGCCGAGGTCCTGAGCGTGGACCCGCAGGCGGTGGGCACCCTGTTGGTGGTGGAAGACCTGCTCATCGGGGGCATGGACCGCTTGCCCTTCGCCATGGGGGCGGTCCTGCTGAGCCTCCTGATCATTCTGTGGATGGATCTGCGGCGCCTGAGCGCGGTGCTGGTCGCCCTCGTTCCGCTCATCCTGGGAGGGACCGCCGCAGTCGGAACCGTCATCGCACTCAAGGTGCCCATCTCTGTGCTGATGCTGTCGGCCTTTCCGGTGGTCTTCGGCATTGGCATCGATGACGGCGTGCACATCCTCCACCGCTGGGAGGAGGCCGAGGGGGGCGATGTCGCGCCGGCGGTGGCCGCTACGGGAAAGGCCATCCTCTTCACCACCGTCACCACGGGCCTGGGCTTCGGCATTCTGTTCCTGCTCAACCATCGGGGCCTCGCCGGCATGGCCACACTGGTTCTGATCGGTGTGGGTACCTGCTTCGTGTCGTCGATCACGGTGCTGCCGGCCCTGGCCAGCTTGACCGGACGTGGCCGCTCGGCTTGAAGATCCTGCTCGTCGGTGCGCTGCATGCCGAGACCTTGCCGGTCCGGCGGCGACTGGGTCTGGTCGGTGCCCGTCGACTGGCCACCGGCGACTGGCTCGGGCTGCAGATCGCTCTGCTGCGTTGCGGGGTGGGACCCGCCAGGGCTGAGCGACGCACCCGAGAGGCTCTGAAGCGCTTCGACGCGGATCTGGTGCTGAGCTTCGGTACCTGTGGGTCGCTGGTGGACGAACTGGGCTTGGGAACGGTGGTCGAGCTGGCCTCGGTGCGGGCGCGCGGGGGAGAGCCACGCCGCTTGGGGGAGCGTGGGGTGCACTGCGTGACGGTGAAGCGTGGGGTCTTCGATCCACGGGAGCGGGCGGAGCTCGCGGCCCTGGGGTGCCAGGTCTGTGAGATGGAGGCTCACGCGGTGATGATGGCTGCGGGGGATCGTCGCTTTCGGGGTCTCAAGGTGGTCAGTGACTTCGCCTCCGCACCCCCCTCACGGCTGGGTTTCGGACTGCACGCCTGGCGGCTCAGCGCCGCTGTGCTGGCTCCGGCTCTGGAAGATTTTCTGGAAGATGAAACAAAGGCGCTTCTCACGCGTCTGTAGGTGAGATGAACTTTGTTAGCGATCCACTGAGCCTTGCCCTTGCGCTCGGCCTCCTCGGACCTGCCGCCATCGACGAGCAGGGCATCTTCGACGAGGGAGTTCGGGACGACGAGGGGGCACGAGGAGAGTTGGTGAACGCTCTGGCGGCCGCGCTGGATGTTCCGCTCAACCCGGAAGGTGACCGCGTGATCCTCGATGAGGAGCTTACGGTAGACCTCGTCTTCGAAGACTAGCGCCCACAACCAGGGCCGCCAGCGTGGCGCCCGCCGTCAGGCGCCCCAAGCCGAACTGCGCGGCGGCGAGCGCCGGCGGGGCCAGCACCAGGAGGCTGCCCAGCAGCCGCGGCACCAGCACGGTGGCCCGCGAAGCCCGAGAAGCCAGCCAGAGCAGTGCGACCACCGCGCATGGCCAGGCATCGGGCTGCAGCACGACATTGGCATCGGTCAGCCCCGTCCTCACCAGAACGAATCCGAGCGCCAGCCCCGGCCACATGCGCCTCGTCCCTTCCTCGCTCGGAATGCTGAGGCCGAGCACCAGTCCTGCGCCGAGGAAGAGAGGCCACTTCCAGAAGGGCTCCAGGCCGGTCCACGTGTCCAGCACCGGCATGCCCCAGGTGATGGTGAAGGTGCCGCTGAGCAGAGCGGCCAGCAGTGCGCCGAGGGCGACGTCGAGCAACTGCCAGAGGGAGCCCAGGTGCCAGCGTGACAGCGCCAGGACCAACGCGACCACCGCGACCGCCGCGGGCCACGGGTACACCAGCAGATGAAGGTAGAGTTCCTGCATCCGGGCTATTCCTATGCCGTAAGGAGAGACCATGCTCTTGGCGTTGATCTTGGCCTGTTTCGGATCGGGGGAGCCAACCGTCGTGCAGCCCGCACCTGCGACCCAGAAATCGCCGGAGCGCATCGCAGCGGAAGCCACGGCGCTGGCCAAGGGGAGTGATGGGGCGGACGAGGTGCAGAACACCTTCTCCAACCGGCTCCACGAGGCGACTGCAGCCGGCGGGCTGGAGGGCGCTGTCAAGGTCTGCAGCGAGGAGTCCCAGGGCATGACCGCGCTGCTCGGCGCGGAGACGGGCGCTCGTGTAGGCCGAGCCAGCCTGAAGCTCCGGAACCCGAACAACGCGGGGCCTCAGTGGGTGCAGGATTACCTGAAGTCCCAGGAAGGCAAGATCGCTGTCGACGTGCACGGTCTGTCCGAGGTGGTCGGCGACACAGCGCGGGTGGCTCGTCCCATCACGGTTCAGGCGAGTTGCTTGAGCTGCCATGGTGAGCGGGTGGATGCTTCAATCCAACCGCTGCTGGCCGAGCGCTACCCGGATGACAAGGCCACGGGCTACCACGAGGGCGAGCTTCGCGGCGTGGTGTGGGCCGAAGTGCCGGTGAACTAGCGGACCCCGACACTGCGCTCAGGGTGGCGAGCGGATATATCGGCGCCCCCTCCGCAGCGAGCACGCCATGGCTTCCCCGAAGTTCCCCGAACCGCCCCCCACCATTGCCCCGACGTCCATCGAGCAGTGCGACGCGCTGGTCGAGAAGGTCTCCTCGAACAAGGAGGCCTGGCTTCAGGTCGGCATTCCGAAGCGGGCCGAGTACCTGGAAGGGATTATCGATGGCATGAACGCCGTCGCTGAGGCCATGGTGGCGGATGGCTGTCGCGCCAAGGGAATCGACCCTGGCAGCCCCCTGGCTGGAGAGGAGTGGCTGGGGGCGGTCACCACCACAGTTCGCAACGCGCGACTGCTGGTCGAGACCTTGGGGGCCCAGGGTCAGCCTGCTCCGCCCAAGCTGTACGAGCGTTCGGGTGGCCAGAAGGTCGCCCAGGTCTTCCCGGCGAACCTCCAGGACAAGCTGATGTTCACGGGCTTCTCGGCCGAGGTCTGGCTGGAACCCGGGAAGCCGGCGACCCAGGGTCGCATCTACCGCGAGCCCCAGACCGAGGGGCGCTGTGCGCTCGTGCTGGGAGCGGGCAACGTCGTCTCCATCTCACCCATGGACGTCCTGCACAAGCTCTTCGCGGAGAACGAGGTCGTCGTCCTGAAGATGAACCCGGTGAACGAGCACTCGGGGCCACACCTCGAGAAGGCCTTCAAGGCGCTGATCGACGACGGCTTCCTCGCGGTGACCTACGGCGGGATCGAGGTGGGCAAGTTCCTCACCACCCACCCGAAGGTCGATACCCTGCACGTCACGGGCAGCGACCGGACCTACGACGCCATCGTCTGGGGTGGCGACCCGGACGAGCGGGCGGAGCGCAAGGCCCGCGGCGAGCGCATCAACACCCGCCCCTTCACCGCCGAGTTGGGTTGCGTGACACCGGTCATGGTCGTTCCGGGGCTCTGGTCGAAGAGCGACCTCGAGTACCAGGCTCGCTCCGTCGCTGGCATGGTGGTTCAGAACGGCAGCTTCAACTGCAACGCGGCCAAGGTCCTGGTCACCGCCAAGGGCTGGGAGCAGCGGGACGAGTTCCTCGCCGCGGTCCGCGAGGCTCTGGCGGAAGCCAGTCCTCGCAAGGCCTACTACCCGGGGGCTCAGCAGCGCTACGAGGCCTTCGTCAGCCACTACGACCAGGCGGAGGCGCTCGGCGAGGACGGTGATTCCGTCGTTCCGTGGACCTTCATCGGTGGGGTGTCGGATGAGCAGGGCGAATACGCCCTGAGCAACGAGGCCTTCTGCGGTGTGCTCGCCCAGGTGGACCTGAACTGCAGCACGGCCAGCGAGTTCCTGCGCCAGGCCACCGACTTCGCCAACGAACGCTGTTGGGGAACCCTGTCCTGCATGCTCATCGTCCATCCCAAGAGCGCCAAGGAAGCCTCCGAGGCACTGGACCTGGCCATCTCCGAGCTGCGCTATGGCGGGGTGGCCGTGAACTGCTGGGCCGGGATCATCTATGGCCTCGTGGTGACCACCTGGGGCGCCTTCCCCGGCCACACGCCGGAGGACATCCGCTCCGGCGTTGGCGTCGTGCACAACACCTACCTGTTCGACCACCCCCAGAAGTCGGTGGTCAAGGCCCCCTTCAAGATCCAGCCCTCGCCGTTCTGGTGGCCGGACCACAAGAACCTGGCCGCCCTGGGCCGGAAGATGGTGGCCATGGAGAGCAAGCCGGGATGGGGCAAGCTGGTCGGCGTCGCGCTGGAGGCCTTCAAGGGCTGAGTGGTGCCGTCTCCTCGGACGGAGAGGCCTTCTCGTCGGGGGGCAGTTCGACTTCGGGAGGCAGTTCGACTTCGAGGGGCTGTACGTCTTCGGGAGGCAGCTCGTCTTCGGGATTGAGGCCCTGGGGGCTGTAGAAGAACTCGGCGCGGCTGGGGTCGATCCAGCCCAGCAGCGCAGCGGAGTGGTAGCCCAGGTGAACCTCGTCCAGGCTCTTGGCCTCGCGCTCGCCGTAGCGCGAGGTGGGGATGTCGACGGCCATCAGCTCTGCGAAGCGCTGGGGGTACAGGGGCTCACGAAAGGGCTCGACGAAGCCTTCCGGAAAGCGCGCCACGGACTCTCCCGTGTACAGGTCCTCCGCGCCGAGAGCGTGGGCCAGCTCATGGGCGATTGTGACCACGGCGTAGGTGGGGTTCTTCTCCGCCAGGTCCACGTGGGCGATGGCCAGACGCTGCTTTTCCGAACCGCGGCTGTGGGCTGCCAGGTCACCGGAGGCGTGCTCGTAGCTGATGAAGAGCTGCACCGGGTAGTCCGAGGGGTCCACCCCGTGCGAACGGGCCAGCGAGCGCCAGTAGCGGGTGTAGGACAGGGCGCGCCAGGCCAGATGGATGGGGGTGTCGTTGTCCTTCCACAGATCCGGTGGCTGTACCTCCGCCACCCACGGGCCATGGACCCGTAAGCGGACATACTCGCCGGTGGCGCCATAGCGCTGGCGTTCGGCGTCGTACCAGAGCTTCATGTCCTGGAGGGTGGGGCCGTCGTAGGACTGGCGCGTCGGCAGGCCGTTGATTCCTCGAATCAAGGTGTCGAAGCGCGCGGACTCGGGCATCAACTGGAAGACGCCGACCTCGACCACGCTGGCGGTGGTGACGCTTCGGTAGTCATCGAGGATGTAGTCCGCGACCTTGTACAGGAAGACGGCGAACAACAGCAGCAGAGCCAGCTGTCGGGTTCGACGCCAGCCTCGAACGCGGTTTCGGGCGGCCAGGTGCGTCCCGCAGGTGGGCGTGCCGTCAGCGAGCAGGGTGCACGTTCGGCACACAGGCTCCTCGCAGACCTGGCAGGGTTCGGTGGCGATCCGTCCGGTGTGTGTGCGGCAGAAGAGCCCGTGCTCGTCCCACTGCTCGACCAGCACCACGCATGCGCCCAGAGCACGCAGTCGCTCGACGGTCTGCTCCGCCTGGTCGCGGTCGCCGGTGATCCGCAGGGCCAGGGGCAGGTCTTCGACCTTGATGGGACCCACGGGCAGCTGGTTGTAGAGAGCTGCAGGGTCTTCTGGCAGGGACACGAGGATGACCCGGTAGCGTCCGCTGGCGAAGTCCAGTCCGAGCTTTGCCTTGCTGCTCATCTCAACTGGGGGCCCATCTTGGTGTTCGCTTCATCCTGCATGCGCTGTTCGTGTTCTGCGCGCCAGGCCTGAAGTTCTTCCTCGGTCGCATCCGGTTCATCGATGCCCCAGACCAGGACGTACTCGCTGTAGATCAGCGGCTCGCCGAAGGTCTCGATCAACCGCGTCTGCATGACTGGGCTGATCCGGCGGTCCGGTCCGACCCCCAGCACCTGGATGCGTCGGAAGCCCGCATCGTGCAGCAGCGCCAGATCGATCCTGGGGTCCACGTCCTCGAGCTCTGGCTCGTGGTGGGCGTAGGCCGGTGCAAAGCCTTTCACCAGGGGCAGGGCCGACACGAACTCGTGCCCGTCTCGAGCGAAGTACTCGATGCGCTCCAGCGGCACTCCCTGGAGCTTCTGCCCATGCACCATCTGTGCGGACAGGACAGCCCACCGCACCTCGCGGTCAGCGCGCCACGCGAGAGACAGATCCACTGTTGGAGCCGCTTCGTCTCCCAGCTGCTCCAGGATCTCGTACTCCCAGGGTGAGAGGGTCGGCAGTGGACGGGGGATGAGCTGGTTCACCTGCACGTCGATCACGGTCAGGAGCGCCCCCGCACCCAGCCACCGACCCCAGCGGCCCTGGGTGGCCAGCGCCGCACTGGCCGTCAGCGCGGTGGCGGTGATGGCCAGGAAGCGTACGGGGAAGTTGATCGGCTCTCCGATGCGCCCGAGCAGGCGATTCAGGTAGAAGAAGGGCAGCCGAACGCGAGCGTCTCCTGCCAGGGCCAACTCCTCGCCAGAGATCACCAGGTAGGAGCCGCCGGCCAGAATGACCCCGACGAGGCCCGTGCCCAGGAGCGGAAGACCTGCCCGCGGACGCCGTACCGCGCCCGCGATGGCCAGTCCGAGCAGCAGCAGTCCGACGTATCGACCTCCGCCGTAGCCCTGGACCTCGCGAGGAGCATCGGCTCGGCGAGAGCGAGCGGGCACGATCAGCTCTGCGGGATCCAGGCGCGCGGTGGCGGGATCGGTGACGGGCTGACCGTAGTCGGTGAGGACGTAGTCCAGCAGGGAAACCTCGACCGCCACGTGGTCGCTGTCGTAGCTCGTCGCGAAGATCCGGGTGATCGGCACGACGACGAGCAGTCCAAGTGTGGCGGCCAGTGCGTAGCGAGCGAGCAGAGTGAGGGTCTCACGACCAGCCCAGAGTGTTGCCAGGGAGACCACCGAGACGGCGGTGGCCAGGAAGAAGCCGTGGTAGAAGCAGCTGAGCGTCGCACCCGCCAGGGAGCCGCCGAGCAACAGGGCGTCCGTCCACAGCATCCTTCGGCGCAGCCGCAGCCAGGCAGCAAGGCCCAGCGGCAGCCACCAGATGTGTTGCAGCTCGCCCACCCCCACGTGGATGGTGAACAGGGCCATGGAGCTGCCCTGCAGCGCCGTACCGGTGACGAATCCACCCCACGCGGTCCCACTGAGCTCCCGCCCGAGCAGTGCTCCCGCCATTCCGGTGGCGGTGAGGTTCAGCAGAGCGATGATGTTGGCCGCGGCGACGATGGGTACGAAGCCCAGGATGACGACCAGGAGGCCGTTGAGCGGTTCGATGGGGTAGAGGTCCATGCCGACGGGGAAGTTCACGGTGTCGGTGTGGAAGGGCAGGCGGTGCTCGACGAGGATCTCGTGGCGAATCCACCACAAGGTCCACAGGTGCTTCATGCCGTCGGCGTCTTCGGAGCCGAGAGCCGCCCCGTTCAGGTCGGCGATGACCGGCCATGTGAGCCCAACGGCGAGGAGCACGAACCATGCGCACATCGCCCACCAGAAGGGGATCCGCCGTAGCGTTGCCAGCAGGTTCTGGATCAGAATTCCACGCGGACCGGGTAGGGCACCGTCATCCCATCAGGCATGTCGTGTGGGGGGAAGTCGGCATGGCGCAGCACCTGAGCGATGCAGTCGGTGATCGCCGGTTCAGCTCCCCCGCTGTCGGTCAGCGTCACCGACCTCATGACGCCGTCGCAGCCGATGAGCAGCTCGAAGACGGGCTCGTAGCTGCCCTCGCTTGCGCAGCTCAGCGCGTGGGTGAGTACGGCATCCAGAGCCTGCTTGACCTGTCCCCGCTCCAGGCCACCCGGGGCGACCATCCCCTCGTCTCCGGGGTCCGCTTCGAAGGCTATGCAGGGCTCTGGTGTGGGCATGGCCAGGAGCGTGGACGGGCTCGGCGGGGAGTGTTTTCGAGGTGATACCTCGACCACCACGGGCGTTGGGGCGACCTCCGTCTCCGGGGCGACCTGGGATGCTCGCCACCAACAGAACAGGGCTGCTGCGAGCGCAAGGAGAGAGAGGGACAGGTGCTTCATTGCCCTATCCCAGCCTACAGCACGGTCTGCAGAGCCTCGACGATGGGGCCTTGCATGTCCGCCCACAAGGCCTTGTCCTGCTTGGTGACAGTCACGAAGTCGTTCACTGCGAATACGGAGCGCACGCCCTCGACCGCGAAGAGGGCGCGAGCCATCGGGTGCGGGTCCTCGCCGTTCATGAAACTCATCGGCTTGTCCGAGACCTGTCGGCTCGCCGTGAACTTCATGGCGTTGGGGTTGGGAGTCTGCTCGACCGTGATCGAGACTGCAGCCTTCGGCTTGGCCTTGGCGGGGGGCTTCGGCTTGGCCTTGGCCTTGGCCTTGGCGGGGGCCTTGGGCTTCTTGGGGGCCTCCGGCTCCGCCTGTCCGGAGGCGGGAGGTTCCTCGTGGGTGTGGCCATGGTCGTGGTCATGGCTGTGCCCGTGATCGTGCTCCATCGGCTGTGGCCGCGCTGGCGGAGGCCGCGCTGGCGTTGGTCGAGGCGCGGGGCGGGGCGGGGCGGGTGCGGGTTGGTCGCGTCCACCACCGCGCACGGCGTTGACGATCTTCCTGGCGATCCGGAAGGGGAGCTTGATGATTCGGGTGAGCATCTAGGACCCTTGCAGGTGTCGGGCGACCATCTCGCCTAGGCGAGGCATGGCGACCCTGGTGTGTTCCAGACCCTTCGGACGAAGGCTGTCGTATGCCTTCTTGACTCCTCGGTTCTGTGCATTGCGCGAACGGGCATCAGTTATCGCGAGCAGAGCGTTGGCGATCGCGCGGTCGTGGGCGATGAAGTAGTCGCGGAGACTGCCCTGGCCCTTGGTCTGCCAGTCCGTGACAAAGGGATCCACCTGGCGGGCAAAATCTGGCATGAGGTGGTGCAGTGCCATGCGGGCGAAGTTCGGCTTCACCTTCTTGACGGCCTTGAAGGCGGCCTTGACGGCCACGCCGCTGAGCCCCCGCTTGCTGGCGACTTCGGCGTCGATGACCCGCACGCCGTCGTCAACGACGGCGCGGAGCTTAGCCGGGTCTCGGATCACACTGCTGAGCGGTCCCATCTCAAACTCTCCCAGGGGCTGTCACTCGAAACTCACGACCCCGAAGTTCGCGTCACCTTCGCAGGCCGGAACATGGGTGTTTCCACCCACCTCCCGGTACCAGGCCGCGACGTACTGGTGTCCCTTGCACGACCAGCCGCGGCGCTTGCCCAGTGCCTTTCGGAAGCACTCGTAGCTGTTGTTCCAGTCCACGTCGTTCTGAGCCTTTGCGATGTCGGTGCCGGGTACACTCTCCGGACCTTGTTCCTCGATGTAGGTCGCCATGTAGAAGGGGATGGCGTCGCAGAGGATCGGCCAGGACTTTGAGTTGGCTCGGAGGGCGCTCAGCATGGCGATGCGTACCTCGGGGGCCTCCTCTTCGGTGAAGACCTTCTTGCGCAGGCAGGCCAGGTTGTCCTTGTCCTTGCTTCCCTTGAGCGCCAGCACGGCCTTCTTCCGTACCGCTGGGCTCTCGTCCTCGAGCATTGCCGTGCAGAGCATCTCATCGATGCCTTCGGCCTTGACCCCCTTGAGGACCGACAGGGCCTGGGCGCGAACCTCGCCATCCGGGTCGTTGCTGGCCTTGTCCATCAGCAGGGTCGCGGTCTGCTCACCCTGCTGACCGACCAGTGCTGCCGCCCCGGATCGCCGTACCCGAGGCTCGTCGTGATCGAGAAGCTCGTGCAGTAGCGCGAGTTCTTTGGCGCCGTCGGTTCCACCCAGGCTGCTGATGGCCTTCTCGCGAAGATCGAGGTTCGTCGCGCTCGAGGCCAACTCGAACAGGCGGGTGTCGGCTGCCTCGGCGTTGCTGAGGATCAGGACATCGGCCAGAGCGACCTTGTCCTCGTCGCTCACCGCAGGGTCATCAAAGGCGGGGAGGACGCACTCGACCATGTCGCTGCGCTCGCTGCCGACGAGGCCCCTGGCGATGAAGAGGTCCAGCTCCCCCGCCTGGTAGACCTGCTCGCAGAAGCACTCGAGTGCGATGGGCTTCTCGACATGCTGGAGGTTCTCTGCGGCGTAGGTGCGGACGTCCTCGTCCTTCATCTCCAGGCCCTTGCAGACGGTCTTGTAGTGTTCGAGGGCCATGCCGTCATCGACGTCTCGATTTTCGACGGTCGTAGGGGTCATCTCGCAACTGACCAGCAGCAGCGAGACCAGGGCGGCGACGAGTGCACGCATCGGAGCTCCGGGTGTCCTCCGGGCTTAACTCACTCTGAGGGCTTGCCCTCCTTCTGAGCCTGCTCCTTCACCATCTCCTTGTAGACGTCCCGCTTGGGCTCGTAGTAGGCGTCCGGCGCATCGGACGAGGTGTCCGCAAATCCTGCGATGACCTTCCCGCCCACCCGGTCCATCACCCGCGTGTAGACCCCGCGTGCGGCGCTCTTGAGCAGTTGCTTCGCGATTCCCATGGGTCAGAGTGGCCGATTTGAGGCCACACGGCAAGGCGCATCACTTGCCGGTGAGCCCACCCTCGGGTGAGAATTCCGGTACTGATGAGCATCCGGCATGATTTCCGATTTTGGGTCCGCAAGGGCGCGGCTGATTCCCCGACCTTCTCGATTCGCTTTGAGGTGCGGGCGGGCAAGGGCCTGCTCCGCATCGCGCGTCCGGGTGTGCTCGTGGACCCGCCGGCTCGCCAGTCTGGCTACGAAGAGCGGTTGACCCCATCCCAGGTGCGTGCCAGCCGATTTCTGCACGTGTGGGAAGGGGGCAAGAAGCGTCAGGGCTACGTGCTCTCCCGACTCACGGATGACCTGCTGGGGGAGCTGGAGGAGGAGTGCTGGAGGAGGCTCGTCGTGGTGAGTGAGGGGGGCTTCTGTTGGCTGGTACCGGGACTGTCCGACGAGGACACCAGCCCCTCGGAAGAGCTCACCGACATGGACATGCCCATCATCCTGGACGAGGACGAGGGTTCTCCAGAGAGCACCTCGCCTCTGAAGGCACCGGACGATGCCGCAGGCCTGTTCGGCAAGGCCACGACACTCGTGCGTTTCATGCGGCGGGAGAAGGCGCGTGACGAGTCGGCCATCGCAGAACTCGAGGGTCGTATCGCCGAGTTGGAAGTCGAGTTGGAGGACTCACGGCAGCGGGAGATCGGGATGCGCGACCGCTTGGCGCGCTATGAGCGGCGCTTGAAGGCGCGCGAGTCTGCTGGCGAACGGGATTAGCTCCTGGACCGCTACGAGTTGCTCGAGGTCATTGGGCGGGGTGCTGGAGGCATCATCCACTGCGCCGTCGACCATGACCTCAAGCGCGAGGTGGCGCTGAAGCGTCTGCTTCGAGCGGACAGCACGCGGGCGGATCGGGTGCGCTTCGTGGCCGAAGCGCAGATCCCGGCTCAGCTGGAACACCCGCACATCATTCCCATCCACGACGTGGGCAAGACGGCTGACGGGGATCTCTACTACGTCATGAAGTTGGTGCGGGGGTGCACCTTGAAGGACGCCATGGACCGGCCGCTGGAAGAGCTTCTGACGGTGTTGCTGGCCGCGGCGAGAGGGGTGGCCTGTGCCCACCGTCACGGCGTGCTGCACCGTGACCTCAAGCCCTCCAACGTGATGACCGGTGAGCACGGTGAGGTACTGGTCATCGACTGGGGACTCGCGCGGGGAGGCAGCAGCGCGCGGGACGAGGTGTCAGGACCGATGAGTCTGGACGGAGACGTCATGGGCAGCCTCGGCTACATGGCGCCCGAGCAGGCTCTGGGTCAGATTCAGCGCCAGGGACCGCCCACCGACGTGCATGCGCTCGGTGCGATCCTGTACGAGATCCTGACCGCTCGGCCGCCGCGGGCGGCCCGCACCCTGGTCGAGCTCATCCCCATGCTCCGTCGTCTGCCTGTGCCGCCCACAGGGCCACTGGGAGCCCTTGCTCTGCGCTGCCTCGCGACGGACCCGCTCGCCCGTCCAGCCGATGCAGACGAGTTCGTCGCCTTGTGTGAGCCCTACCTGGGCGAATGAACGGCTCTCAGGCGGTGTCCGCCGCACGGTTCAGCGCTTCCAGCCGTGCGTTGATCCGAGGGATTGCGTCGCGCAGGATGGGCTGGATGGTGTCACGAAACACCGGGCCATCGTCCAGGTAGTGCTGGCGCATCTCCGGGTCTCGGAAGACGACGAGGTAGACACTTCGACCTGGACTGGCCTCGTAGGTGAAGTGGTCGTCCAGCGCGCGGGTCTCTTCGCCGATGATCCGGATCATCTTGCGGGTGACGACCTTCGGGTAGCGGTCCCCAAGGACCACCCCATCCAGGGAGTGGTCGGTGAGTTCGTCTGCCAGGTCGGTGATCGCCAGTGGCCGTAGGGTCATCCAATCTGGACTCGGCATCGCCTCCACCGTCTCGCGAACCCAGCGCTTCTTGTAGAAGGACAGCCTGAGCTGCCAGTGTGCGCTCCGAATGCCCTCATGCCGGTGGCCCAAGGAGATGTTCAGACAAAAATAGATGGGCTCCCCACCAAATGCGACGTCGAAGCTCTGCTTCCCAAATCCCATGACGAGCAACTCCTCGTCCAGGGCGTCTGCCTTCTCGAGGAGCAAGAGCACGAAAGCACCCATAGGTCCCCGTTCTTCGAGCGCCGACACGAGATCGGCCCGGTGGGGACCCCTCAGATCACGCCAACCCCTGTGCTCTCGCCAGCTTGGCGTTGTCCCCGACACGCCCTAGCGCGTGGCGCGGCGTAGGCGGTGGCGGGCGACAGTCCGGCGTAGCCACGGAAGCTCAGCCGCCTCGAGCTCCGCGTCGACCAGCGCGCTGGGATCGTTCAAGGGGTCGTCCTCGACCCGTTCCTGCTTGGCTTCGCCTTCTCCGACCAGCACGAAGTCCAGCCGCACGGGCTCTCCCCGGCGGGTGACGTCCACCCACAGGATGCGCTTGCGGCGCAGGGTCATGTAGGCGTTGATGGCATCACCGTAGGTCTTGATGTCCATGCCGTTGACCTGGTTGATGACGTCTCCGTTCTTGAACCCGAGCTGATCGAGGAGCTCACCGCAGCGGATCCGGCCCACCTTGAAGCCCTGGATCTCCTCCTGGTCGTCCCGAGACCACCACGTGGCCGCGAGGGCTTCGGCCTCGCGAGGGTGGTTCGCATAGAAGTGGACCGTCGCGTCTTCCACCCGGAAGGCGAAGTCGTTCACCTTGGCCAGGTCTTCGCGCTCGGGGAGACACTCCAGCCGAGTCCGCTTCTGACGCTTTCGGCCCGGCTTGCGGGCTTTGCGTTCGGCCTTCCGGCCATCGACCAGCGCATCGCCCGGTACCAGGGCCACTTCACCCTGGAGCACCGGGCCGGGCCCCGACGCGATGGCCATCAGAGCGGCGCCTTTCTTCCCCGTGCTCTCGCCCGGATCGGGGTCACTGGCGACCTCATCGACCGGGTCCACAGCCTCCGGTTCAGGCTGAGGAGCGATCTCCGTGGCATCGGGGTTGGGGTCGAGGAAGTGCTCGGGCAGCACCACATGGGCCACGCGCTGCGACGGCAGCTTCGCGCTGAAGCTGACCTCGGGTGCGGGCGACTGCCAGCTTCCGACGACCCACGGGCCCACGAAGCCGACGGCACTGATGGCCGCAGCGAGCAGGGCGTGGCGGGGACTGCTGGGTAGAAGGTGCATAAGGACGGGACCGAGACTCTAGACGCGCGACCCGTCCAGTCTATTCAGTCAATCAGGGATTTGTGCTGTGACATTTGGCGTACCTGGGGCTCCGTACCCACCTCGGCGGAGAGTTGCGCCAGGGTCTGTTCCATCCGATCGCGGGTCTCCTGGGCCATCGCACGCTGGACGATGCTGTCTTCCTCCATCGATCGCAGCACTTCCTTCCGCAGCTTGCGACGGGCTCGCTGGAGCAGCCCTCGAGCACCGCTCGCGTTGCTCAGGGACATGACCTCGGTGACCTCGGCAACGGACAGCCCCGCTTCATAGTGCAGCAACACGGCCTCGCGCTCCTGGGGATCCAGGCTGGCATCCACGGCCTGCCGGACCATCGCATCGCGCTCGGCGGCCATGGCTTGCCGATGCACGCCTGCCTGTGGGTCGTCGAGCTGGTCTCCCTCGTCGCCGAGCTGCTCCCGGCGTTTCTCCAACCAGTTCAGGCAGAGGTTTCGCGCCACCCTGTAGCTCCAGGTGCTCCAGGCGCACTCCCCACGGAAGCTCGCCATGCTCTTGAAGAGCCGCAACACGGTTTCCTGGCTGAGCTCCGCCGCGACCTCGGGGTCGCGCACCAGCGACAGGCACAGGCCGTAGATGCGGTCCATCTGGCCGCGAATCAGTTCCTCCGCTCCCGAGGGATCGCCTTCCTTCCAGGCCTTCAGCAGCGCCTCGTCTTCGATTCGGCTCAAAGCGGTCTTTCCTCGAAGCTCTCGTCTTGGTGGAGGGACGGGGCCAGTTCGGCCCGTCTGGCCGATGATAGAACGCAGTCCGGGTGCGGAAAGAAGAGAGAGAGAGCGATTATCGGGGGCCTCAAGAGGACCGGTCTCACCCTTAGGGCCGCTGCAGGACCGGATATCGCGCGCGTAGGACAAGAAAGATCTTGAGTTGCACTATGCGCATGTCTAATCTCGATCCCTTCCCTCTAGCGTTGGGAGATGGCGTGCTTGCCCTCTTGCTTTCTGGCTGCATCGAGAACGGCATTGTCGAAGGTGCCGATGAGTTCGGTGCCTGGCCGATCACGCTGGAGGATGGGTGGTTCGGGCCCGAGATGAACCTGAGCATCGACATTGCTCTGCAGCGGAACCACTGGGGGAATCAGATGAGCCGCTGCCAGATTCAGCTCGCCTTCGTGGGGCCTGGCTCGGACGGCTGGGGAGCGCCGGCCGGCCCGGATGCCCCTCCCGGAGCCCTCGTCTACCCCGAGACCCCCGGCGAGTGCATCTACACGGACCTCCTGGCGGTGCAGGACGACACCCAGGAAGGGGAGTCGCCGGACGACCCGGACGACTCGGATCTGGTGGAGAACTGGAACCTGGCCGGGGCCTTCGAAGGGGCTGACGTGATGTGGCTGCACAGCGGCTACCGCAGCATCGCCCTTGAGCGGACGCGGCTGGAAGAGGATGAGGTTCGCTACCAGTGGAACGGCTGCAACGAGGAGGACTTCCCCTTTGGTGAGGTCTTCGACATCGACGCGCCCGCCAGTGCCGATGCGGACGGCATTCAGGCCTTCTACATCGAAGAGGCCTTCGGCATCGGGCCCGATCTGGACCTGCTCTCCCCCGAGGACCAGCCTGGCGATGGCGGCACGGTCTTCCACACCCTGGGCCGGAGTCTGCCGGCCACCTGGGAGCACCTGGACGAGGTGCCCTTTGTTCGTGACGAGAAGCTGGGTCGGCGCGTGGACGTCGTGATCCGCAACTTCGATGACGAGCGCAAGGCCGTGGAGGGCGTGGTCTGCTTGACCGATGACGACCTCTTCAC
>PVBE012253353.1_pt1 | contig 48100 bp, 41 predicted proteins | sample 1631181 | NCBI WGS metagenome assembly PVBE01 (sample SAMN08397723, study PRJNA350692) | Marine metagenome, whole genome shotgun sequencing project. | isolation source: water | place: Pacific Ocean | collected 2012-04
CCTAGAACGAATTGAGGGCGCCAAGCTCTGCGTTGAGGGTGTGAGGGTGTGAGGAAGTAAGGCTTTGGGTTTGCCGCTCCCTCACCCCCTCACCACTTCACTTCCTCACCGGGCGATCTACCCGTTTGCATTTCGCTCTAGATCCACCCCGCGAGGTAGCTGATCACCACCGCCGCGCCGGCCACCAGGGCCACCGCCACGCCCAGCAGGGTCATGTCCAGTCGGCGCAGCTGGGCGTCCGGCCTGGTCTGCGCCTCGCTCACCGGTGCCGGCTCATCGGCAGCCTGGTCGAGCTCCTCGAGGTAGACCGCCGCCGGGTCCAGCAGCAACAGCTCGGTCTTGCCGATGCGGGCTCGCGCGCCGTGGGCCAGGTCGTTCCACCCCCCGGCCACGGGCGCGCCGTCCACGCGCAGGCCGTTCTTGCTCCCCAGGTCCCGCGCCTGCACGGAGCCGTCGCCGTGGCGCACCTCCATGTGCCGCCGGCTGGCGTCGGCGTCGGACAGGCGCAGATCGCATTCCGCGTCCCGGCCGACCACCCTGGGCTCGCTGCCGGAGGGCAGCTCCAGGCGGTGGCCGCGCTCGGGGCTGTTTTGCACCACCAACACGGGGTGATCGCCGTCGCCCAGCACCTCCTGCACCATGCGCCGGGCGAAGCCCGCCGTGTCCGCGGGGGCGGTGGTCTCCCCGGCCTCTGCCTCGCCGATGACCAGCTGGAAGATGCCCACCGACAGCCGGCTCCCCGCCCGCACCGGCGCGGGCTCGTCCGGCGTCAGCGGCGCGCCGTCGAGGGTGGTGCCGTTGGTGGAGCCGCTGTCCATGACCAGCAGCCGCCCCTTGCGCCGGCGCAGACAGAGGTGCACCAGAGACACCGAGGGGTGGGGCAACCGTACGTCGACGGCCTCCCCGCGGCCCACCAGCACCTCTGCCTGCTCGAAGCGGTAGCAGAAGCGGGCCGTGCCGGCGGTGGCCGTCAGGACGATGGGCATGGCCCTTGTTATCACGATGTTCTTCTTCTGGACCAGGCAGATCTGATATCCTCCCCGCCATGCATCGCCAAACCCTTGCCCCTGCCCCCGCCCCAGCCCCTGCCCTCCCCCTCCCCTCTCCCTCTGCCTCTGCCCCAGCCCTCGCCCTGGCCCTCACTCTGCTGGCCGGCTGCCCGGACCAGGTGGTGCCCCAGCAGCAGCCCGATCAAACCGTGGCGCCCAGGGGGCCGCAGGCGACCTACGAGGGGATGTTCCAGAAGCTGGGGCGAGCTTCGCGATCACATCAGCTGGCCGACATCGTCCCCTTCGTCTCCAGGCGCCTGCGCCGGGAGCTGGTGCAGGTCATGCGCAAGGACCGGGAGCGCTTCTGGCGGCACATGGACCGCCTCTCGCGGGGGATCCAGAGTGGACTCACCGTGGGCAAGCCGTCGCGGCGCGAGGACGGGCGGCTGCAGCTGCCGTTACGCTTCGGCAACGACGACGGCGTCAGCCCGATCATCATCATCGAGGACGGCCAGCCGAGGATCGATCGGTTCTGAGGCCGAGGACATCGACATGACACACAACGACAACGATCAGAAGGCCGCGGCCCGCAAGCCGTTCACCTGCGACGCCTGTGGAGACGAGTTCACCATGGCCGCCGCCACGCTGGATCGCTTCCCCGGCTGGAAGCCGACACAGTGTCCCCGCTGCTTCAAGGGGCGCAAGAGCCGCCCCCGCAGCAAGCCCCAGCAGGGTAACCTCCTGCCCGCGGACCCCGCCGCGGCGCCTGCTCCGCGCCCCGCCGCGGCGGCGCAGGTCTTTGCCGAGGTGGAGCAGGGGCCCCTGCGCCAGGCCCTGGAGCAGGTGCTGGACACCTACGAGGACGGCCCGCGAGAGGGGGTGTTCACCGACGGCGCCTCCCACGGCAACCCAGGCCCCGGGGGCTGGGGCACAGTCGTCGTGCGCGACGACCAGGTGGTGGCCCAGCGCTACGGCCGGTCGCCGGACACCACCAACAACCGCATGGAGCTGCGGGCGCTCATGGCGGCCTTCGAGATGATCGCCCCCGACGAGGACGTGACCATCTGGAGCGACAGCCAGCTGTGCGTCAACACCGTCAATCAGTGGGCGGCTGGCTGGAAGCGACGGGGCTGGAAGCGCAAGGGCGGCGCCATCAAGAACCTGGACCTTGTGCGGCCGCTGTACGAGCTGGCCTGCACCCGCCCGCAGGCGAAGCTGACCTGGATCAAGGCCCACGCGGGCCTGCGCTGGAACGAGTACGCCGACACTCTGGCGGATCCGGACCTGTAGAGGAATCGTAATGGGCAGCCGCAAGAGCCGCCGCAAGGGCCGCGGCCGGCACCGGCGCAAGCGACCGCCGCTGGGGAACGCGGGCCTCGCCTCGTTGGACCTCGAGGCCCTGGAGGTGGCCCTGGGGTACGACGGGCCCATGCGGGGCAAGCCAGAGCCGGCCATCATCCTCGCCGCCTTCGGCGTGGGCCCGAACGACACGGCGCTGCTGGGCCGGGCCCTGCGCCGGGTGCGCGTACCGGCGGTGGAGCCGTCAACCACTCCGCTGCAGGATTCCGAACAGGAGTTAATGAAGTTCAAGGTGCCCGGCTCGTTCAGCCACCTCGTGATCGTCGGCCTCGCCCTGGAGGAGGACGGCGGCGCGGACGTGGCCGAGCTTTACGCCTCCATGTCCGATCCCGACGCCATCATCAGCTGGCCGCTGTCGGACGTCGTGCCGGAGCCGGTGACCCTGTCCGAGGCCGCGAGATGTCTCTCCACACCTCCCGACGCGCGCACGGTGCAGCTCTGCCGCGACGGGGATGAGGTGGGCGCGGGGTGCCGCTCCGATGACTTCATCAGCGCCGCCATCATCGTGCTCGACGCGGGCAAGCGGCGCCGCACCGCCTGGCGCATGCGATTCTGCTCCGAGGACGGGCGCAACGACTGGACGGCGCTGCTTTCGGTGCGGTTGTGAGGGAGGGCTAGAGGCCCGAGGTGCCGCTGCTGCTCCAGGCCGTGGTCTTGACGCCGCGGGCCTTCTTGGAGGCGTTGGTCTCCTTGCACTCGGCGAACTCCTGCTCCAGGTTCACGCCGACGCAGGTGTAGGTGCGCTTGCAGCCGCGGGCCACCCAGTGCTTGTAGGCGGGCTGGTGGTCCCAGACGAGGATCCCCTTGGCCGGGCAGTTGACTGAGCGGGCGGTGGCGGCCTTGAGGCTGCGGTCCAGCGCCACCTGGGCCGCCGAGGGGCCGCAGCCGATAACCAGCAGGATGAGGATGGTCAGGGACAGGACCGTAAGCGTATTTCTCACTGTGAAGCTCCTTGGGTGGAGTTGGCTATTGCGTACTCTTGATTGTCTATGGGCTGTGTTGTCTACGCTGGGAAAAAGGTTCATGGCTGAAGTTTCCTGTACGCGGGTTCCTTCGGGACCCTTACCCGATGACGTCAAAAAACTTCGTCACCGTCGATACCATGCAAAAGCAAGAAGCGATCCAGTGGCGGCCGGGCGGCGATGGCGTGTAATTCCCGGCAGTTTGCTCGCGGCGATGGATAGTACGCGGGTCAGCTTTCTGACCTCACGATCATGGCCCCCTCGGAAATCTGAGCCTCAAACGTGGATCGGCCCGTCCTCGGAGTACGCATGTGAGACGTACTGCCGCCCCTGCTCGAGGTGCTCCAGCCAGCAGGGATCTGTGGCGCGGATCGCATATGTGGCCGTGGGTGTGGGCCGGCCATAGTCCCAGGGCCAGGAGGTCACCGCGGTCACGGTGACCGAGACCACGAACCGCTCCGGCTGCAGCCCGCCGGCGGCCAGCTCGACGAGGTCGTCAGGCTCCAGCACGCGGCCCAGCGCGCCGGTGGGCTCGCGTCGGTTTCGGTTGGTGGAGGGATCCCAGCGCAGGGCGTGGGCGGCGGGCAGCAGCAGGCCCACGGCGAACCCACGATCCAGGTGGAACGGCTCGCAGTCTGGCTGCTCGGGGGTCACCGCCAGCGTGGCGCGGTCTCCGTGGGCTCGCTCCACCCGGACGACGTAGGGCATGCTCCGGCCGTCAACGCCTCCGGCGCCGGCGCAGCAGCAGCAGCAGGGCCAGCGCCATGGCCCAGACACCGCCGGAGGTGCCGCCAACCTGGCACCCCTTCTTTTTGGTCGGCTTCGGCGTCGGCTTGGCCGTGACCTTGTTGGGCTTGGTCGCGGGCTTCGACGCCGGCTTCGGCTGCGGCTTCGGTTGGGTATTGAGCGTCGGTTGCGGATCCGCCGGGCCCACGCACCGCTTCTCCGTCACGCATTTCCCCCGGGCGCAGGCGCCACTGGAGCAGCTGCCCACGACGTTGGCGTAGGGGAACTTCTTCTTCCGCTCGCTGGCGGGCACCTTGCCGCATGGCGACCGCTTGCCCGTGACCACGCATAGCTTCGTGCTCTTGCACTTGCGCTTTTTGTTGCAGTCCTTGTCGGCCTGGCACCGTATGGGGATGCACTCGGGGCCGCAGTGGGACGACATGGCCTCCGACCCCGCGGGGCAGCTCTTCGGTGGCGGGCGGATGGCGTCGGCCCCGGCCGTGGAGGCCAGGGCCGCGATTGTGGCGGCGACGAGGAGCGTGACTCTGGACATTTGCCTCTCCATGGTGATGACCTGGTAGATGGTACACCATGGTGGGCCTCTACCTGAACTCGTACATCCACCAGCCGCGGTAGAGCTGGTCCAGGACCAGCAGCTGCTCCTTGCCGTTGCCGAGAAAACGCCCCACCACCGGGATGATGGTGAAGGTTCGGCAGGCCTCGCTGTCCGGATCGACCTCGCACCTGCGGGGCCGGCCGAAGCTGGACTCGACCCGGGTGTTGCTGGCGTAGCGCAGCCCGCCGGGGCCGCCCACCAGCACGCGGATGAACCAGGGGCCAGTGTAGCCGAAGTCCGCGTCGTAGCCGAGCTGGACCACGTCGTCCACGCCGTCGCCGGTGAGGTCCCCCGCGACCTGGAACACGGAGCCGTAGATCCGCCCCGTCTCGTGGGAGGACTGCGCCCGAGCAGGCGTCGCGGGCAGCAGCGGCACCAGGTTCGTGCTCTCCAGCGGGCCGACCTCTCGCAGGGCGCGGCTGGCGGGCGCCAGCGCCATCACGCCGTAGCGTTGCCGGCCCACCACCACCGATCCCTGCTTTTTTTCCAGCACCTCGCGCGCGTCGTAGAGCAGGTGCGCGGCGCCCCCGTCGCTGTCGAAGACCCCCGCGGCGGACAGCGAGACGATCTCGCCGGGCAGGGACCGCGTCACCCCTGCTGAGAAGGCCCCGGCGCCGTCGCCGAAGTACACCGCCACCCTGGAGCCGAGATAGCTCGACACCGCCATGTCCCGCTTCTTGTCGCCGTCGAGGTCGGCCACGGCCCAGCGGCTGACGCTGCCCGAAGCGGGGAAGGTGACCTCGCTGCGGACGACCTTGCCGCCGGCGAGCTGCACCTCGATGCTCTCCGGCGCCGAGCAGCGAAAGATCAGATCGTCCTTGCCGTCGGCGTCCACGTCTGCCAGGCCGATGAACGAGCCCATGCGCACCAGCGACGCGATCTTGACGCAGCCGTAGACGTGGGCCGTGTCGGTCTTGACCAGCGCCGCGCCGCCGGCGCCCTTGCGCGACAGATAGACCGTCAGCGTGCGCTGGGTGGAGTTGCCCACCACCAGGTCGGTCAGGCCGTCGCCGTCCACGTCCCCCGCGCCGATCTCGTCGTCGTCGATCTGCCCCGCCAGGGGCACCGGCGCGGCGGGCCAGGCCAGCTTGCCCTGCCTGTCATAGCGGCCGACCTGCACCAGCTTGAGCGGGTCCTCGTAAAACAACGCCATGTCATCCTTGCCGCCGCCGTAGTCCCCCACCAAAGCGAGGCGCGGAGAGGCGCCGAGCTTGTTGCCGGGCTTGTCCTCCCAGTGAGAGACCACCACCAGCCGGTCCGGCTTGCTGGCGTAGATCTGCCCATCGGCGAAGTCACGGGTGGCGGGCGTGTCGCAGGCAGCCAGCGACACCACCGCCACCAGCAATGGCAATAAAACCATATGAACAGTCACTTGGTCGTCCCCTTGATAACGCAATAGGCCTTCCTGTCGTCCTTGCAATACCTCGGCGTCGTGTCGAAGTGGCAGGTCACCTCCCGCCCGTTGCTGTACTTGGTGATCTCCGACACGGTCTTGCCGCCCACGGTCTTCGGCGTGAAGGAGAACTTCTCGGTGGCGCAGGAGTAGCTGAAGCCGTCCGCCGTGCACTGCGAGAGCTCACAGTCCTCCGGCGGAGGCTGCTTCTTGGCCGGCGGGGACTTGCAAAAGCAGGTGTCGTACCCTTCATTGTTGTTGTACCTGCACTCGCCGGTGAACAGCCGATCCGCGTCGCCGCAGAAGGCCTGGCAACCGATCTTGACCGAGCCGACGTCCGTGCTCGGGAAGACCATGGCGTGGCCGTCGCAGTGTATGGAGTCCCAGTCGTACTCCATACACTTGAGGATCGGGTGCTTCTTGTCGAAGTCCAGGAAGAGGTCGTCGATGACGTCATAGACAGACTTGCCCGGAGGGCAGATATCCTCGCAGCGCATCTTCTGGACGCAGGCCCTGAACCGGGAGCGATCGATGATGTACTTCTGCCCCCGGGTGGCCTGGGTCAGGCAGTCCTCCTTGACGATCTTGCCGTCGTTGCCCTTCTCCGTGAGGCAACCGCAGAGGTAGGCCTTGTCACACATCAGCTTGGCCTCCGCGGCGTCTGTGCCGGGATCGGGCTGCCCCATCATGGCGGACGGCACGCCGGTGGCGTCGCCGCAGGCGCAGAGGGCCAGGGCGGCGAGGAGGGAGAGGCGGCCGCGGGGGCGCGTGGTGGTCCGGTCGAGCATCAGAAATAGAAGGTCAGGGTCAGCGAGCCTCCGGACTGCGTGACGAGCTGCACCGAGGTCACCTCGTTGGGCTCCTTCTCCGCGTCCTGGTAGGCCAGCCGCAGCAGGAAGCGATACTGGGCCGTCAGGCTCAGCCTGTCGGCGACGTAGTACTCCACGCCGATGGCTGGCCCGAGGCTGAAGTGGAGGTTGAGGTTGTCTCCGCCCGAGGCGTCGGAGAAGCCGAGCTTGAGCACCCCGGAGATCACCGGCGAGAAGCGACGCCAGATGCGGAAGTGGTATTCGAAGCCGCCGCCGAGGTCCAGGTTCCAGTCGGTGCTGGAGTCACCCTCGGCCGGCGTGTTGCCGTGGATGCCGAAGCCGAAGAAGATCGGGATCATGAACCGCTCGGAGAGCACCAGCTTGAGCCCGACCTGGTTGGTCCAGAGGCTCTTGCCCGTGTTCTGGGTCTCGCCGCTGGCGGTGAGGGTGGCCAGGCCGCCGAAGCGAAAGAAGAGCCCCAGGTTGCCCTGCGCGGCGCGCACCACCGGCGAGGTGTCAGCCGGTCCGGCTGCTGGCGCCTTCTTCTTTGGCGTTGGCGCGGCGCGGACGGGGGCCGACTCGGGCTGGGTCGGCGCGCCCTCCTCCGGGGCGTCGCCCAGCGGTGGCGGTGTCGGGGCGCCGTCTGACGGCTGAGCGTGTGCCACATCGGCCGCGACCAGCGCGGCGAGGGCCGCGGCACATAGCGTCATATGTATCAGGGACCTTTTCATCTATATCGCTCCTCTGTTAGCGCCATATGGTCATAGCCATAGCTTGAGCAGTGCAGACGTCTTGATCGTGAAGCGGTGCAGGGGATCCTCGTTGAGGCCGTACACGGAGTAGCCGACCCAGGTGTCGATGCCGATGGCCAGCCGCCACAGGCTCAGGGGCACGGCGTACTCCACGCGGCCGCCGGCGAAGAGGCCCGACGACAGGCGACTGCCCCAGGGCTGCAGCCCCTGGTCCAGCAGGGTATAGGCGACCACCGGCCCGAGCTCCACCAGGCCGAAGCGGGTCGGGATGTCGTAGGCCACCGACAGCGCCAGTGAGAACAGATCGGTGCGTACGTCCATCACGTCGCCCTCGTAACGGTCGTGGCCCCACTCCAGGTACGTGGCCAGGGCCCAGGCTCCCAGGGGCGCGCGCAGGGAGAGCTGCAACCGGTGTGCCGGCACTGTCTCCTCGAGGTCCAGCGGCGAGAGCGCGTAGCCCAGGCCGAGGGACCAGGTGCGCGACACCAGCTCACCCTTGGTCAGGGTGTGGGGCAGGATCACCGGCCGCATCGCCGCGTCCCGCACCATGCGGCGCTCGTTGGACGCCAGCTCCACCCGCTGCTCCAGCACGGCGTCACGGGTCCAGCGGCGCACCTTGTAGCGGCCGGGGCGCAGGCCGATGTGGGTCTGCTTGGCCCGCGCCGCCGGTACCTCCGCCACCATGGAGTCGTCGGACGCCCGCAGCACCAGGTACCGCCGGTCCCGTGCGCCGCGGCGAATGATCAGCGACGCCTGCGCCTTGCCCGGGCGGGTCAGCACCAGGTCTCCCCTGCCGCGGATGTTGAAGAGGTAGGACGGGTGCTGGGCCCCGGCGCGCGTGCCCGAGGTGCGCCCCACGGTCTTGGCGTAGGCGTAGGCGTAGAGCTCCGAGAGCGTGACCACTCCGTCCTTGTTGGCGTCCGCCGCGCCGCGCAGCCCCGACGTGACGTAGGTGGCGAAGAACGAGCCCTTGAGCCTCGCGGACTCCTGTGAACTCTCCCCCCGGGCGGCGGCGGAGAGGAAGATGTCGCCGCTGACCCGCGCGCTGTCGTGCACCCGCACGTCGAAGGCCGGGCCGCGGCGACCGCCCTTGAGGGTGATGGCGCCGCTCTTGCAAGCGTCCACGACGGTCAGACGAACCCGTGTTGGCGACCCCGCGATGAGGGACTTGAGCCGCGCGTAGGTCAGCGAGGACGAGCCGAGGTGCAGCGAGCGACCGTCCCCGTGGCCGGAATAGAAAAAGAAGAGGAGGGTGTTGGTGGCGGCGGCTCCGGCCGCGCGGGCGCGGCCCCCCAACCGCTTGAGCGCACGCTCGATCTCCGCCGGCCCGGCCTCGGTGAGCACGATCACGTTGGCCGGCGAAAAGCCGCCCAGCTCCTTGAGGGTGGCCGCCAGGCGCCGGGCGTCGTCATGAGTGAAGCGCAGCCTCGGCTCGCTGCCCCAGCCGCGGTTGTTGGCCACCAGCACGGCGTACCGCTCCGCCCTGGCGGGCGCCGCCGCCGCCAGCGTGGCCCACAGCGCGAGCCACCACAGGGCTCGCCTCATGGCCGCTCTCCCGCGCGGGTCAGCAGGTGCAGCATGAGCGCCGACTCACCGATCCCAGGCCCCTTGACGCGTCGCAGGTCCCGCCCCGCCCGGCGGAACGCGCGAGTCGCCGCCTCCCGGGCGGTGGCCACCGACAGCGGCTTTGCCGAAAGCAGCACCAGCAGCAGCTCGTCGTGAGGGCTGTCGTCGAGGATCACGCTGTCCGGCAACACCGTGGCCCTGTCGGTCGGGATCTCGAGGCTCTGCGCGCCGGTCCAGGGGGCGTAGACCGAGACCTTGCCGCCGGCCTCGATGCCCAGCGCAAGGGCGTAGGGCAGCCGGTGGCTGAACAGCTCCAGCCGGAGGGCGTCGCCGGCCTGCACGCGGTCGCCGGGCTGCAGCTCCAGCTTTCGCTGGCCGCGTTTGCAATACACCCTGAGGGTGTGGGTCCCCTTGATCGTCACCACGTCCGGGCGGGGCGTCACCGCCAATGGGGCGGGGTCCCAGACCAGCGCCGCCACCAGCGCTGCCGCGCAGGCCGCCGCGGCCAGGGCTGCTCCCTGTCTGTGCGCCCCGAGCCAGGCCACCAGGCGCGCCCAGGCGCCGGGGTCGTCCGTGGCAGCCGCCGTCACCGGCTCCTGTAGGCGGGCCTGCATTTGCGCCACCATCTCTCGCTTGAACCGCGCGCCCAGGGGCCGGTACGCCTCCCGTGGATCGGGCTCGCCCTCCGCGGCGTCCTCGGCCCGCGCCAGCAGCGCGGCCTCCTCTCGCTCGGACAGCTCCCCGGCGCAGTAGGCCTCCCACTGGTCGTCCCGCTCCGCCTGCCGGCGCACCAGCCCTTCCAGCTCTTCGATCAGCTGTTCTTCATCCATCCGGTTCTTATCCATACAGCGTCATCTCGCAACCCGGGGGGGCACACGCCCCCGTGACGCGGCCTTCCTCGCCCGGGGTATTGACCGGCGCGGTCAGGTTTCTGACAGAATTTTTTCGTAAGTCTGCGCCACCTGCATGGAGAGGCGGCTGCGCCAGGCGTAGACCGCGTCGGTCGACATCTCCATCTGCTCCGCGATCTCCTTGACCGACAGCTGCTGCACGAAGGTCAGCTCCAGCAGGTGGAGCCCCAGAGGGGTCAGCGCGCGGGCCAGCCTGGCGTGGAGCAGCTGCAGCAGCTCCCGGGAGATGGCCTCTCCCTCGGCGAGGAGGCGCCCGGGCCCTTGCCGGCCAGGTCCTCGTCGGCGGTGGCCTCCTCGTTCCAGAGGTTCTTTTTTCTGCGGGTGAGCTGGGCCGCTGCGTGGCGCCCCGCCACCAGGCCGACGAAGTTGCGCAGCGACATCCCCCTGGCGGGGTCCCAGGCTCGCAGCGTGCGGGCGTCGTTGTCCAGCAAGTGGAGGAAGACGTCCTGGGTCAGATCGGCCACCTCCTCCCGCTGCACGCCCCGGTCCAGGTGCCGCGCCAGCCGCATGACCACCCGGGCGACCCGCGCCTGTATCACCGGCGTCAGGTGAGCCACGAGCCGCTCCACGGATGGACCGTGCCCTTCCAGCGCCCTGCGTAGCTCTTGACGGGAGAGGTCTCCCCCACGGCCCGTGTTCATGACCTGATCAAGGTATCACACCGTGGGGCCTTGCAGACGCATGCAAAGCGGCCTCGAGGGGCGTTACAGGGCGGGGAAGATGGCCACGAAGAAGACGAAGATGGCGCCGAAGAGGATCAGCCCCCCGAGGCAGCCGCAGCCCAGCGGCACGCCCACCCGCACCCCCTTGGAGCCCTTCTTGTAGAACAGGTGCACGCCCAAGGCGGCGATGGCGCCGGCCCAGGCCATGCCGAAGGGCAGGGACGCGGCGTAGGTGGCCGCCACCCCCGCCGACTCGGACCCGTAGGCCGAAAAGCCCACGTAGCCGCCGCAGGCCAGGGTCACCAGGGCCGCCACCGCCAGCCAGACGCCGGGCATGAGGAAGCCGGGTCGCGGCCCCTGCTCGGTGGGTGGCGGCGCGTAGGGCGCGGGCTGCTGGCCGGGCTGATAGCCGGGTTGAGGGTAGCCGGGGGCGCCGCCCGCCGAGGGGTACCCCTGAGGGGGAGGCTGCCAGCCGGGGGGCGGCGCTGGCTGACCGGGCTGGCCGGGCGCGTTGCTGTTGGGATCGTCACTGTTCAAGGGTCACCTTCCTCTGCTGTCTGTCTCCGGCCCCGATGACGCTACACCAGCTTGAGGTGGTTCCGGTCCTCGTCGGTCAACTGCTGCTCCTCGGACTCCACCGCCCTTTTGGAGATCTCGCCCACCAGGGCGTCCACCACCTTGCCGAAGGCCTGGGCCGCCGGGCTCTCCGGCTCCTTGACCACCAGGGGCACCCCCTCGTCGCAGGCCGCGCGCAGCTCGGTGAAGATCGGGATCTCGCCGAGGTAGGGGACCTTGAGCTTCTCGGCAGCGCGCTTGCCGCCGCCCCGGGAGAAGATGTCGTGCTGTTTGTCGCAGCCGTCGCAGATGAAGTAGCTCATGTTCTCCACCAGGCCGAGGATCGGCACGTTGATGTTGTGGAACATGTTGCGGCCGCGCACCACGTCGGCCAGGGCCACGTCCTGGGGCGTGGTCACCAGCACGGCGCCGCTGGCCTTGATGAACTGGGCCACGGAGAGGTGCACGTCGCCGGTGCCGGGCGGTACGTCCACCACGAGGTAGTCCATCTCACCCCACTGCACGTCGCCGAGGAACTGCTTGAGCGCCTTGTGCAGCATCGGCCCGCGCCAGATGACTGCCTGGGCCGGGGCCACGAAGAAGCCGATGGACATCAGCCCCACGCCGTGAGCCGGCACCGGGATCATCTTCTCTTCGCCGTCGATGGTGGTGATCTCGGGGCCCTTGGTCACCCCCATCATGGTGGGGATGGACGGGCCGTAGATGTCAGCGTCCAGCAGGCCGGTGACCGCGCCGCGCTGGGCCAGGCTGGCCGCCAGGTTGATGGCCATGGCGGACTTGCCGACGCCGCCCTTGCCCGAGGCCACGATGATCACGTTCTTGACCCCCGGGAGCAGGTCCTCCTCCTCGGTCTCCTGCTGTTCCGGCTGGATGGCGCGGGTGCGGGCGCTCATCTCCACCTTTGCTTCCTCCACGCCGTCCACGGCCATGATCGCCGCCTCGCAGGAGCCCTGGATCTCGGCCTTGAGCGGGCAGGCAGGCGTGGTGAGCTCGACGACCACGCTGACGCTGGCGCCGTCCACCTGGATCTGCTTGATCATGTCGAGGCTGACCAGGTCCTTGTTGAGCTCCGGATCCATGACATTGCTCAGGGCGTCGCGGATGTCTTGTTCGGTGGGCATATCGATACGACCTTATTCTTTTTTGTTGAATCCGTAACACTTCTACACTGACGTTGGATGTCAACCCTTTTCGGCCTGAGATCATTCCCTTTATTGGGTTTATTCGGCGTCGCTGACCAGCCGCCGCCAGCTCAGGCGACCGTCGGCTTCGAGGGTCACGCCGACGGCGCCGTCCAGGTCCACCCGGGCCAGGGGTACGCCGAGCCGGCGGTACCGCGCCAGCACCCGCGGCGGGGGGATGCCGAAGGCGTTGTCCAGCCCGCAGGAGATCACGGCCAGCCGGGGCGAGACGGCCCGGAGGAAGGCCTCGCTCGACGAGGTGCCGCTGCCGTGGTGCGGCGCCTTGAGCAGGTCTGCCCGCAGCCAGCGCCGGGCGGTGCGCGTCAGGCGCGCCTCGCTCACCCGTTCGATATCGCCGGGTAGCAGCGCGGCGGCGCGGCCGTACTCCAGCCGCAGGACGATGCTGTTGTCGTTGGCCTCGAAGCCCGGGTCGGCGCAGTGACCGTCGTACCCGCGGGGCCACAGCGGCCGGACCACCGCCCTGCCTCGACGCAGCAGCCGCGGGCGGCGCACCGGCACGCCGCGCCGGCGGGCCGTGGACAGCAGCGCGTCCAGCCAGGGGTTCTCCTCACCGTGCCAGCAGGTCCACAGCTCGCCCACCTCGAGCTGCTCCAGCACTGCGGACAGCCCCTTGACGTGGTCCGGGTGGGGGTGGGTCGCCACCACCAGGTCCAGGCGCCGCACCCCGGCCGCGCGCAAAAATGGCACCACCCGCGCGGCTCCCGGATCGTAGTCACCGGTGAGGCTGCCGCCGCCGTCCACCAGCAGGGTGGTGCCGTCGGGCAGGCGAGCCAGGGTGCTGTCGCCCTGACCCACGTCGAGGAAGGTCAACTCCAGGGCGCCTCCGACCCGCTGCAGCCCGCCAACTCCGCCGGCCAGCAGCAGCGCCGCGGCCAGGCCGCCGGCCAGCAGGCGCGCCCGCCGTTTACAGACCAGGGCGATCATGGCGGCCAGCAGCCCGAGGGTCACGGGCCACCCCGGCGCCAGGTGAACCACGGCCAGGGGCGCAGCGGCGCTGGCGGCGCAGAGCCGATCCAACACCGCCGCGGCCCAGGCCGCCACGGTCAGCAGCCCCTCGCCCGCGCCGGGCCACGCCTGGCTCAGGCCGGCCCCCGCCAGCCCGGCGGGCAGCAGCAGGAAGGTGGTCCAGGGGATGGCCGCCAGGTTGACGGCCAGACCCACCAGCGAGACCTGGCCGAAGTGGTGGGCCACCACCGGAGCTGTGGCCAGGGTGGCCGCGGCGCTGGTCATGGCCAGGGCGCCCAGCCAGCGGGCCGCGCGCGCTGCCAGCGTCGCCGCCGGGCGCTCCAGCGACACCTCACGGCGCAGGCGCCTGTGGGCCAAAACGATGCCGATGACCGCGCAGAACGAGAGCTGAAACCCGGGCCGCCAGAGGTTCAGCGGGTCCGCGACCAGGAGCACCATGGCTGCCAGGCTCAGGGGGCGCGCCAGGTCGGGCGCCCGGGACCAGAGCAGGCCGAAGGCGCAGGCGCAGACCATGACGCAGGCCCGCACCGTGGAGGGCGACGCGCCGGTGAGCGCCGTGTAGCCGACGATGGCCACCGCGGCCCCTGCCGCCGCGAGAGGGCGCGGATCGGCGCGGGCCGCCAGGCCAGGGACCCAGAGCAGCAGCCAGCGCAGGACCACCAGCAGCGCCCCGGCCACCAGGGAGAGGTGCAGACCGCTGATGGCCAGCAGGTGGCTGATCCCGGCGCGGGCGAAGCGCTGCCGCACCTCGGCAGGGACCACCTGCCGATCCCCCAGCACCAGCGCGCCGAGCAGGCCGCGCTCGACCTCCCCCGGCGCCGCGGCACGGATGCTGGCCCGCACTCGCCGCCGCACGCCCTCCAGCGTCCCCTCCTCGCGGGGCTCGAGGATCACCACGTCGTCTGCCCGCGCCGTGGCCCCCACGTTTTCACCAAGAAAGCGCAGCCGCGCGCTCGGCCCGCCCGGGTTGCGCCCCCCCGCGGCCGGCCTCAACCGGGTGCGGAGCAGCACCCGCTCCCCGGGGCGGAGGCTCAGCCCTGCCGGGACGTGCAGCTGCACTCGCCCGCAGAGCCGCACGCGCCGCGCCCCGCGCTCCATGAGGTGGGCCGCCAGCAGCTGGCGCCGCCCGGCGCGGGTGACCACCGCGCGCCCGGCCACCGTGGCCTGCAACCGCACCGCCTGCCGTCCGGTGTGCAGGGACACGTGGCAGGCTGGCGTGTGGCGCGACCAGGCCCTGGCGCCCAGGGCCACACCGGCCGCTGCCGTCGCCAACAGCAGCGCCCCCGTGGCCAGGGCCGGCAGACGGCGCGCCCAGGCCAGCGCCACCCCACAGGCCACGCACGCACCCATCAGCACCAGCGCCCCGTGGGGCGTGCAGTACCGGCCCACGGCCACGCCGGCGCAGAGCACCGCGGCGCAAAATGGCAAGAACAGTTGCATCGGAGAGGTTATCGAGAACACACGGAAAAAGTTGCTAGTTTGGGGCGCTTTTTTTCAAAAATAGTTATAATTAGGCTTTCAGTGGGGACGGCACCGTGGATTATTTGACTTAGCTGGCCCAGACGATATGATCCGAACACCTTATTATATAAGAGGGAAGTCCATGTTCAGAGTCACGCTGGCCCTGATCTGCGCCCTGATTGTCGTCCCCTTCATTTCGCGGGTTTCAGTGGCTGCGCCGATCAACGGGTATCTCCAGATGCCCACCAAGTTCAAGGCGGGTAGCCGCCACAAGATCCGTGGTTTCTGCGAGCGTCAGAGCAACGAGGTTCGCAGCATCCAGCCGCCGCTGATGGATCCACGCGCTGAGATGCTGGTGGTCCTGGTGGGCAACGGCTTGCCTGCCTCCACGGACAAACCCGTGCTGATCATGGAGGACGCGCGCTTCAAGCCGCCGGTCGTGGCGGCCCGGCCGGGCCAGCAGATCAACTTCCGCAACAAGGACTCCACGGTTCACATCCTCGAGCCTGGCAGCAAGGACAAGGCCAAGCAGTTCATGAAACCGATGCGAATCCAGTCCGGCTCCGAGACCATGCACGCCTTCGCCGCGGCGGGCGAGTACAAGCTCCGCTGCTCCGAGGTGCCGCACATGAACGCCGCCGTCATCATCAAGGAGAAGGCGCTGTTCCAGGTGCCCGACGCCACGGGCGCCTTCCGCTTCACCGACGTGCCCCCCGGCACCTACACCATGAGCATCTGGTACCGCGGCAGGTGGATCGCCAAGCAGTCGCTGAAGGTGGGCCGGGCGAAGGTCAACATGAAGGTGTCCCTCAAAAAGCTGGGCAAGGACTAGCCGATGATTTTCTCCAAGGTCTGGATGTTCCTCCTTGCGCTGGCCCTGGCGGCCGCCTTCGGGGTCGCCTTCATGGCCCCCAAGCCCGCGGCCCGGGAGGCCACCAAGTACTACGCCGAGAACCTGGATCGCGCGCAGCACAGCGCCCAGCTCATGCTGCGGGTCGAGGCGCGCAAGTGGGTCGACATCGCGGCCAAGGTGGCCGTGGACCGGACCCTGATCGAGAACATGGAGAAGGCCGCGGACAACCCGGCCGAGCTGAAGAAGGTGGAGGCGAAGCTAAACAACCGCGTGGTGCAGATCCTCAGCGTGCTCAAGCGTGAGCACCGGCCGGAGCTGGTCATGGCCCTGGACATCCGGGGCAAGCAGGTCTACCGCATGGGCTCGTCCGGCAGCTTCGTGCCCGGCAAGCACGGGCTCATCGGCTACCCCCTGGTGGAGGACGCCCTGCGCGGCTACCGCCGGGACGACCTGTGGAACATCGACGGAAAGCTCTACCTGCTGGCCGGCACGCCGATCATCTCCAGGGCCAAGGGCCGCTACGTGGGCGCGCTGGTGCTCGGCACCGAGATCAACGACGCCTTCGCCCGCCGCTTCAAGAAGCACCTCGGCGACCTGGAGGTCTCCTTCTACCTGCGCGGCAAGCGCGTGGGCTCCACCTCCAGCGCCGATGCGCTCGTGCGGCTGCCGACCCGCTTTGGCAGCAAGGACCGCCAGCGCGAGGTGGCCAAAAACGGCCGCACCGCCACGGTGCTGATCAAGGAGTCCGCCACCGTCTTCTACACCATCATGACGCCCCTGCCCGGCGAGGCCGGCCTGCACGAGGCGTTCTACGCGGTGTCCAAGCCGCCACCCCCCACCATCGATCTGCCCGAGGCGGTGCGCATGCTCGGCGCCTCCGAGCTGGCGCCGGGGCGGTTCCCCTGGCTGCTGCTGGGCGGCGGCCTGTTGGCGGTGCTGGTGGTCGGCTTCCTGCTCATGTTCTGGGAGTTCAACCTGCCCTTCGGTCGCCTGCACAGCGACCTGAAGAAGCTGTCACAGGGCGAGGCGCTGCGGCTGGACGAGAAGCGGTACTCGGGCAGGGCCGGGCTGATGGTCATGTCGATCAACAAGGGCCTCGATCGGGCCCACAAGCAGGCCCCGCTTGGCATCACGCGGGACCAGCCCCCCGACGAGGAAGAGGACGACAAGAAGGACCGCAAGAGGAAGACCAAGAATCCCAAGAAGGCCAGGGACCGCCAGCGAGATAAGCGGAAGGGGCCCAAAGAGGAGATGCCGCTCATGGCCGAGCCGAAGCCGGTCATGGAGGTCAAACCGGCCGAGGAGCCGAAGCCCATCGAGCTGGAGGAGCCCGCCGACGAGCCGGGCCAGGACGACGGCCTGGGGCCAGGCGTGCGCTCCCTGGGCGGCCTGGACGCCGAGGACGCGCCCACCGAGATCCAGTCCCGGCACCCCGACTTCGACGAATCGGCTCTGGGCGGAGAGACGCCCCAGGTGGGACAGATCGGCGGCACCATGGACGACCTCGAAGGCGGCGCCGCCAGCGCCTTCGGCGAACCGGACGCCATCCCCGGTGCGGCCGGCTCCAGCGGCACGCGCTCGGGGCGGAAGATCCGGCTCCCCGAGTCGGAGCAGGCCCCCTTCGACCAGTCGTCCGGATCTGATGAGGCCGTGGTGACGTCGGTGCCGGACAACGGCGACGACCCCGGGTGGGTCGGCCCGCCGCCCACCGAGGAGGGCGACCTTGAGGGCTACATGGGCACCGTCTACAAGGAGTTCATGAGCGTCAAGCGCCAGTGCGGCGAGGACACATCCAACCTGACCTACGAGCGGTTCCGCAAGAAGCTGACCAAGAACCGCAAGGCGCTGATGGAGCGCTACGAGTGCCGCACCGTCAAGTTCCAGGTGTACATCAAGGACGGCAAGGCGGCGCTCAAGGCCACGCCGATCAAGGAGTAGGCACCGAGCCTACAGGACCCGTCGACAGAGTGGGATGAGCGCCACGCTGTGGCCAGAACAGTCGTGAGGAGGGCAGCATGGGTACCATCGCAACAACGAAACAACAGGACAACACGGGGTGTGGGTTCTACGCCGGCTACGCGGTCTCGCTGGTCAACAAGTTCGGCTACTCGCCGGGCCACGCCATGAGCAACACGGAGGTGGAGTCCGCCCGCGCAGCCTTCGGCAGCGGCTCGGCCACGCTCTCGGAGTACGACGCCGCCAGGTATCTGCAGCAGCTGGGTGTGGTCCCGGGCTACACGATGTCCAACCCGATGTTCATCCCCGGCGTGGAGGCCAAGGTCTGCGAGAGCCTCGACGAGGGCAAGGCGCTGATGTGGGGCAGCATCTCACACTGGATGGCGCTGCTGGCCCGCAGCGGGGAAACGCTGGCCCTCTACGATCCAGGCGACATGAAGGGGATCCTGACCACCGTGGCCCTGGAGCACGTGTCCTCGCTCTCCTTTCTGGTGCACCCGGCTTCCTGGAAGATGTAACCGGCGACAGATCCCTTGCCCTGAAATGTGACGTCGGTCATACTCACCTGCGTACACCTATTGTAGAATTTTTCACAACCGAGGCGTCTCCTTTTGCTCACTGAATTCCTGATGAAAGTGACCGTGACCGCTGGCAGCGAGTGGGTCATGGCGCTGTTGTTGTTCCTCTCCGTGGCCTCGCTGACGGTTATCGTGGAGCGGGCGCTGTTCTACCGCAAGCGGCGGCGCCGGCTGGACATGCTGGACCACAAACTCACCCCGTTGATCCAGAAGGAGGACGTGGACGGCATCCAGAAGGCCCTCGACGGCCTGGACGAGCCGATCCTCTGGGCCTCGGCGGTGGCCCACGAGCCTCCGCGCCGGGACCGCGTGGCCAGCGAGAAGCTGGTCGCCGGCGTGGTGGCCCGGGAGCAGATCCGCATGGAGCGGCTGCTGACCTTCCTCGGCACCCTCGGCAACAACGCCCCGTTCATCGGGCTCTTCGGCACGGTGCTCGGCATCATCCGCGCCTTCCGCGACCTGTCCCTCGACGCCACGGGCAACTCATCGGTGGTCATGGCCGGCATCTCCGAGGCGCTGGTGGCCACCGCCGTGGGGCTCTTCGTCGCCCTGCCCGCCGTGCTGGCCTACAACTACTTCCAAAAGCAGGTGGACCGGCTGCTGTCGATCAACGAGTCCCTGGCCAGCGCCATCCTCGCCTGGTTGCCCGAGGGAGGCGACGTGGGCGCCCCGGGCGACGAAGTGGAGGGCTAGGATGGCGGGCGGCTCCCTGGGCGGCGGCGGGCGCGGGCGCGGGCGGATCATCTCCGACATCAACGTCACCCCGCTGGTGGACATCATGCTGGTGCTGCTGATCATCTTCATGGTCACCACCACGGTGATCGTCAAGGACTCGATCCAGGTGCGCCTGCCCGAGGCCGCCACCGGCGAGAGCAAGAAGGTCTCCATGCTGGCGGTGACGATCAACGACAAGGGCAAGCTGTTCATGAACGGCGAGGGGGTCGCCGAGGACGGCATCCGCCGCTTCATCCGCCGGGAGCGGCGGCGGGGCGCCAAGCTGGAGGCGGTCATCGCCGCGGACAAGGGCGTGGCCCACGGGCGCGTGGTGCGCATCATCGACCTGGTGCGAGCCGAGGGCGTGACCAAGTTCGCGATCCACGTCCTCAAAAAGGAGAAGGCCAAGAAGTGAGCCTGCTGTCGAGGTACGCGGCCCCGCTGGTGGCCTCCGTCTTCCTTCACGGCGGCCTCGTCGGTCTGCTCTTCGCCCTGCCCGGGCCGCGTCGCGACGAGCGGCCGCTGCCCCCCATGGAGCTCTCCGAAAAGAAGCTCGAGGAAAAAAAAGAAAAGAAGAAGGAGCCCGAGCCGGAGCCCGAGACCAAGAAGGCCGAGCCGGTGAAGGTGGCCGCGGTGCGGCCGGTCAAGCGCAAGCGGGTTCGTCGGCGCCGGCCACCGCCGACCAAGGCCGAGCCCGAGCCGACCACCGATCCTTCGCCCCAGCCCCAGGACACCGGGCCCAAGACCTTCGGCCTCAAGTTCAAGGGCACGGCCACCGCGGCGCCCGGCACCGGCGTGGCGGTGCCGAAGGGAGACAGCGTGCGGGTGAGCCCGAAGATCCGCAGGCGGGGCAAGAAGGTCAAAAAGCCCAAGGGGTTCAAGAAGGTCTACAAAAAGGGCGAGCTGGCGCCCATGGCGGTGTTGACCACGCGGCCCAGCCTGCTGAAGAACGTTGAGGCCGAGTACCCCGAGCGGGTCAAGGACCTCGGCATCGAGGGGCGCGTCAAGCTGCGGCTGACCATCGACCACAAGGGCAAGGTGGTGAAGGTCAAGCTGCTGCGCAGCCTACACCCGAAGCTGGACGCGGTGGCCCTCAAGGCCGCCCGCAAGCTGGTCTTTTCGCCGGCGACCGTCAACGGCGTACCGGTCAAGCACATCATCACCTACACCTTCACCTTCACCCTCGACTGAGATGGGCGCGCGGGCTGCATACGTCGTCGTCCTCGCCCTGGGGCTGCTGTGGGCCGGCGCGGCCGCGGCCCAGGATATCCGCGAGGAGGTGAAGAAGGCGCCCGCGCCGAAGCTGACCAAGGCGCCGGCGCTGCTCAAGTTCGTGGCCGCCGACTACCCGCCCGAGTGCAAGGAGAAGGAGATCGAGGGCACGGTGGACCTGTCCCTGGTCGTCGGCGCCGACGGCACGGTGACCAAGGTCACGGTGATCAAGTCGCCGCACCCCGCCATGTCCGCGGCGGCCACCACGGCGGTGCTGCAGTTCAAGTTCTCGCCGGCGGAGGTCAACGGCAAGCCGGCGCCGGTGCGGGTGGGCTACGCCTACAACTTCGTCATCGACATCCAGTTCAACCCGCGGCTGCCGCGGTGGATGGAGGAGCAGGAGACGGTGGAGGCCGGCGCGGACGTGCTGGTGGGCAAGGTGCGCGAGCAGGGCAGCCGGGTGCCCCTGCCCGGCGTGGCGGTGGTGATCCGCGCCCTGGGCAAGGAGGTGACCACCGACAAACGCGGCAAGTTCGGCTTCAAGGCCTTGCCGCCGGGCAAGTACAAGGTCGAGGCGCTGTCCACCGAGCACAAGAAGGACAACGTGGAGGTGACGATCACCGCGGGCAAGCAGACCCGCATCACCTTTTACATCAAGCCCAGGCGGGAGAACCCCTACGAGACGGTGGTGCGCGGCAAGCGGCGGCAGACATCGGTGAGCCGGGTGAGCCTGCGCCAGAAGGAGCTGACCACGGTGCCCGGCACCTTCGGCGACCCGGTGCGCGTGGTGGAGAACCTGCCCGGCGTGGCGCGGGTGCCCTACGTCGGCGGCGCGCTGTTGATCCGCGGCTCGGCGCCCAACGACTCGGGGGTCTTCCTCAACGGCACCAAGATCCCGCTGCTCTACCACTTCCTCGGCGGCCCCTCGGTGCTCAACCCGGAGTTTCTCGACCGCATCGACTACTACCCGGGCAACGCCGACGTGCGCTACGGGCGGCTGCTGGCCGGCGTGGTGGACGTGTCCACGCGCAACACCTTCTCCGAGCAGTGGGGCGGGTCGGCGGACATCAACCTGCTCAACGCGGCGGTGATGATCAAGGCGCCGGTGCACAAGAAGGTCAGCGTGGCGGCGGCCTTTCGGCGCTCCTATATCGACGCGCTGCTGCCGCCGATCCTGGACGCCGCCGGCGAGGACACCACCGTGGTGCTGCCGGTCTACTACGACTACCAGCTGCGAGTGGACATCAAGCTCGGCGGCGAGGACCAGCTCTACTTTTTGGCCTTCGGCTCCGACGACGCCCTGGACCTGGTGACCACCAACCCCGACCGTAACGTCGACGTCAGCATCGACTACAGCGTCATCTTCCATCGCCTGCTGGCGGGGTGGCGCTGGCAGATCACCGACCGGCTGGTCTCGCGTCTGACCCCCACCTTCGGGATCAACATCGTCGACATGGACTTCGCCGGCAACCGCATCGACCTCCAGACGCTCAACTTCCTCCTGCGCGAGGAGCTGGAGTACAAGCAGAGCAAGACCTTCACCTTCCGCCTCGGCCTCGACTTCAACATCCGCCGCAACTGGTTCACCGCCGTGGTGCCGATCCCGGTGGACTACCGCAACCCGGGCTCGGGCCAGGACGTGCAGATCGAGGACGAAAGCACCGAACTGGACTACAACCAGTGGCAGTACGGCCTCGGCTTCTACGCCGACTCCATCGTCAACGTCACCGACAAGCTGCAGCTGATCCCGGGCGTGCGCTTCGACATCATGAGCTACTTCGGCCACACCCGCATGTCCGTGGACCCGCGCCTGACCATGCGCTACGAGCTGCTGCCGAAGACCACGATCAAGGCCGCCGCGGGCATGTACTCCAACCACCCCGAGCCGCGGGAGGTCAACGACGAGTACGGCAACCCGAACCTGGTGCTGGAGCACGCGGCCCACTTCTCCGCCGGCGTGGAGCAGAAGATCCTCAAGGCGTTGAGCCTCGACGTGCAGGGCTACTTCATCTGGCGCTACGACATGGTGGTGCCGACCAAGCAGGTGCAGGTCACCGACAGCGGCATCCGCCGGCTGAACTTCCTCAACGAGGGCACCGGCTACTCCGCGGGCATGGAGCTGATCCTCAAGCACGACGTGACGAAGCACTTCTACGGCTGGCTGGCCTACACCCTGTCGCTGTCCAAGTCCCAGCGGAAGCCGGACGGGGACTACGTCTTCTTCGCCTTCGACCAGACCCACATCCTGACCCTGGTGGCCAGCTACCGCATCGGCTGGGGCTGGGAGCTGGGGGCGCGCTTCCGCCTGGTCTCGGGGAGGCCGGACACGCCGGTTCTGGGCAGCATCTACGACAACGACATCGGCAAGTACACCCGGCTCAACGGCGAGATGTTCTCGGACCGGCTGCCGGTGTTCCACCAGCTGGACGTCCGCGCGGAGAAGACCTGGATCTTCGAGCTGTGGCGCCTGTCGGTCTACCTCGACATCCAGAATGTCTACAACGCCACCAACGCCGAGGCCACGCTGTGGGACTACCGCTTCAAGGAGTCCGGGCCGCTGCAGGGGTTGCCGATCCTGCCCACCCTCGGCGTCAAGGGGAGCTTCTGATGCGCGCCGTCACCATATATCGCGCCACGGTCGCCGCGCTGTCGCTGCTGGCCGCGGCGGCCTGCTCGCCGGACTTTGAAAAGATCTGGGACGTGACCGACCTGCGCATCCTGGCCGTGCAGGCCTCGCCGCCCGAGGTGCTGTTCATCTCGGTGCCGGCCACCTTCCCCACGGTGCGCGTCACCGCGCTGGTGGCCGATCCGCGGGCGCCCAAGGCCAGGGTCGACTGGGAGATGTGGGCCTGCACCCCGGAGAAGAAGACCTGCGACGACGCTCACCTCAGAGAGAAGGTGGCCGCGGGCAGCGGCGCCCAGGGCGAGATCGCCACAAACTTCGTGCTGTCTCGGGCGCTGTACGACGCGGGGATGCAGAAGGACACCTTCCGGGGCTTCGGCGGCCTGCCGATCAAGGTGGAGGTGCGCGTCAAGCGCGGCACCTATCAGGCCAGGGCGATCAAGCGCGTGATCTACGGCTTCGCCCTGCCCCCCGGTAAGTGGCCCAACAACAACCCCTCCATCACCGAGGTGCAGGTGGACGACGAGACCATGCCCGCGGCCTGGGAGGTCGAGGCGGACGAGGAGTACGAGCTGCTGCCGAAGACGCCCACCTGGGACAGGGAGACCTACACCGTGCTGACCTTCTCCGGCGTGAGCCAGGCGTGCCTCAAAGATCCCACCGCCGCCGGCTGCAGCCGCACGCTGGAGGAGAACCTGACCTACTCCTACTTCGCCACCTCGGGGGAGATCTCCCACGCCAGCACCGGCGGCAAGGACAGGGCGTTCGTCACGGACAAGAAGGTCAAGGACATCTCCTCGACGTGGACGCCGGAGAGCGACGTGGACGAGGCCACCCTCTGGGTGGTGGTGCGGGACGACCGCGGCGGCACGGCCTGGTCCACGCTCAAGGCCAAGGTCAAGGAGCCGAAGAAAAAGTAGCGGCAGGAGGCCCGGGATGGGAACCACGACCATCATCACAGAGCTGGTCCAGGCCTTCGAGGCGCGGTACGGCGTCGGTCCCGAGGTGGTGATCCGCGCGCCGGGGCGGGTCAACATCATCGGCGAGCACACCGACTACTCGGACCTGCCGGTGCTGCCGCTGGCCATCCAGCGGGCCACTTATGTTGCGGCGGCGGCAGGCGGCGGCCGCCGGGTGTGGGCCCGCTCCCTGGCCTTCGAGGGGGAGGCCCGGCTGGGCTGGGACGACCCCCTGGTCGACGCCGCGGCGCCCTGGCAGCGATACCTCGCCGGCGCCATGCTCCAGCTCGGCCAGGCGGCGGGGCGCGGGGCGCGGCTGCTGGTCCACTGCGACCTGCCGTCGGGGGGCGGGCTCAGCTCGTCGTCGTCGCTGACCATGGGAATGCTGGGCGCCATGGCGCGCGTCTGGGAGCTCGGGCTGTCGCCGCGGGCGCTGGTGGACCTGGCCATCGTCTCCGAGCGGCACGTGGGCGTCGAGAGCGGCGGTATGGACCAGACGGTCATCGGCCTGGCCCGGGCCGGCGCGGCCCTGCGCGTCGATTTTTCGCCCCGGGCGCAGCGGGCGGTGGCGCTGCCGGCAGACCTGCGCCTGGCCGTGGCCTACAGCGGCGAGGAGGCCCCCAAGGGCGGCGCGGTGCAGCTGGCTTACAACCAGCGTGTTGTGGGGTGCCGGCTGGCCGCGGCGTTGCTGGCCAGCGCCCGGCGCGCCGAGCCGGGGAGCCCGCCGGTGCTGGGACGGCTGGCCCGGCTGGCCGGCGTGGAGCGCGACGTCGAGGCCCTGCCCCGGGTCGCCGCCGCCAGGGCGGTCGCCGCCGAGACAGGCCTCGAGCTGGACGCGCTGGTGCGGCTCACCGCCGGACGCATGGACCCCGACGCAGAGGTGCTGGTGCGGCCGGTGGCCCGGCACGTGCTGCGGGAGGCCCGCCGGGTGGACCGGGCGGAGGAGGCCCTGCGGGGGGCGGACCTGCGGCGGCTCGGGGGATTGATGGATCGCTCCCACGCCAGCCTGCGGGACGACTTTGGCTGCAGCACCCCGGCCCTGGATCATCTCTGCGTTGCCATGCGCGCGGCGGGCGCCCTGGGGGCCCGGCTCACCGGGGCCGGCTTCGGCGGCAACGCCATCGCCGCTGCTACGCCTGAGACCATCGACGATGTGGTGGAGGCCGCGCGCCGGGCCGCGGGCGGGCCCGCCTTCGAGGTGCAGGCCGCCGCGGGCATGGGCGCCGAGGAGGTGCCGTGATGCCTGACGAGCCCGTGCGCAGGGCCGTGCTGCTGGCCGCCGGACGCGGCACCCGCCTGGGCAGCATCACCGAGCGCTTCCCCAAGCCGATGCTGGAGGTGGGCGGCCGCCCGATCATCGGACACATCCTGGCCGGTCTGGCCGACGCGGGCGTGAGCGAGGTGTCCATCGTCACCGGCCACTGCGCCGAGATCCTGGAGCAGGGCATCGGCGACGGCGCGGCCTACGGCGTCCAGGTGCGCTACTTCCGACAGCCACGCCCGGACGGCACGGCGCGGGCGGTGAGCCTGGCCAGGGCCCGGCTGGAGGGCGCGCCGTTCTTCTTCGGCTGGGGCGACATCCTGGTCTCTGCCGCCAACTACCGGCGCGTGCTCGAGGCAGCGCCGGCCGGCGACGCGGTGCTGGCGGTGAACGCGGTGGACGATCCCTGCGCCGGCGCCGCGGTCTACGTCGACGACGAGCTCACCGTCACGCGCATGGTGGAGAAGCCGCCGCCGGGTAGCTCCACCACCAACTGGAACAACGCCGGCCTCGGCGTGCTGCCCCCGAGGATCTGGCCCCTCGTGGACGCGCTGCGTCCGTCTGCCCGGGGCGAGTACGAGCTGCCGCAGGCCGTGGCCGCCCTGGTGGAGCAAAACGCCAGGGTCAAGGCCGTCCCCGTGGAGGGGCTGTGGTTCGACATCGGCACGCCCGAGGACCTGGAGCTCGCCCGGGCTCGCTGGGTGGACTAGCCCCACCGCCGACACAGTTTATCCGTGCGCCACCGTCGGGGTTGCCTCACATTTAGAGGCTCAGAACGAGGAGGTGCGTGCCATGGGCGATCAGGACGGAAAATACCCCAGCGGCTGGAGCCATCGCCGGCGACGGATGGTGGACATGATGACCGCCGACCACCGCCAGCTGGAGGAGCTGACCAAGACGTTGCGGGAACAGGCCCTGGCGGGGGACTGGGGCGGGGCCACACACACACACCGCAGGCTTGTGCGGGAGTACAACCGACACCAACAGATGGAAGACAAGCAGCTGCTGCCGCTGCTGCGCGGTCAGGTCGAGCAGCGCCACATGAGGATCCTCACGGAGCTGGATGCCGAGCACCACGAGGTGGATGACCTGATTCTCGGCGTGGGCCACGTGCTGACCGGCAACCCGGACAGGGCCGGCATGCAGCTTTTGTCGCGCCAGACCGCGGAGCTCGAGATGTGCCTCATCAGCCACGTGGGCAAGGAGGAGCGCATGCTCTACGGCTGGCTCGATGTGATCCTGGGTGACGAGGAGATGGACGAATTGCTGGTGCGCCTGGCCCGCACCGCGGGGTGGGACCAGGCCCTCGGCTTCTCAGACTAGCCGCGCGCTCACAGCTTGCTGGGCTTGCAGAGCCGTTTCTTTTTTCGCGCCACGCGACCGCACTTTTTGCAGACGAACCGCGCGTCGGCCACGGCCTTGCGCACCTCGTCCAATTGGTCCCCGCAGCCGACCAGCGCGCATAGATGCTTGGAGTGCTTTTTGCCCATTTCGAGCTCCTTGTGTGTGGGCGAAAAGATAGCCGGCCACGGCCCACCGTCAAACGGCATCCCGTATTTTTCGGCGTTGCCTACAGATGCACGGTCTGACACCATCTTCACATGTTCAATCCAGACGTCCTGAAGATAGAGTTGGAACCCGAGGTGGAGCGGATCTGTGCCTCGCTCAAGCAGGGGGTGCGCGGCCTGCGCAAGCGTGGGCTGGTGCTCGGCGTCAGCGGTGGCATCGACAGCTCCACCTGCGTGGCGCTCGCCGTCAAGGCTTTGGGCGCCAAGCGGGTCTTCGCCATCCTCATGCCCGAGCGGGACTCCAGCCCGGAGAGCACGCGCAAGGGTCGTATGGTCTGCGAGCACGTGGGGGTGGAGTACGAGGTGGAGGACATCAGCCCGATCCTGGAGGGCGCGGACTGCTACCGGCGTCGGGACGAGGCGATCCGCAAGGTCTTCCCCGAGTACGACGAGACCTACAAGCAGAAGATCGTGGTGCCCCCCCTGGAGGAGCGCGAGCGGCTGACCTTCTTCTCCATCGTGATTCAGAGCCCCGACGGCGAGGTGAAGAAGGCGCGGCTGCCGCTGGCCGCCTACCTGCAGGTGGTGGCCTCCACCAACTTCAAGCAGCGCACGCGCAAGATGCTGGAGTACTACCACGGCGACCGCCTCAACTATGCGGTCATCGGCACGCCCAACCGGCTGGAGTACGACCAGGGCTTCTTCGTCAAGGGCGGCGACGGCCTGGCGGACGTCAAGCCCATCGCCCACCTCTACAAGAGCCAGGTCTACGCCATGGCGGCGCACCTCGGCCTGCCCGAAGACGTGGTCAACAGCACACCCACCACCGACACCTACAGCCTGCCCCAGGGTCAGGACGAGTTCTACTTCGCCCTGCCCTACGACAAGATGGACGCGCTGCTCTACGGTCTCAACCACGGCGTGCCCGTGGCCGAGGCCGCGGCCGGCATGGGCATCACCGAGGACCAGGCCCGCTGGGTCTACAAGGACATCCTCACCAAGCGGCGCACCACCCGCTACCTACACCGCTCGCCGTTGATGGTGGAGAAGGTGGAGAAGGTGGGAGACAGCTTCGAGGAGATCGAACTCCCCGAGTGATCAGGCGCGCCTGACCCGCATCCTGAACAACGCCCCGCCCTCGTCGAGGTTGCGCGCCTCGATGCCGCCGCCGTGGTCCGTGACGATGCGGTGGACGATGGCCAGGCCGAGGCCGGTGCCGCCGGCGCCGTGGCGGGTGGTGAAGTAGGGCGTGAAGAGCCGGGCGCCCACCTCCTCGCCGAAGCCGGGGCCGTTGTCCCGCACGGTGACCTCGACGAAGTCGTCCCCCGCGGCGGCGGCGATCTGCACCCGCGGCGCCTCGGTGTCCACCAGCGCGTCCCGGGCGTTTTGGATCAGGTTGACCAGCACCTGGGTCATCTGCTCGCGGTCGACCAGCGCGCCGGGCAGGTCGTCGGGCACCTCACAGTCCACGGTCATGTCGCCGTCGCCGTAGAGGCCCACCGTGGAGTGGATCAGCTCACCCAGGTCGCAGGGCTCCAGGCGGGGCTTCGGCAGGCGGGCGAAGCGGGAGAACTCGGTGACGATGTTCTTCAGCCGGTTCACCTCCTCGAGGATGGTGTGGGTCGACTCGTCGAAGATCTCGTCGAAGTCGGGGTGCTTCTTGGCGTAGACCTTGCGCAGGGTCTCCATGGAGGTCTGGATCGGAAAGAGCGGGTTCTTTATCTCGTGGGCGATGCGCCTGGCGATCTCCTGCCAGGCCGCCACCCGCTCGGCCGCCACCAGCTTCTCGCGGGCCTCCTTGAGCTCTGCCACCCTGCGGTTGAAGACCGAGACCAGGTCGCCCAGCTCGTCGCGACGCTGGACGTCCAGGCGAACGTCCAGATCGCCGGCCGCCACGGCGCCGGCGCCGCGCACCACTTCGCGGATCGGGTGGGTGATGCGGCGCGCCGTGACGAAGCCGAGCAGCAGCGCCAGCAGCAGGCCGCTGCCCACCAGCGAGCCGGCGGTGTAGTTGATGGCCTGCAGGGTGGTGCGCAGGGAGTGGTCCGGCACGGCCAGGGTGACCCGCGCCGCCTCTGCGCCGTCGGGATCGGGCAGGCTCACAACCTGCCGCGGGAAGCGCTCGTAGTCGGACCAGTTGTCGGGACCGGCCAGGGTCTTGCCCTCGCCGTCCTGGATGCGCACCACCGTGCCGCCGCGCAGGCGCAGGCCGCGGTGCAGGGTGGGCCCCAGGCGCTTGCCGCCCACCACCACCACCCGAACACCCAGGGGCGAGGTCACCTCGCGCCAGGCCTGCACGGTGAGCAGGGTGGTCGGCTTGCCCTTGGTCAGCGCGCGCTCCTCCTGCAGCAACGCGCCGCTGCGGGCGTAGGTTTTGGCCTTCTTTTTGTATCGCGGATCGGTGTCGCCCAGCCGCCCGGGGAAGTGCCCCGAGGCGAGGATCTTGCCCTTGGGGCCGAGCACGATCAGCGCGTCCAGGCCCCGGCCCTCCATCACCCGCGGCGTCAGCTCGGCCAGCCGGCGGTGGGTGGCGGCGTCGGCGCCCCCCTGGGCCTGGGCCATGAGGATCAGCCCGAGGAACATGTCCTCGGGGTTCGCGATGCGCTCCACCGAGCGGACGACGTCCTCCTGCATGTGGCGGTAGCGGGCCTTGACCTCAACCTTGCCGTCGCGCAGCAGGCGGCCGAACTCGGCGCGCGAGCGGCGCTGGACGACCTCGCGCCCCAGCAGGCCGGCGGCCACGATGGGCACCACGCTGGCCAGCGCGATGGTGATCGTCAACTTGGCGCCCAGCCGCACGGCTACGGCCCCTTCCGCTGCAGGTAGATCCCCTCGTAGAGGAAACGCCCGGTCCTGTCGGTGCGCACGCCGCCGAGGCGCGTGTTGTGGTGTACGCGCACGGCCGCGTGCAGCAGCGGGATCAGGGGCAGACGCTTCATGAAGCGAGCGGCGGAGCGGGTGCCGCAGCGCCGCTTGGCCATGCAGGCCCGCGCCCCGGCGGCGTCGCCGGCGAGGGCGAGCACACCGGCGAGGGCCACGCTGGCCAAAGGCACCTGCAGCGCCTGGTGCCCCAGCACGAGGTCGTACCGCCCGGAGGCCAGGCGAGAGCGGTAGTCCTTGGCCGGCAGGGCCTCGATGGCGCAGGCCACGCCCACGCGATCGAGGTCGGCCACGATCTGGCCCGCCAGGATGCGGTCGCCGAAGCGGCTGGCGTCCACCAGCAGGGAGACCTTGACCCGCCCGCCGGCCAGGGCGCCGCGCAGGGACGGGTAGCGAGCCGCGGCCCGCTGCAGCAGCCGACGCGCCCGGCCGCGGTTGAAGACCACCGCCCGGGGCAGCCGCCGCAGCATCCGGCGGGAGACGGGGCCCCGGGCCAGGGGCGCCCGGCCGCCGCCCACCAGCTTGGCCAGGCGCCGCCGGTCGATGCCGGCCAGCAGGGCCAGGCGGAGCTGGGGATCGGTGAGGAACGGCTGGCGCCGGCCCACGCCGAGGAAGATGTGATCCACCGGCGGCGAGTTGAAGGGCCGCGTCGGGAAGCGGGGGGTGCCGCCGAACACCGGCGCTCCCTGATAGGAGAGCTGCACGGCGCCGATCTGAAACGAGGCGCTCGCGGCGGAGGCCTTGGAGAACATGCGCAGCCGCAGCTCGTCCAGGTAGGGTCGCCCGGCGAAGTGGGTCGCGTTGGCCTTGAGCTGAATCACCGAGGCGCTCAGCGACGACAGCAGGTAGGGGCCGGTGCCGAGGAGCCGGCGGCCCCGGGTCACGACGATGGCGGTGGCCGGGGCGCTGAGCACGTGGGGCAGCTCGGGCGCCCGTCGCCGGGTGGTCAGCACCACCACGTCCTTGCCGTCGGTGGCCAGGCTGCTGACACCGGCCAGCAGGTAAGCGTTGGGCCCGCGCCGCACGCGCCGCAGGGACGCCACCACGTGGCTCGCCTCCAGCAGGGCGCTGCCGCCGTTGACCCGCACCCCGGGGCGCAGGCGCAGGCGCCAGGTCTTGCCGTCGGGTGAGACCTTGGGCGCCCCGTCCAGCAGGTGCGGCACCACGCCTCGGCGCGAGGCGCGAAAGAGGGCGTCGTAGAGCAGGGGCACGACCATCAGCTCCGAGGCGCGGGTGGCCCGTGCCGGGTCCAGGGTCACCGGCCGGTCGGGCAGTGTGGCGGTGACGACGCCGCCGTAGGGCGCCGGCAGGTAGGCCTCTGCCGGGACCGCGGCGAGCAGCAGCGCGGCCGCCGCGAGGTATCTCGTCGTCGCCCTCAATCGAGCACCACCAGGGTCGTCTTGCCGGTGCGGCCGAGCACCGCGGCCACCAGCTCCAGCTTGCCGTCGCCGTTGAGGTCGCCGTGGGTCACCGCCGTGACCAGGCCGCCCAGCCGCCGGCTGCGCCAGAGCACGGGCGACAGGCGCTTGCCGAGCAGCCGCCGGACGAAGATCCGGTCGTCGGCGGACGAAGGCGCGTCGGCGCCGGTGGTGACCAGCTCCAGGGTGCCGTCGTCGTCCAGGTCTGCCAGGTCGAAGGCCACGCCCGCGCCGGGCTGGACCAGGATCGGAGTGGCCAGGCGGTCGGCGTGGAGGTGCAGCCGGCCGGCGCCGTCCACCAGGCCCAGGTGACGCCGCGTGCCGCCCTTCTGCAGCGACACCTCCACCGCCTTGAAGCTGTAGAAGGTGGCGGGAAGCTTGGGCGGTGGTGTGGGGGCCTTCTTCGGCCGGGGGGCGACCTTCCTCGGCTGCGACGCGTCGCTTTTCGGCTGCGACGCTCCCTTCTTTTGCGCCGAGGCCGCGGTCAACGCGGTGGCCAGGCGGGCGCCGTTGAGCAGGTCCCGGCCGGGCTCCGCCTCGGCCAGCGTGTGCGCCTTGCCCGGACCCGCCATCAGCGGGTAGCCGGCCAGGGCGCCCTTGCTCACCAGGTCTTTACCCGACAGGGCCAGGTGCGCGCCCTGCTGCAGCACGCTGGTGCGCGCCAGGATCTCGGGGTGTCCGTCCTTGTCGGTGTCGGCCAGGGCCAGGGTGCCCAGGCTGCGGCGCGGGCGCAGGGCGGCCGCCGGAGCGGTCATCTCGGCCCGAGCCACCCGCTCCAGCTTGCCCTTGCGCAGCCGCAGCACGGCCACGTCGCGATTGCGCAGGACCACCAGCTCCACGCCGCCGTCTCCGTCGAGGTCAGCTGCGTCCAGGGCGAGCACCTCGCCGGCGCCCAGGGCGTGGCGGCGGGGCGTGTAGCGCAGGGCCCGCGCCTTGACGCTGCCGGAGAAGGCGCGCACCTCGGCGTCCACGCGCACGCTGGCGTGGAGGTGGCTCAGGATGCCGCGGCTGGGCTGCACCAGGTCTCGCCACAGGTGTCGGTCCGTGGCCGCCACGTTGCCCTGCAGGTGGAGGTAGCCTTCGTGGATCGTCACCTCCAGGTCGAGCAGCCGCTCGAAGCCGCCGGCGCGCGCCCGCTTCTGGCGCTGGCCGGCGGTGCCCGTGGGGCTCACCGCGGCCACGCTGCGGTACCCCCGGGCGGTGAGCTTGCCCAGCAGCAGATCACGCACGGCCCCCACCAGCCGGGCGGGCACGTCGCCGGCCCCCCGACGGACGGACAGGGCCAGATCCTGTTTGGCGGCGGGCTGCTTGGTGGTGGCCACGCCGAAGCGCACATCGACCTGCCCCACCAGCCGATCCAGGGTGCCGGTGGAGTCAGCGCGCGCGGCCAGGCCGGCGCAGAGCACCAGCGCCGCGGTCAAACTCCAGGCGAGGCGTGGGGTGGTAGAGGCCATGGGGCACACAGTATACGGGCGCGGGGGGGACTTTTTAACCAATGCGGAGTCATTATTTATAGACAGCGACCGCCGGGGAGCCCCGCCGCGCGGGGATAGGCCACGCCCTTACCTGCCGGGAGGGTCTCGTAGAGGCGTACGCCCTCGGCGGGGTAGGCCTTGAGCAACTTCGCCGCGCGGTCCAGAAACGCCCGCACGTGGGGCAGCCGCTGGTGGTCCCGGATCAGGCGCTCGTGCAGCAGCACGTAGCGGAAGTGCAGGCGCGGCGTGCCGGGGCGCGCTCTTCGAAGAGGCGGCGTCGCGTGGCCGGTGATCGCCCGGTAGAGCCGGTCGTGGAAGGCGGCCATGCGCCGGCGCGGGGTCTTGAGCACGCCGTGCACCAGGGGGTGCCGGTGCTGGATCTGGTGGAAGCGGTGCAGGTCCATGGCCAGGCTCTCGTCGTGGACGCCGTAGGGCACCACCAGCAGGGCGCCGCAACCCGGCCGCCGGGCCAGATCCCGGTAGACCTGCAGGGCGGGCACCTCGGCGGCCTTGATCGGAAACGGCGCGGGCGAGATCAGCAGGGATTCGCCCAGCACGAGCAGACCGGCGGCGGCGCAGATGGCCACGCCCACGAGACGATTCGTGCGAGCGGCCAGCCAGGACAGCCCCAGGGCGCCGAGCATGGAGACCGCCAAGGAGACCACCACGCCGGCGCGGTAGGTGGCGAAGAAGGCGCGGGTGGCGGGGACCGCGTCCCACAGCCACTGCATGGGCAGGGGCAGGCGCGCGGCGCCCAGGTCGAGGTACGGCCCGTGGGCCAGCAGGAAGAAGACCACGCCGGCGGTGAGCCAGAAGCCGGGGCCCAGGCAGCGGGCCTGTTCGGCGCCCTCGACCTTGCGGTTGCGCCAGCTCAGCACCAGCGCCAGGGCAGCCAGCGCCAGCGTGGCCCAGCCGAGGTAGTAGACGTGGTGCACGTCCCAGGTGTGGGGCTCGGCGGTGGGCTCGCCGGGCAGGCGAGCGTCGAACCAGCCGGCCAGCGACGCGCGGAAGTCGGCCATGGCGGTCAGATCCATGCCGGTACCCGCCGGCGCCAGCAGCTGCTCGCCTCCGCTGCCCGCGCTCCAGTACCAGAAAAAGGGTGCCGACGCGACCAGGGCCAGCAGGCCGGCGAGGCCCAGGCGCAGGGCGGTCGCTTGGCGAGGGATGCCGCCCTGCCCGGACGCGAGGATCCAGGCGCCGCCGAGCAGGGCCAGCGCCGCGCCGAGGATGCCCTGGTAGGGTGACGAGGCCAGCAGCAGCGCCAGGGTCGGCCCCAGGGCGAGCACCGGCCACCGCTTGCCGTCGGCCAGCCGCACCAGCATCAGCAGCGCCAGCGGCAGCAGGCCGTGGACCAGCTTCGGGTACTGGCCGTTCCAGATCAGGGAGAGCACCATGGGGCAGAAGCCGTAGGCCGCGCCGCCCACCACCGACGCGGCGAAGGCCCCCCTTGTGAGGCGCAGGGCCAGACGGTAGGCCAGGTAGCCGCCCGCCAGCAGGTGCAGGGCCAGCACCGCGTTGGCCGCGGCCACCACGCCGAGGCCCAGGGCGCGCAGGGCCAGCACCGGCAGCAGAAATGACCAGCCGATGAGGGTCACCGCGCCGCCCTCGGGGTAGTTGATCACCCGGGTCGTCAGCTGGACGCCCTGGCTGGCCACCAGCTCCCAGGACCAGAGGTGGCCGTAAACGAAGCTGCCGCCGAGCACAGTGCCGCCCGGATCCCCCAGCACAGGCCAGATCACGGCCAGCACCGGCGGGAGCAGGAGCAGCAGGGCCAGGAGGTCCCGTCTGGGAGGGCTCATGGCGCCCCTCCCTTGCCGTTGCCCCTGGGCAGCACGCGCTGCTTCCTCCCGCTAGTGGTGGGGCACGGCCGGCCCGCGGCGCTGGTGCCGGCCGGCAGCCTGGCCAGATCGAAGAGCACCTCGCCGGGACCGCTGACCACGGGCGCGCCGAGCAGGCGGGTCAGCTTGCGCACGGCGTGCTCGGCGTCGTCGCGGTGGCCGTACCAGCGCGGGTGGAGCATGAGCCAGCGGATCTTGCCCTGGCGCAGGCAGGCCGCGGCGTGGGACCAGTCGTCGGCCAGGCCGCGGTTGACGGGGCGGAAGGTGTCGTAGCGCGCGATGCCGAGGTTGATGGCCACCGGGATCGGGCGGTGGTGGCGTGTCTGGGCCAGGAACGTGAACCCCCGGGCCACCCGCGTCCCGGGAAAGAGCCGGGGCACGTCCACCAGCCCGCCGGCCTCGCCCACCCGGTCGTAGGCGTCGGAGACGTCTGCGGGCGCGGCGTCGAGCACCAGGGGCACCGGCAGCACCACGGCCCGCTCGGCCAGGGCGGCCGCCGGGATGATCACCGCCAGCACCAGGCCCGCGCGCCGCGGCAGGGCGCCCACCAGGGCGGCGAGGGCCGGCGCGGCCAGCACCGGCAGCAGCCCGGCCTGCTGCCACACCGGCGGGATGCCGCCGTAAAACGGCAGCACCGCGGCCACGGCGAGGTACACAGGGTTCGGCACCGCGCTGTCGCCCACGGCCACCTCGGCCCCCAGCGAGAGCGCCAGAAACAGGGCGCCCACGGCGGCCACGGCCAGCACCAGGCGCTGCCCCCGGCGCCAGGCCAGCGCCGCGCCGGCCACCATGGCGGCCAGCGGCACCCAGCCGAGGTAGACCAGGCGGTAGAGCTCGTCGTCGATGCGCACCGGCTGGCTGGCCCGCACGGCCCAGGGATTGAGCAGCGATGCCAGGGTGGCCGCCTCGCGCTCGGGCAGGTTGGCGGAAAGGCCCAACGTCGGCTCCACCCGCAGCGGCGGGATGCCGGCGAGGAACGTGGGCTCCAGCACGAACCAGCGGTAGACTTCGTAGGTGCCGATGAGCACCGCGGCCAGGCCGGCGTAGGTCACCAGCAGGCGGACCAGCGCGCCCGGGGCGTAGGACCGGGGCCGCCGCGCCAGCAGCGGCACCATGCAGACCAGCAGCGCTCCGCAGAACAGCCCGTAGGTCGGGCACTGGGAGATGGTGAGCAGCCCCGCGGCCAGCAGCAGCGGCGGCCAGCGCCACCCACCACCCTGGCGCAACCGCAGCAGGCCGAGCACCAACAGCGGAAAGAACCAGAGGGCCAGGCGCTCGTGCACGCCGCTGGTGAGGGCGTAGCCCATGAGGAAGGGGCAGGTCTGGGCCACGACGCCTGCGGCCAGCGAACCGGCCAGGCTCCCGGTGAGGTGGCGGCAGAGGGCGAAGGTGGCCGCGCCCACGGCCCACAGCGAGGCCAGCACCCAGACGTTGGTGGCCAGCACGGCCCCGCCGGCCAGGGTCACCGGCGCCATGATCAGCGAGGGCAGCACCATGACATCCAGCAGCAGCCCCCCGTCAGGGGCGTTGAGATAGCCGGTGTAGGGCCACGTGCCGTCGGCGATCTGCGCCAGGGTATGCCAGTAGGGCCAGGCGTGCTTGTAGACGTCGCTGGCCTCGCTGCCGGGCATGGCGCCCAGAGGATCCAGCAGCACCCGGGCCACGGGGATGCAGGCGGTGACCAGCAACAACAGCAGCGGCCACGAACGAGGGAGGGGGGGCGGCTTTGCCACGATGCCAGGATAGCCCGGAAGCCGGGGCGGTTCAATTTGTTGCCCGGCGGTCCGATTACCACAGTTGTGTAATTTTTTAATACTTCAGCGGGGGTGCTACTAATCAATAGCATGGACGTCCGAACATTTTTCGCCTCCAAGCAGATCTGCTCCAGCAAACGGAATACCGTGGCAGTCACAGTCGCCCTCGCCGCGGCGCTCACCGCGGCGGCGCTGTGGTGGCAGCTGACGCCGGAGGCGGATTTCATCCCGCCCACCATCGGGGCCGGCGAGGCGCAGGTCTACCAGACCCTGCCCAGCCTCGAGAAATACAAGGAGGCCTTTCGGCAGCGGTATCGCCCTGGGCAGGACATCCGCTCCTACCTCGCCTCGGACGCCCGGGGAGTGGACCCGAGCATCTTCGACATCAAACCACACCATGTTGTGGCCGACGTCGGCTGCGGCACCGGGGCCCTGGTGCTGATCCTGCTGCAGGAGAAGGTGGCGTTCTCAAAGCTGTACGCCGTGGACACCCTGTCCGATCCGCTGAAGTACCTGCGGTTCATGCTGGAGCACACCGCCCTGCCCGGCCGGGAGAAGGTCCATACCGTCCGATCCCACAGCGACGACGTGCGCCTGCCAGCGGGCTCGTTGGACCGGGTGATCACCATCAACACGCGGCTCGGCATGCGCTCGTGGGAGGACGCCCCGAACATGAAGGTGGTGCGCACGCTGCGGCGGGCCATGAAGGTGGGCGCCGTACTGCACATCCTCGAGCCGAAGATGTACGACTGGGAGGGGAAGGTCTTCCCATCGAAGTGGGTCAAGGAGCCGTACCTCGAGGCCGGCTTCGAGCTGGTCTCCAGCAAGAAGGCTAACCTCTCGCGGGACTATTACCATGTGGTCTTTCGGCGCACAGCCAGTGGCGAGGTGTAGCTTGAGCGCTGCGTCCCCTCCGAGCGGTGCCGGCAGCCGGGCCGCCAGGGTCAAGTTGGCGCTGGCCGCCGCTGCCCTGGTCGGGGCGCTGCTATTTCTGTTGGTGCCCCTGACCCGGGTCCTGGCGCTGGACTTTACCGCGCTGCTGCGCAACCTGACCCTGGGCCACTACGAGTCCTACCCGATCAAGGAGTCCTGGTTCGCGTGGGGGGACGCCGCGCTGCGGCTGGGGGCTCTGCCCTGGGCGTTGATCATGGCGGCGGCGGTGCTGCTGCGGCTGCAGGCGCGCTGGATCCCCGGCTCCTTCAGCCTGGCCGGCGCATCTCCGCGCCTGCGGCTGGCCCTGGCGGCGGCCGCGCTGGTGCCCCTTTTGGCCTTCGCCCTGCCCTTCGGCCTGGCGCTGTGCACCTGGACCATGGTGGAGACCCACTGGTGGATCCAGTGGTACGGCAACCGCGAGCCGGCGCTGTGGCTCATCCTCTACGACGCGCTGCCGGTGTTCGTCGCCGGGCTGATCCTCGCCGGGCTGTGGACCACCGCCCTGGCGCTGCGCGGGGCGGCACCGAGGCGCTCCGGCTGGCGACGCTGGGGCCAGGCGGCGCTGGTGGGGCTGGCCGCGCTGGTCAGCGCGCCGGTGCTGCTGGCCACTGCCTCGCCCCTGGCGCTGCACGGCTCCCGGCTGCTGGGCTCGCTCAACTCGGTGGCCCTGTTCGAGAAAAAGTGCAGCGGCTGTCACGACGTGACCCGCCCGCTGTACGCGGTGAACACCCCCGACCAGTGGGAGAAGCTGGTGCGCCGGATCAAGAAGCATGAGGTCCTGGCGCTGACCGCCGCGGAGGATCAGAACCTGGCGGGCTTCTTGCGCGGTATGCGCTCGTTCTCCGACAGCTGGACCTTCCGCGCCCGGTGTCAGCGCTGTCACGTCACCAGCTACCTCTCCTGGGACAAACGCCACCCCGAGGACTGGGAGATGATCGTGGATCGCGTGGCCCAGGCCTCGCCGCACTACTACCCGCCGGCGGTGAAACTGCAGGTGAGCCGGCACCTGAAATCGTCGCTGGGCGACGCGCAGCACGCGCCCGGTATCAGCGTTGAGAAGTACAGGCTGGTGCGCCGGGTGGTGCGAGCCTGCTCCCGTTGCCATTACATCTCGCGCGACGTCAAGAGGCAGCGACAGCGCTCTCCCGAGGCCATGCGCGCGCTGATCCGCAGGATGAGCCGCCGCATGCGCCGGCCGATCCCGCCAAAAGAGATCGAGGCCTTCGCCGACACGTACCGCGTGATCATCGATCCGGCCAACCTGCCATGGCTCGTGCCCCACCACCGCCCGCGGCTAAAGGGAATCCTGCCATGGTGAGGTCCGCGTGGGCCATGGCCCTGGCGGCCCGCTGGTCGATGCTGGCGCTGGTGTTCTGGCTCGCCGGCTGCTCGTGTAACGCCGAGCTGAAGCCCGGCCCCGGGGACCTGCTGGTGCGATCCAGCGAGCCGTTCTTCCCATGGAAGGTGATGGTCCACGACGTGGCGTCCCGGCTCGAGGCACGCCCCGGCGCCTCCTGGCAGATCAGCTTCGACCTGGAGGTGGACCTGCGCGCTCACCTGCCGCGCCACGGACGGTTCAAGGGGCTGATCCTGGCGGTCTTCGGCGACTGGCGCCACGACAAGGACGGCCAGTACCGCTCCGGCGCATCCAACTACGCCCTGTCCACCAACTTCACCACCACCGGCGTGCCGGTCCAGAGCTTCGACCACTGGCCCAGCCTGCGCCTGATCCACGGCAAAAACGGCAGCCCCTTCGAGGGACTGGCCCGCTTCGATCTGCCCCGCGGCAGCACGGCGCGCCGGCACCGCTTCAAGGGCAAGCTGACGGTGAAGGTCCCGGCCGACATCCCCGTGGGCCACTACGAGCCCTACCTGGCGCTGCTGGCGGAGGTGGAGGGCGTGCGCAAGCCGGTCTTCCTCGACATGTACTCCCGCGGCTGGAAGGACCTGCCCTTCCCGGCGCTGCCGCTGGTGGCCGTGGGCGACGCCGCCTCGCCGAAGATCCCGTGGACGGCGTTTTCGGACGTGGCGTCGCCGGGGCGGGTGGGCACGCTGCCCGTGGAGCTGGCGGGCAAGGTGGCGCTCAACATCCGCACCGGGTTCCACACCGAGCTGATCCTGCCGCCGGGGCAGCACTCGCTGCGGCCGGGGCTGCCCTCGGTCTTCCCCCGTGGCACGCTGCCCCCCATCGTCGGCGGCGACGACGCATTCCCCGACGAGATGGAGCACTACCTGCGCCTGGACCGTGGCCTCGTGGCGTGCCGGGTGGAGGGGCCCGGGGGCAAGCAAGACCTGCCGGCCCGCCAGCTCGCCGGCCAGCGCGACGAGGGGCTGGCCCTGGCCGGCGGCCCCTTCGTCCTGGACATGCGGCGCACCGGCACCTACCGCGTGCGCATGACCGGCCAGATGGAGGACCGCTTCGGCCGCAAGCTCACCGGGGGCGGGACATACAAGGTCAACGTCGCGCTGCCGTTGACCTTCTCCACCTCGTGCAAGCCGGGCAGCAGTTTTCTGGTTGGCGGCGGCTACCCGGGCAAGGTCAACCTCAACCCGCCGGTGCCCGGCAAGGTGGAGCTCACCGTCCGCTTCTACCCCGGCTCGGATCCGGCCAGGATGCGCCAGTGGAAGGCCCGCGGCGAGGCCAACCGCTTCGGCCACTTCGTCCCCGTGGGCCAGGGGCGCATGATCTTCGACGAGCCCGGCGAGTACCGGAGCCTGGTGCGGGCGACCTACCGTGATCGCCGGGGGAGGCTCTGGATGGGGCTGCAGAAATCATCCGGGGTGGTGGCACCACAGAAGCCGCGCGTCACCCTGCACGGCACCCGGGCCTTTCCGCGGGGGCTCCGCCCGGGTGAGCCCAGGGGTGGAGGGGTCAAGCGCTTCGATCACATGCCGCTGTACTCGGAGCTGGTGCTGTTCAACCGGCCGAGGCATCCCCCCCGGCCCGGCAACGCCTACGATCAACGCGACACGCTGTTTATCACCACGACCGGGTTCAACGACCTGGACCTCGAGACCCGCTTCGCCGTGTCGGTGCCTGACGACGCCCTGGCCCGCAAGCTGCTCGGAGCCAACACCCACGCCGCTGTGGTGCTGCCGACCGCCTTTCAGCGACCGGGCAGGCCGTTCCGCTTTCTGCAGGACGTGCTGCTGCGGAGCAAGGCCTCCGGGCTCTCCTGGCTGCCGGCCACCCTGGCCCGCAAGGACGAACTGCCGGTGAGCTCCGTGGCGCGGGGCAAGCTGCACCCCTTCGCCCATCCGGGCAACAACCGCGTGGACGCCTACATCTACACCAGCTCCATCCGCCCCGGGTTTCCGGCCATGACCTCGGTGATCCAAAAGGACGGCCTGGGGCTCTACTGGTGTACCAACCCGAACAAGTTCGGCAACGTGATCAACAGCGGCGGCAACGGCGACCTGGTGGGCGACGTCTACCGCGTGATGGCGGGCCTGGTGCTCAAGGATCGCGACACAGGCAAGACCTACTACGACGCCTACAGCTCTGTGATCATGTCGGCGGACAGCGGGCAGCCGGAGCTGGCGGTGCTGGCCCCGGGCAAGCGGCCGCTGGTGGAGGAGAGTGGGCGCAAGCACCATCTCTTTTTGGCCACCGACACCCACAACGTGCTGGAGGTGGGTGAGCGCCTCGGCGTGGGCGGCATGGTCTTCCCCAACGTCCCGGCCCGGGTGACCTGGGAGATCACCGCGCCGTCGGGAAAGATGACGGTGCTGCGGGGTCGGGCCAACAGGCTCGGCGGCGTCAAGGGCTCAGGCCTGGTGCCGGTGGACGAGCCGGGCCTGTACGCCATCAAGGTCAAGGTGGAACACGGCGGCCTCACCGGCGGGGTCGTGGGCACCCGCGGCGGCACCTTCTGGCACGGCGCGGTGCCAAGGGGCGGGCGCTCGGTGCTGGCCACCACGCTGCGCCCGATGACCCGCCTCCGCCCGCGGCAGGCGGTGGAGATCCCGCTGCAGTGGTCTGGCGACCTGCGCCAGGTCAAGCTCCACTTCGGCGTGATGATGCCCGGCCAGGTGGTGGAGCAGGGGACCGTCACGCCGTCTCGCAACAGCTACGACTATCGCTTCGATCCCATGGAGGCGTCGGTGCGGATCCCGTTTCTGGACGTGCGCGACTACGGCACCGGCATGTTCAACCTCGCCGACACCGTGGTGTTCCAGTTTCTGCTGGAGGGCAAGACAGCCGACGGCGCCGCGGTGCATGACGCTCTGCGCGTGGTGCTCAGGGGCGACAGGCTCATGAGCTACGGCGGCGGCAGGCCTGCTCCCGGCCGAGGCCCTTGACCGCTGTGAGGGCCGGTGCCTAAGCTGGCATGACAAGGAGACGGCGGGATGACATTGAACAGAGGAGTGAGGCACGCACGGTGCCTGGTCATGTGGTGCACTGCGGCGCTGTGCCTCATGCTCATCTGCAGTTGCGTGAAAAAGTCGGCGAGGGGCAAGGCGGTCAACAGGGCCGGCGCTGGCAAGGGCAACACCGAGGCGGCCGGCAAGGGCAAGACCAGGGGGACAACCAAGACACCCGCGGCGCCCGAGGGCCCCCACGGCGACCTCGTGCTGAAAAAGGTAAAAAAGGAGGGCAGGGAGTTCGGCGTGGTCTACCTCCACGTGGACCTGAAATTCAAGGACCACCTGTACCAGATCAAGGCGCCCGGCGGGAAGACCTTCAACCTCAAGAGGGAACGCGCCGGCTCCGACGTGCACCTCCTGGAGCTCCCACTGGACAAGTTCAACTCCGTGTTCACCAACGGCAAGTACCAGTACAAGTTGGTGGTGGATCCCGGCGCGCGAGGGCGCGGGATCAGGACCCCGGGCAAGCAGGTCAAGGCCAAGGCCAAGCCCGCGCCCGAGGTCGTGGCAAAGCCCGCTCCCAAGCCGGAGCCCAAGCCCAAGGCCAGCGTGCCGAAGCCGGCCAGGGCGTTGACCAAGGCAGACCCCAAGGCCGGGACCAAGGCAGCCCCCAAGGCCGAGACCAAGGCCGGGGCAAAAGTCGAGACCAAGGCAGAGGAGAAGGCCCTGACGAAGGCCGTGGAGAAGGCCGCCGGCAAGGGCAAGCCCAAGGAGAAGGCCAAAACGTCCAGGGGGACCAAGGGCGGTCAGCCGATCCCTGATGACGGCAAGACCGTGGCCTCGCAGTCGGATCCGGTGGTCTTCGTCGTGTCGGGCAAGTTCCCGGCCTATGTGGAGCTCGTCACCCCTGCTCGCGGCGCCACGGGCGCGTCCAGAAAGCCGAAGATCTCGTGGACGGTGGACGGCAAGGCCGAGGCTTACGCCCTGACCATCGTGGAGCACGCAACGGGCAAGGAGGTGGTGGACCAGGACATCACCAAGGGCATGACCAGCTTCACGGTCCCCGCCGGCAAGGCGCTCAAGGCCAAGACCAAGTACCTGCTCCAGCTGGAGGCGGAGAACACCAAGGCTCGACGCGTGACCATCCTCGTCACCGCCTTCACCACCGGCGCGTGATCGCCGCTGCTCTTTCTACCGCGTAAACCGATCGCACTGATTCCTCGTAAGGCGGGGGCTTGTCCCCCGCCTGGGCGGAGGCGGGGGCCCTACTTGCCAAACCGATCAGCGCAACTGGCCTGTGCGAAAGCTATTCGGGCACTCGCAGCAGCATCCAGTCCTGGTCGCCCCAGATCCCCTTGCGGCCGGAGAAGCTGCGGACCTGGACCTTGCCCGGCACCAGCGGTGACGCCCGGCCGGGGTCGTCGTCCGGCTCGTACTGGTCGGGGTCCGCGCCTGGCGCCGGGCGGGCCGTGGGGGGGCTGGTGGAGCGGCTGACCACCACCCCGTAGTGCCCCCGCTGGCCGTAGCGGTCGTCCACGCGGATGTAATAGGAGCGCCCGGGCGTCAGCGGCAGGGTCACGCTGGCATAGTCCTGGTTCACGTCGGGATCGTCATTGACCGCGATCCAGCGCTGCCTGTCGGCGGCGGCGTAGATCTGCAGCACCGGGTTGCTCGGGGCGCCCCCGGTGGGGAAGGTGTGGACGTGGTACAGCGGCCGGGCGGCGGCGGCCGCGGTGGCGTAGAAGGAGCCGATCCAGATCCGCGTCTTTTTGTCGCGCGCCGTGGTCTGCCGGTGGCGGCCGTGGTCCAGCGCGTAGGTCTCATGGGGCGCGCCGGCGTGGTACTCGGCCCAGCGGCCGTCCCGGGTGGTGAGCCGGACCCGGGAGACCCACCACACGCCCCCTGCCAGCTTGCGGGGCAGGAAGCCGCAGATGAGCTGCCACTCTCGCTCCCTGGCGTTGTGCTTCAGCTCGAGGTCCCGGTAGACCTTGCGCGGGCCGGTCAGGTCGGCCGTGACCCGGGACAGCTCCGTCCCGGACGGAGCCACGGCCGCCACGTCGAGGTAGGCGTTGGGATCCGAGCGGTACCGCACGAACCAGGTGTTGTTCAGCCGCGGCGCGACCCCTGGCACGCCGAGCTGCACGCGGCGGGGGGCCGGTCCGGTGCGGGGGTTGGGCGTGGGGTCGGCCTCGCGCGGTAGCCAGTGGTACAGCGCTGCCGCGGCGGCCAAGGCCGCCAGCGCGCCAAAAACGAGGGTGGTTTTCTTGCCGGTCACCATTGGGGTATCAGACTTCACCCGGGGACATCCGGGCGTTCCCATATTAACATGTACCCGCCATGCGCTCCCGCAGAACGAAGGTCATCGTCGTCGCCTCGCTGGCCGCCCTGGCGGGGCTGCTGGTGGTGTGGGGGCTGTGGCTCCGGCAGCGGCCTCCGGCGGCGCAGGACCCGCTGGACGCGGCGGAGACGTTGTGGGCCGCGGCGCGCCGGAGCCAGGACGCCAGCCACCGGGGCCGGGCCGCGCGGGCGCTGCTGGCGGGGGCTCGCGCGCTGCCTGCCGACCCGCGGCTGGCCTTCCTCGCGGAGCGGCTGCTCACCGATCCGGCCACCCCCGACCGGGCGCGCCTGCGCTCAGACCTGGTGGCGGCGCTGAAGGGCAAGCCTGGCGCCGGCGCGGCGGGCGCGGGGGTGAAGCGTAACCTGGCCGACGTGCTCTCCACCGGCCGCGACGCGGCGCGGCTCGAGGAGGCGGTGAAGCTGTACCGGGCGCTGCTGAAGGAGAACCCCTCGGATCCGGGCGCACAGTTCGGGCTGGGGCGCGGCCTGCTCGGGCTGGGTCGACTGAGGGAGGCCGAGGTCGCCGCGTTCAGGGCGGTGAAGCTGGCCCAGGCGATCAACAATGTCTACGCCGTGCAGCGGGCCAAAAACAGCCTGGGCAAGATCTACGTCGCCCGGGGCCGGCACGCCAGGGCGCGGCGCCTGTTCAAGCACGCCATCCTGAGGCAGAACCGCTTCCGCTATCACCGCACCGACGGCACCCACTGGGGCTGCGCCTACCAGGGGCTGGGCGAGCTGTACTCAGCCCTGGGCAGGGCGGCCACCTCCACCCTCGACGTGAAGGTGAAGGAGGGCGATCACGCCAGCCTCTTCGCCGCGGCGCTGGTGCACTACAACCGCGGCAACACAGGGTTGGCCCTGGGGTACGTCGACCGCGCGCTGGCGCTGTCGGTCCGTGGCCGGTACAAGGTGCTCAGGGGGTTTCTGCTGCTGTTCCACAAAAACTACGCCCAGGCCAAGAAGATGTTCACGGAGGCCGCCGGGGCCGCCCCGGCCATCCCCGGGCCGCGCACTGGCCTCGGCCACCTCGGCATCATCCGCAAGGACTACCCCGGCGCCGAGCGCCACCTCCGCGCCGCGCTGGAGGCCTGGCCCGCGTCCCGGGCCGGGTCTGCCGGGCACAGGGGCTACTACCTGCTGGTCCAGAGGATGACCCGCATGGGGCTGGGCTGGATGATGGCCAACCAGAACCAGCACGCCGGGGCGATCAAGCAGTTCGATCGGATCCTCGCCGGGCGGCCGGACGATCTGATGGGGCTGCTCGGCAAGGGCAACTCGCTGCTCGGGCTGGGGCAGGTGGATCGGGCCGAGAAGGTCTTCTCGCGGGTGCTCCAGCGGCACCCCTCCAACCGCTATGCGCTGGCGGAGCTGGCCGTGATCCGCATGAGCAAGGGCTCGGACGCCGAGGCGGAGCAGGGATTCAAAAAAGCCCTGGAGCAGGACAGCCAGCACTACACCTGCCCCTACGAGGGCCTCGGGCTGCTCTACCTGCGCCAGGGCAAGATCGCCCGGGCCAAGAAGCACCTCAAGAAGGCGATCCGCATCAACCCGAACATCGAGTACAAAAAGTTCAACGCGCTGGCGCGGATCTACATCGGCGAGGGGCGCCGCGACGAGGCGGAGGCGCTGCTGAAGCGGTCGATCAAAAACTTCCCCCAGGATCCAGAGGCGGCGGCGCTGCTGCGCAGGCTTCGCGCCCGCGGGGGGCAGACGGGGGCCGCGCCGCGCCGCGCGACGCCCGGCCCGGGAGAGCGGCCAGCGACCACGCGGTATACGGTGGTCTCTCTCGGCCTGTGGACGCCGGTGGACCTGCTGGTCGCCCGCGCCCGGGGCGAGCGGTTCGATTACAACGATCACGAGGTCGAGCTGAGCGGGGGCGTGGTGCGGGTGGACGGCAAGGAGGTGGGGCTCGAGCTGGCCTGGCTGGCGCCAGGGGAGGTGGCGCGACGGCTGGCCGCCAGACCACAAGCGGCCACCTCGGCGCGCATCGACGCCCGCAGCCTGTGCCAGCCGCGCGTGCTCAGCGCGTTCAAATCCTCCCGCGCCGCCGGGCTCTCGCTGACCCTCGCCGGTCCCACCGACGTGGACCTCTCCTGCCTGGGCCAATTCACCGCCTCGGAGCTGTTCCTGCACCTGGAGCAGGCCAGCGACGGCGCGCTGCGGGCGCTCGCGGGCCAAAAGAACCTGCGCGAGCTGAAGCTCGGCGGCCGCGCGGTGAGCGCCGCCGGGCTCGCGCACCTGGCCGGGCTGACATCGCTTCGCGTGCTGATCCTGGCCGACACGCCGGTTTCCGACCAGGGGCTGGCCCACCTCGCCGGGCTGATCGGCCTCGAGGAGCTGAACCTCTGGGGCACGCGCATCACCGACGCCGGGCTCAGGCACCTGGCCAGGCTCCGCGGGCTGCGTAAGCTGGAGCTGGGCGACACCGAGGTCAGCGACCGGGGCCTGGTGCACCTCGCCGGCCTGGGGCGCCTGATCAGCCTCGGCCTGGGGGCCACCCGCGTCACGGGGACAGGGCTGGCCCCGCTGGCCTCCCTGCAGGCGCTGGAGATCCTGGAGCTGTGGTACACGGATCTGACCGACGCCGGGCTGGTGCACCTCGCCGGCCTGGGCCGCCTGCGTGAGCTGCAGATATGGTACACGCGGGTCACCGACGCCGGCATGGCTCACCTCGCCCGGGTGCCGGGCCTGCAGCACCTGGGGCTCGGGGGCACGGTGGTCGGCGACGCGGGGCTGGCGCACCTGGCGCGGCTCGAGAGACTGCAGAACCTCGACGTCTGGGGCACACCCATGACCGATGCCGGCGCGGCCCACCTGCGGGGGCACGCCCAACTCGTGGACCTGAACATCGGCGGCACCCGCGTCTCCGACGAGGGGCTGCGGCACCTCGCCCGCCTCACCCGGCTGCGCCGGCTGTCCCTTTGGGGTACCCGCGTCACCGGCGCGGGTGTGGCGCACCTCAAGGGGCTGCGCCACCTGGAGGAGCTGGAGCTGTTCGCCACGCGGGTGGGCGACCGCGGCCTCGCGCACCTGACCGGCCTGTCGAAGCTACGCTTTCTGGAGATCTCGGACACCCGCGTCACCGACGTCGGCCTCAGGAGCCTGGCGGCGCTGCGGGGACTGCGAGAGCTGGAGCTGGGCGGCACGCGTATCTCCGACGCGGGCCTGGCCCACCTCGTGAAGCTCTCCGCCATCAGAGAGCTGGGCCTGGCCAACAACCCGCGGATCACCGACGCCGGGCTGGTCCACATCTCCAGGCTCATCGGGTTACGGGAGCTGGTGCTCGGCAACACGCGGATCACCGACGCCGGGCTGCGGCGCCTCGGCGGCCTCACCCGGCTGGACCTGCTGGAGCTGGGCGGCACGCGCACCTCCGACTCGGGCCTGGTCCACCTGCGAGGCCTCGAGCGGCTGCTCTACCTCGGCCTGGGCGGCACGCGGGTGACGGGCAAGGGGCTGTCGCACCTGGCCGGGCTGCGCCGGTTGCGCGAGCTGGAGCTGTGGTTCACCGGCGTCGACGACGGCGCGCTGGCCCACCTGGCCGCCCTGCCCCGGCTCTGTGAGCTGGAGCTGTCCGGCACCCGCGTCACCGACGCCGGCCTGACCACGCTGGCCAGGATCGAGTCGCTGCGCACCCTGGAGTACGGACTCACGGCGATCACCGACGCCGGGGTGGCGCGTTTGCAAAAGGCCCGCCCTGCCCTGGAGGTCAGCGAACTGGCGAGCTTCTGAGGGGCCAGCTCAGGGCTTGGTCTTGTTGAAGAAGATCGACAGCGTGCCGTCCGCGTGGTTGGTCACCGCCATGTCCAGGTCCCCGTCGCCGTCCAGGTCGCCCAGCGCCACGGAGCTGGGCTCCTTGCCCGTGGCGTGGGTGGCGCCCTTGGTGAAGTTACCCTTGCCGTCGTTGAGCAGCAGCACGAGCTTGTCCTCGCCCTCCATCACCACGGCCAGGTCCAGGTCCTTGTCTCCGTCCAGATCGCCGGAGTCGACGTAGAATGGCCGCTTGCCCATCTTGACGCTCTTTGCCGGGGCGAAGGCGCCGGCGCCCGTGTTGTACAGCAGCGTGACGTCCCCGCCGCTCTCGTTGGCCGTGGCGAGGTCCAGGTCGCCGTCGCCGTCGAGGTCGGCCAGCTCGGGGGAGCAGGGCTCCTTGCCGGTGGCGAGGCTCACGGCGGCGGCGAAGGTCCCCTTGCCCTGGTTCTTCAACAGCGAGACGTCGTTGCCCGAAAAGTTGGTGGTCACCAGGTCGGGGTCCTTGTCGCCGTCGAGGTCCCCGGCGGCGATGAACCCCGGCTCCTGGCCCACGGCGTATTTCTTCGAGCCGGAGAAGCTCCCCTTGCCGTCGTTGAACAGCGTCGACACGGTGTCGTCGAGGCCGTTGGCCACGGCCAGGTCCAGGTCCTTGTCCCCGTCCAGGTCGGCCGCGGCGAGGAAGAACGGCCCCTTGCCCGCGGGGTAGGTCACCGCCTTGGCGAAGATCCCCTTGCCGGTGTTGAGCAACACCGAGACGTTGTCGCTGCCGATGTTGGCCGTGGCCAGATCC